>Ga0335397_10006663_pt1 | contig 14858 bp, 12 predicted proteins | sample MAT04_FD_205740 | JGI IMG/M metagenome (GOLD analysis project Ga0335397, IMG submission 205740) | Freshwater microbial communities from Lake Fryxell liftoff mats and glacier meltwater in Antarctica - MAT-04 (spades assembly) (version 2) ...
GGAGCAGTCGCTCGACGATGTGCTGGCCACGACCTACGCAGCGGCGCAGTCCCTGCCGCTGTCTGAGTGGGACACGGGCGCCCTCGCCGCGTCGCTGGGCACGGACCCGGCGGCGGCGTCCGCGTTCGTGCGGGATTCCATCCGATTCGAACCTTACCCAGGTGTCCTCCGCGGTGCGGACGGCACGCTCGCGGCACGCACGCGGCACGCTCGCGGCACGCAGCGGTAACGCGTCCGATCGGGCGCTGCAGCTGCACGATCTGCTGGATGCGATGGGCGTCACCTCGCGGTTCGCGTTCGGCGACGTGACGCCAGAGGTGGCCGGCCTGCTCGTCGACCAGGCATTCGACCGCCCTGCCGCGCCACTGTCCGATCCGGCCGACCTGCGCCTTGCCGGTCTCGACGGGGCTGCTATCCAGCAGCGCGCCCGGCGCGACTACGCCCTGCTGCGACGGGCCCTGGGCGACCGGGTCGACGCGATGGCCCCGGTGTCCATCCAGGGGGCGCTGGCGGACGTGGTCCACCACACCTGGGTCCAGGTCAAGGAGTCCGGCGTGTGGGTCGACTACGACGAGGCCAAGCGGGCCAAGAAGATCCTTCAAGCACGCATGAACGACAAGTGCAAGCGCTGCTATGAGTACCTGCTCATCCTTGGCTGCGTCTCGATCCCGGTGTACGGGCCATCGTCAGTACGTTCCTGGTGATCCGGCTGACGGCCGTAGCGGTCGGCATCCTGTTCGCGTTCCGGGGCATCAAGCGGATCGGCGGGCGGGTCGACCCACCTCTGCCCCGTGATAGATTGCTGGAGAGGAAACCAGCCTGACGGGTATCGGGATGAGGGGGACGCTGACATGATCCAGGTGGATGGCCTGGCCGGGCGCGTGGCCGTGGTCACCGGCGCGGCGCGTGGCATCGGCAAGTCGATCGCCGAGACCCTCTCCGCCAATGGCGCCCAGGTCGCGGCCTTCGACCTCGTGCCGCCCGAGCACCCGGGCATCCTGGGCGTGGCCTGCGACGTGAGCGATGAGGCCGCCGTGGACGCCGCGTTCTCGACCGTCGAGGCGACACTCGGCCACGTCGCGGTGCTGGTCATCAACGCTGGCATCTTTCCCATCGTGCCCTTCGAGGAGACCACGCGGGAGCTGTGGGACCGGACCCTGGCCATCAACCTGACGGGCGGCTTCCTGTGTGCCAGGCGAGTGCTGCCCAGCATGCGTGAGCATCACTACGGCCGCATCGTGGCCATCGGCTCCAGCGCGGGCAAGGCCGGCGGTGCCAGGAGCGTGGCCGCGTATGCGGCATCCAAGGGCGGCCTGATGACGCTCAGCAAGTCCATCGCCAACGAGTACGCGGCCTACGGCATCACGTCCAATGCGCTGGCACCGACGCTCATCGATACAGACATGATCGCCGACCAGCGGGACCTCATGTCACGCATCCCGGTGGGCCGCTTCGGCAAGCCGGAGGAGGTTGCGGCGCTGGTCGCGTTCCTTGCCTCCGAGCATGCGGGCTACATCACGGGCGAGGTCACGGACATCAACGGCGGCTTCCTGGTCGACTGACCAGGAAGCAACGAGGCACGGCATGACCCTCGAGGTCCGGCTCGACCGGATGCGCCCCGCGGAACTCGCCGCGGCCATGGCCCGCGCGCCGGTGGCATGGGTGCCGCTGGGTGCCATCGAGTTCCATGCGCCCCACCTGCCGCTGGGCACCGACAGCCTGACCGCGAGCCACGTGGTGGTCCGGGCGGCCGAGGAGCTGGGAGGCGTGGTCCTGCCAGACAGCACCCTGACGATGGGCACGCTCCACCTGCCGTGGAGCCTGCGCTATGAGGCCGCGCTGGTGGAGGCCGCGCTGCGCTCCACCATCACCCAGCTGGCGGCCTTCGGTGCGCGCGTCGTGGTCATCCATACCGGTCACGCGCCGCTGGACCTGCTGCACCTCATCAAGCGTGTCTGCCACGAGGTCGAGGGCGAGATCCGCGTGGGCGACCCGGCGATGTACGGGTTCCGGGCCTACGGCCTGTGCTATCTGGAGCTGAACGCGGCGCTCGGCGCGGGCCTGGGCAGTGACTGGCCGGTCGCGGTCGACCACGGATCCATCACCGAGACGTCGTGGGTGATGGCCATCGACCCACAGCTCGTGGACCTAGACGCGCTCGCACCGGAGCTGGCCGGTCCCATCGTGGGTGTCTATGGCCCGCATCCCCGGGGACGGGCATCCGCGGAGCTTGGCGGTGCCCAGATCGGGACGTGCGTGACGCTCCTGGTCCTGCGGGTGCGGACGCTGCTGGCGGGTGGCACCATCGATTCTCTGGCCGACCTGTGGACGCTCGTGGAGCGCTACTGGCCGGAGGAGATGGCGGTCGAGCTGCAGGATCCAGGCACGCTGCTGTTGCACCACGCGGGGCCGGTCTCGAGGTATCTGACGAGTCTCGAGCTGCGCGTGGACGGCATCGCCCGTGACTCGGCGGGGCTGGCATTGGCCAACCGGACGCCGGGCGAGGCGGGCGTGCCCATCCCGGTGTCATCGCTGGGCACCGAGGCGGGTTGCTACATCCGGCATGGCCAGCACTGCGAGCTGATCCTGGACCAGCCCCTGACGCCGGGCAGCCACGAACTGACACTGGAGCTGGGCCTCGCCGGCGTGGCGCTCAGTACGGTCGTGCAACAGGTGGTCGTGGAAGGCCCATGATGCGCGGCGTGGACCTTCGGAGACATGCTCGACCCATCGTCCTGGTCGCCCTCATGCTCACCCTCGTGCTGCCCCAGGCTCGACCACCGATGGCCCTGGCACAACAGGGCGGGACCACGGCGAGCGTTCCCTTCCCGCTCCCGGCGGACGCTGACCTCGCGTCATCCGCGGCGCTCGACGTCAGCGACACGCCGCCGGACCTGCCCGACGAGATGAACCTGGGTCCCGTCGCCGTGGCCGCGTTCGCGCAGGCAGACACGATGCCCGAGGGCGACTGGACGGTCGAAGGCCTGGCAGCAGCACTCGACTACGACCCCATGGCAGCGTTCGCGTTCGTGCGCGACCGGATCGCCTTCGACCCGTATCCGGGAGTGTTGCGGGGCGCCTCCGGGACACTCGCTGCGCGCGCCGGCAACGCCTGGGACAGGGCGGCCCTGCTGGCGGCACTGCTGGATGCGATGGTCGTGCCTCACCAGTTCGCGTTCGCGGAGCTGGACACGCCCGCCGCCGAGCGCGTCGTGGAACGCTCCCGTGAGCCGGCGCTGCTGCCGCTGCCGACACCGGGCACGGAGATCGTGCCCATGTTCAGGGCCGCCGAGGTCCACGATCGGGCGGCGCGTGACTACGCTCTCCTGCGGGCTGCCCTTGGGGACGCGCTCACAGACCGTGGGCAAGATGATGCGTCCACGACGGGCGCCCTGGACGCGGTTCGACCTCATGTCTGGGTCCAGGCCGCGTTCGGCGCCGGCTGGCTGGACATGGACCCGACGCTGCCGACCGCGACCGCGGGCACGACCCTCACAGCCCCGACGACCACCGCCAAGTCACTGCCGGACGAGGCGCGCCAGATCGTCACCCTCAGGCTGGTCATCCAGGAGATCGACACGGCCGGCATCGCCGAGCAGCAGGTGCTGGAGCAGGTGCTGGACCCGGTGCTGCTGGAACGCAGCGAGGTCTTCCTGTACTTCGAGCCACAGTACGACGGCATCGGTGGCAGCATCCTCAGTGCACTGTCCGGGGAGCAGCCGTGGACTCCTGTGCTCATGGTGGATGGCGTGGCGACCGTCGGCACGCCGTTCTCCATCGGCGGACGGGGCACGGACGTCTTCGGGGCCCAGACCGAGACCACCGAGTTGGCATCGATGCGCCTGACAGTGGAGCGGAGCGCTCCGGGTCGTGCGCCGGAGCAAGCCGTGCGGGTGCTGCTGGACCGGGTCCCTGCTGGACTCCAGGACGTGACGCCGGCAGACCTTGCGCCGATGCCCAGCGACGACGCCGGGCCCTTGTTCCTGGGTCAGGTCCACCACCTGATGCTGTCCACCGGCGCAGCCAGCGCCCGTGACTATGCGGCCCTGCGAGGGCTCGTGGCGGACTTCGTGGACCAAGACCTGCTGGGTGTCGAGGATCCCTCGTACTCGTTCGCGGACGTCCTGTGGCCGATCGCTGTGAGCGATCGGGCGCTCGTCCTCGCGTCCGAGCGCGCGGTCGTGCCATCGCTCGCCGACAGGCCCGGGTGGCGGGCGTTCGTGGGCGCACCGCGGGTGTACTTGGCCTCCTATGGACCGGACCCCGGGACAGGAGGCGTCTCTTTCCAGACCGACCTGCTGCTGGATGGCGTCGCGATGGTGCCACCGCAGGGCGAACAGGCGAGCGCCAGCCAGCTGCGCCAGCTGTGGTATGGCGCCCTCCAGACGGCCCTCGAGAGTGAGTTCCTGCGGATACGGTCTGGCGCCCTCGTGCCGGAGGGCCGGCAGCTCGGTGGTGCGAGCTTCTCGATGGACCTGCCGCTGTCCCGGCTGACGGCGTCGGATCCCCGACCTGGCTCGATGGCACCAGCCCTCGCAGCAGCACTCGAGCAGGGTTCGATCGCCATCGTGCCGGGGCCGGCCGAGGACGCGCTCGTGTGGTGGACGGTGGATCCCGCAACGGGTGTCACACGTTCGGTGCTCGATCCAGGTCTCGCGGGCGGCTACGGCAAGGTGGGCGGCGGAGCGGGCACGAGGGACTTCAAGCGACCACCGGGCGGTGGACGGCCGGGTGCCGGGAACGCGGACAAGGGCCAGTACTCACCGGCTCGCCACAACAAGTTGCCGAATGGCTGTCGGCCAGGCCAGGAGTATGTCGCCCTCGTAGGCTGCGTCTCGGTGCCTGCGGCCCAGGCGATCCGGGGTAGCGTCTACACCGCCGTCGGTATCGCGGTCGCCATCGCTGGAGCGGTGCTCGTCGGCCGATGACGCGTGCGGCAGCAGCCGGGTACGGAGCGTTCGAGAGGCGAGGACACAGAACATGGACCTGATCATCCAGGGCGGCACGGTCATCGACCCCGCCACGGGGCTGCACTCGCGCAGCGACGTCGCCATCACGGACGGCCGCATCGTCGCGGTCGAGCCGCACATCGGACTGGGAGAGGCCACCGAGGTCCTGGACGCGACCGACCTGCTCGTCGTGCCCGGACTCATCGACTTGCACGTGCATGTCTACTGGGGCGGCGCGGACCTGTCCATCCTGCCTGGGCCGCATGACCTGGAGCGGGGCGTCACGACCATCGCGGACGCCGGGTCATCGGGCGCCAACAACTTCGCAGGCTTCCGGCGGTTCCTCATCGAGCCCTTCGAGGGCACCATCCTGGCCTACCTGAACATCGCCGTGATGGGCCAGGCGGATCCTGTCCTGGGCGAGCTGCACGACATCCGCTACGCCATCGTCGATCGGGCCGTCGAGGTGGCGAAGGCCAACCGGGACCTCATCGTGGGGCTCAAGGTGCGTGTGAGCGAGCAGCTGGCCGGCCGCAACGGGGTGGAGGCAGTGGCGCGGGCCGTAGAGGCCGGCATCGAGATCGGGTGCCCCGTGATGGTCCACATCGGCGGCTCGTACGCACCTATCGAGGACATCCTGTCACAGCTGCGCGCCGGGGACATCGTGACCCACGCCTTCACCGCTTGGGAGCCGGGCATCTTCGATAGCGACTTGCGCGTCATCCCGTCCGCCCTCGAGGCACGCGCACGGGGCGTCCTGTTCGACGTCGGCCACGGTGCCGGTTCGTTCGCGTTCAGGCGGGGTGAGGCCGCGCTCGCCGATGGCTTCCGGCCGGACACCATCAGCTCGGATCTCCACCGCTTCAATGTCAACGGACCGGTGTTCGACCTGCTGACCACGATGTCCAAGTACCTCCACCTGGGTCTGCCACTGGACGACGTCCTGGCCATGACCACGGTCGCGCCGGCTGCCGCCCTCGGGCGCAGCGGGGAGATGGGCAGGCTCGCGGTCGGCGCGGCGGCCGACATCGCGGTGCTGCGCCTGGACGAGGGCCGCTTCCCGTTCGTAGACTCTATCGGGACCATCATCGAGGGGCGCCAGCGACTGGCGCCGGTCGCCACCTTCAAGCGGGGCCGGCGCATCCTGCCAGCCGAGCGCTAGATGTCGTCCTGGGGGACGTCGTTGACACATGGGTCCGGCCGGTCTGGCCGACCGGAGCTCGAGACCGCGTTCTCTCCGGAATCCCCGAACGAGACCGCCTCGTATCGCTCCCTCGGACGCTCCGGGCCGACGACCTTGTCGGCCATTCCGTGATCTCGTGACGTTCCGGGCCTGTCACGCCGTCGACATCGACATTTGGCCCGGTTCCCATTCGGTGAATCCGCACAGTCGTGCGCGCCGCGCGCCGCGCGCCCCGCGCGCCGCGCCCCGCGCCACGCGCGCGGTGGCGAGGTGAATGCGTTGGCGAGCCGCCGATGTGGCGGGTTGCTGACCCCCGGGTCGTCGTTCACACGTGAGCGCCTCCCGTCAGGCATGGGGGGTCAGAGCCCCAGACCGCAGGGGGGGCTCTCATGACGCACCGTAGGCGCGTCATGAGCAGTTCGGGCGCACCACGGTGGAGTGGGTGCTCACCGACAACGGACCCGCCTATCGTTGGGGGTGCCTATCGGGCCGCGGTTGGCGAGCGTCGCCACAGCCGGACCCGCCCCTTCCGGCGCCGGACCAACGGCAAGACAGAACGGTTCATCGGCACACTGTTGCGGACATGGGCCTACGCCAGGCCATATCGCTCCAATGACGAGCGGCTGACCCCTCTGCCGGTCTTCGTCGAGCGCGACGACCAGAGCCATCCGCATACCGCGCTCGGTGGGCTCTCACCCTCGGCCGTCGCCACCAACGTGTCTGGGGACCACAGCTAGCCCCCGATCGTGACCCGGGCGCCGGTCGTGGCGCTGCGCGCCATCCCGTCCAGGACGTCCACGACCCGGGCGCCGAGCTCCCCCGGTGACCGATTCTCGATGTCCTGCCCCTGGGCCAGCTCCACGAAGCGGTCGATGACCCGCTGGAACGACCACAGGGTGTCGTCGCTGGACAACTCCACGGTGACATCGTCAGTGCTGCCCCGGGAGCGACGGACCAGCGGCCGGTCGAGATCCAGCAGCAACTGCCCGCGATCGCCGGTCACCCGGATCTGCAGCTGGTGCTCGTTGCCGAAGGTACCCGGCGGCAGCGCCGTACCAGACACCGTCCCGATGGCACCGCCCTGGAGGCGCAGCGCGATGGCGTCGTGCAGGTCCACCGTGGCCCCCGGCGCGCTCGTGAACGCCATCACCTCGGTCGCCCGCAGGGGGATGAGCCGGAACAGCAGGCCCAGGCCGTGCGTCAACTGACCGGTGCTGTAGCCGCCGCCGGACACTGCCGGGTCGGCCCATGTCTCCAGACGCGGCGGCGCGTCGAACTCCGTCGGGACATAGTTCTGGCCGGTGGTCAGGAGCGCCCGCACGACCGAGCCCATGACCACGCTGACGTGCTCCACGGCCCCCACGCCACCGTCCTCCTGGAGTAGCCGACGGGCGTGCTCGACGATGCCCATCTCGTTCCAGGCGTAGCAGAGCATGAGCGTCCGGCCCTGGGCGGCAGCCAGCGCGTCCAGCTCGCGGGCGTCGGCAGGCGTCACCGTGAAGGGCTTCTCGGCGAGGACATGGGCGCCGGCCTCGAGCGCGGCGCGCGCCTGTTCCGCCCGCAGTCCGACTGGCCCCGTGAGCACCACCAGGTCGGGCCGTGCCGCGATGACCTCGCGCCAATCCGTGGTCGCCCGTTCGAACCCGAAGCGTTCCTGGATGCGGCCGAGCGTCACGGTGTCGCGACGACACACGATGAATGGCTCGACATCGTCGCGCGTCGCGAACGCCGGCAGATGCGCCGCAACGGCCCACGTGCCGGCACCGATGACACCCAGCTTCAGTCGCGCCACGGACATCCCTCGCAGTCTGTTGGAGACAAGAAAACGGGCGGCCGGCATCCGCCGACCGCCCGTCAGGTCACCTGGCTAGCAGGTCTTGGACGCCGCCGCGTCGGGGTAGGTCTCGATGAGGTTGTCCTTGTTGATCGCCTCGTGAACGATGAACAGGTTCCGGGGGATCTCCTTGCCATCGAGCAGGTCGATGATGGCGGGGACGAGGGTCTTGCCGTATCGCTCCGGGAAGTACGCCGTGTCGGCGATCCAGGAGGGATTGCACAGGATCTCCTTCCACGCGGACGGGTCGGCACCCTGCGATCCGATGCGCAGCTCGGCCTCGCGGCCAGCGGTACGGGCGGCGGCGAGAGCACCGAGCGCCATGTCGTCGTTGAGGCTGAACACGATCACCGTGCCGCCGGTCGGGATGGTCGGCAGGGCGCTGGACACGGACTCGAGCGCCTGGTCCGTGGTGCCACCGACGCCGAGCTGCTGCAGCTTGTCCGCCGGGATCTCGCCGCAGATGCTGGAGAAGCCGGAGAGCATGCCACCGACGCGATCGGTGTTGACCTGGCCGACCGCGGGGGACTCCAGGGTCAGGATCTTGTCATAGGTGCAGTCGTTCTCGGCCTTGAGCGCCTCGCCCGTGGCGATACCCGACAGCTCGCCGGCGTGGAAGTTGTTGGCGCCCATGAAGGTCACTTCACATGGGTCCTGGTGGATGTCGATGGCGATGGTGGGCACGTTGTCATAGGCGTTGCAGATCTCGGCAGACGACTCGGCGTACAGTTGGAAGTTGAGCACCGCCTGGGCGCCCTGGACCTTCATCTGCTGGGCGCAGGCGAGCGCCTCTGCAGCGTCGACCTTGGAGTCGCAGGTGACGAGGTTGAGACCTGCGATGGCAGCCTGCTCCGCGATGCTGTCAGAGACGAGCTTCACGAACGGCAGCGAATCCCCCAGCGAGATGTAGCCGACCGTCTTGCCGGCGCCGCTCCCGGCGATGGCGCCGTCGTATGGGTTCACTTCCACGGGCGCCATGCTGGCGGCCGGCGCCGGCGAACCGGATGCATCCTGGGCCGACACGGCAACGGGTGCCATGGCGACCACCAACGTCGCGACGCCCAACAGGGCCGCCCAGCGTGAGGTCCTTACTCGGGATCGATCCATCGACTGTGTCTCCTCCTGCACGGGATGCGAAGGTCGCCCCCACCCCACGCCGTCCGCCCAGCAATCCATTCTGGAAACGATGCCTGCGGCGACGAACCTCGACGATAGGCCGGGTGGCAAGTCGGTGTCAAGTCGGTTGCGCACCTTGTGTCGTCGGTTGCGCGCCTGACGCCGGTGGGATGACCCGGCGTCCGACACCGTCATGATGCGCCACCATGCATTGGTGCAGTCCGAGCCCCAGCTGCTGGCGCCTCGCGGCCGCCTGACCTAGATCCTGTTCGGGGTCGGCGGCGTCTGCTCCTACCTGCTCAATGGCATCGGTTCGATCCTGACGCCACTCCAACGCGAGTTCGGTGTCAGTCGGGGAGAGGTAGCCCTGCTGCCGAGCCTGTTCGCCCTCGGACTGGTGATCGTGGGCCTCGTCGGCGGACCCGTCGTGCGGGGCGTCGGGCGTCAGGCATCCATCCGTGGTGCCATGGTCGGCGCCGTCCTGGTCACTGGACCGGGTTGGCCGCTTGCGCTCCTGGGGGCGACGATCCTGGGTGCTTCGTGCGCCGTCCTGGTGCAGCTGCTGCCGGTGCTCATCGCTGCGCTGCATCCACGTCGGTAGCGCACGGGGTTCGCTGGCATCCGGCTTGGCTATCGGCGGTGCGCCCCTCGTGCTCGCGACCGCCTCGGTCCATGCGTTCGGTCCGGCGGCAGCGCGAGGATCGTCGCGCAGTTGCCGGATAGCCCTCAGCCATGTGGTTCGGTATCGGGCCGCGGGGCATCGATCACTGGCAGCTGCGGCTTCGTGTGACCCACTCGGCGATACACCTCGTCCGGGATCGCGTCGAGCGTCTTGTAGACGGTCCAGATGCACTGCTTGCGTGTCTCCGGCGCATCGGCCGAGCCACCCCAGCGGGGCGGATCGACGACCCGGACCGGATGCCCCCAGCGCTCCATTGGCAGCTTCTCGAGGGCGAGGCAGCAGTGGGCGCAGTAGTAGCAGATGCCTTCCTTGTTCCAGGCCCAGTCGTGACGTTCCTGGGTGACCCCGAACTCGTATGGCGCCAGGACTCGGGAACCGGTGCCCTCGATGTCATCGCCCTGCATCGAGCGGCCGCCCGAACCGCAGGGTGCGAAGCTGACGACCCACTTGTCGTCGTCTTCCGCGATGCCCAGCGTGCCGTCGCGCTCCGGACCGCACAAATGTCCACGCATCGCTTCCATGACCAGGTACATGTTGCGTTCGAGGGTCTCCGGGTATGGGGTGACGCGCGTGTCGAACACCATGTAGCGCTCCTGGATGTAGGGCTCCAGGACCGCCCGGTAGCAATCCTCCAGGCGCGCCTCGCCAAAGCGATGCGCGACCCAGGCGAGCACTCCCGCCATCAGGTCGGCGTACCGATCGTGGAGTCGCCGCCAGCCTTCGGACAGCTCGGCCAGCAGCGGCCCGGTCGCGGCCATCGTCAGGTCGTAGCTCCGGATGCCGCCGGACACCCGTCCAGCAAGGGCACCCAGGTCCCCCCAGCGAGCCTCGGGGTCCAGTGGCGTGCCGTCGGGGTAGGCCATGAGCTGACGCAACCGCTCGATCTCCGCCGAGCGCTCGGTGTCACTGACGCCCTGCCCTGCCAGCCAATCCAGGAACCCGGCTGTCCAGACCTTGTAGACGACGTAGACGACCTTGGCCTCCTCCATGAAGGAGTCGACCAACTGCGCCGCCACCTCCCGGCGTCCAGCCCGCAGCCCGAACTCGTCACCAGCCTCAGCGAGCGCCTCCCTGGCCTTGACCAGGGTCGGCACGGCCTGGTCTGCCCAGCTACCCGAGCGCACCCGCTTGCCGATGGCATCGGACCACTCGAGCCGGGTCTGGGGTGACGTCATGGCGCTGCTCCTGCTTGCCCGCGACTACGCGGTGGAGGTGGTCAGGCGGATGCGCAGCTGGTCGAAGCCGACCGCCGCGAGGAGCAGCACGCCGTTGGCGACCTCGATCCAGAACGAGGGCACGCCCAGCTGGATCAGACCGTTCGCGAGCACGCCCACGATGAGCACCGCGATGATGGTGCCGGTGATACCGCCCCGGCCACCCGCGAGGCTCGCGCCACCGAGCACGACCGCCGTGACGACCTGGAGCTCGAAGCCGGTGTTCGCGTTCACGGAAGCGCCACCGACCTGCGAGAGCAGGATGAGCCCGGCCATGCCCGCCGCACCCGCCGAGAGCAGGAAGCCGATGGCGATGGCGCGATTGGTCCGGATGCCCGCCAGGCGGGCCGCTGTGGGACTGGCGCCGATGGCATACATGGAGCGTCCGTACGTGGTGTAGCGCAGCACGATGATGGACACGATGACGACGGACATGAAGATGTACACCGGGATGGGCAGGCCCAGGACGCGCGTGATGCCCAGGTCCCCGAAGTTCTCGATGCGGATGGTCTGACCGTCACCGAGGACCTTGGTCAGACCCCGGAATATCGCGAGCGTGCCGAGAGTCGTGATGAGCGCGTTGATGCGGAAGACGGTGACGCTGAGGGCGTTGATCGCACCGATCATCAGCGCGCCCAGGACGGCGATAACGAACGCGGCCTCGAGCGGCAGGCCCATGGCGAAGGGCGTCTTGGTGATGCCCACGGGCGCCGCCATGACCGCCATGAGCATCGCCGTGAAGGCCGCGATGGAACCGACCGACAGGTCGAACTGGCCGCCGATCATGAGCAGCGTCGCGGGACACGCGACGATGCCGATACGGGCGACGTTCTGGAAGATGTTGACGAGGTTGTCCGGCCCGAAGAAGTACTTGGACGTGATAGTAAAGAACGCGAACAGGGCCACCAGCACCAGGAACAGGGCGGCCGTCTCGGGCACGCTGATGCCCTTGCCTCGCCGTCCCATCGGCGGTGGCGCGACCGCCTCGTTCGTCGCTGACCCGGTCTCGAGCACCTCGCCAGCGGCTCTCCCGATGCCGCCGGAAAGCTCGTCGTCTGCCACCCTTATCCTCCAGCCGCGGCCAGCAGCTGCCCCGTGGTGACGTCGTCACCACGCAGCTCCGCGACCACACTCCCCTTCGACATGACATAGACACGGTCCGCGACCTGGACTGCTTCCTCGTAGTCCGAGGTCACCACCAGGACCGCTGCGCCGGTCGACGCGAGCTCCCGTAGTGATCGATAGATGTCCTCGCGCGCGCCGACATCGACGCCGCGAGTCGGTTCGATGAGCACCAGCGAGCGCGAGTCGCGCTCCAGCCAGCGGGCCAGCAACACCTTCTGCTGATTACCACCCGAGAGCGTTCCCATCGTCTGGCGTGGGTCGTCCCGCGACCGGATGGACAACTTGTCGCGCCAGCGCTTCAGGGCGCGCGCCTCGACCCTGTCGCTGATCATGCCCATGCGAGCCAGGTTGGGCCAGTTGGCGATGGCCACGTTCTCGGCCACCGGCCGGACCAGGAAGGCACCACCCGCCTTGCGGTCCGCGGGCAGGAAGCCGATGCCAGCCTTGATGGCGGCCACGGGCTCCTTGAGCACGGTCGGCTTGTCTCCGACCTCCAGGCTGCCACCCGTCAGCTGGTGGATACCGAAGGCGGACTCGCCCACCTCCGCGGCACCGGAACCGAGCTTGCCGAACAGTCCCACGACCTCACCCGGCCGCACGTCCAGGGTCACGCCGCTGAAGGCACGGCCCATGGACGCGTCACGCCACGCGAGGGAGGGTCGGTCGGGCACGAGGTACGTGGAGGGTGTCGGGCGCCCGACCTCTGCCATCCGACGGCCGATCATGGCCTCGATCATGGCGCGCCGATCGGTCTCGGCGACCCTCGTCAGCAGGGAGGTCGAGCCGTCGCGCAGCACCTGCACCCGGTCGGCGACCGCGGTCACCTCGTCCAGGCGATGGGTGATGTAGATGATGGCCACGCCCTGGTCCCGCAGGCGGCGCACGAACTCGAACAGGGACTGCGCTTCGACGTGTGACAGGGCGGCGGTTGGCTCGTCGAGGATGAGCAGCCGCGCCGAGCCGGACAATGACCGGGCGATCTCCACGATCTGGCGCTCGCCCACGCGCAGGCTGCCGACCGTGGCCTCCGGGTCGATGTCCACCTGGAGCTGGTCCAGGATCTTGCGGGCGCGATCGCGCACCCCGCGCCAGGATACGAAGCCGTGGTTGTTTGGGATGCGTCCCAGCGAGATGTTCTCGGCGACCGTGAGGGTGCCGGCGTCCTGGAACTCCTGGAAGATGATGGCCACGCCCAGGTCGCGCGCCTGGCGGGGCGAGAGGACCGGGTACGAGACGCCGTCGACCTCGACAGCACCGGCGTCCGCCTGGTAGTCGCCGGCGATGATCTTGACCAATGTCGACTTGCCGGCACCGTTCTCGCCCAGCAGGGCGAGCACCGAACCGCCGACAGCGTCGAGGTCCACACCGTGGAGGACCTCGACGCCGCCGAACGACTTCCGGATCTCACGAGCCCGAAGCTCGAAGGTCATGGGCTCGTGTTCCCGTGTCCTGTGGTGGGACGACCTAGCAGGCCGGCGTCTCAGGATAGATGGTGCTGATGTTGTCCTTGTTGACGACCTCGTGAGCCGTGAACAGGGGACCCGCGACCGTCTTGCCGTCCAGGATGTCGATCATCGCGGGGACGACGGTGCGGCCGTATCGCTCGGGGTAGTAGGCCACCGTGGCGATGTACTGGGGGTTGCAGGCGATGTCCTTCCACGCGGAGGGATCAGCACCCTGGCCGGCGACGAAGACGTCTGCCTCACGACCGAGCGTGCGGGCAGCGCCCAGGGCGCCGAGGATGCCGTCCTCGTTGATGGCGACCACGACGATGCGGTTGCCCGGGAGTGCCGGCAGCAGGTTCGAGACCTGCTCGAGGGCCGGGTCGGTCCGGTCGGCGCCGTCAAGGATCTTCTCGTTGACGAGCGGGCAGAACTCCTGGAAGCCGTCGCGGAAGCCGCCCATGCGGTCCGTGTTGGCCTGGCCGGACGCTGCCGACTCCAGGGACACGTATGCGGTGTAGTCGCAGTCCCAGGTGTCCTTGGCATACTTGCCGATGGCGGCACCCGAGAGACGACCCGCCTCATGGTTGTTGGCGCCCATGAACACCGTCTCGCAGGGCGGCTGGACGATGTCGATGGCGATGGTCGGGACGCCGCCGTATGACGCGCAGATCTCGGGCGAGCTGTCCTGGAACACCTGGAAGTTGATGACTCCCTGCACGGACTGCGTGCCGAGCAGCTGGCCACAGGCGAGGGCTTCCTCGACCAGGACCTTGGAGTCGCAGACGGTCAGTTCGAGCCCGGCGATGCCGGCCTGCTCGCGGATGCCGTCAGAAACGAGCTTGACGAAGGGGACGTTCTCGCCCAGCGAGATGTAGCCGACCTTCTTGCCCACGCCACTGCCGGGCGTGGCCCCATTGGCGGCATACGGATTCTCTGCGACTGCACCCATGCTGGCCATGGGCGCCGGCGAGCCGGACGCATCCTGGGCCATTGCCGCTGCCGGTGCCAGCACCAGCAGCCCCGTGACGGCCAGCGCCGCCAGGCGCGAGCGCGACGCGCGCGTTCGATCAATCACTCTGACTCCTCCTCGATCGGCAGACGTGTCCACAATCCATTCTGGAAACGTTCGTCAGCCGTGGTGGCGGACTCTAGGGGCGGGCCCGATCGAGTGTCAAGTGAGGAGCCGGTCGGGTAGTGCATGCCTGACTTGTGCGAAGCGGGCGGCGATACTTCCCGCTCACGGGCGGTCACAGGGCAGGCGTGCGAAACGCGTGTCTGAGACGAACGCGTGCATGGGGTGGTCGATACGG
>Ga0335397_10006665_pt1 | contig 14857 bp, 12 predicted proteins | sample MAT04_FD_205740 | JGI IMG/M metagenome (GOLD analysis project Ga0335397, IMG submission 205740) | Freshwater microbial communities from Lake Fryxell liftoff mats and glacier meltwater in Antarctica - MAT-04 (spades assembly) (version 2) ...
CGCGTTCTTCATTCGTGAGGGTGCGCCCGAGGTGCGCCTGCCGGTGCGCGAGCTGGCAGACGATGTTTTCCACCATCACCACCGCGCCGTCGATGATCAGGCCGAAGTCCACTGCGCCGAGGCTCATCAAGTTTCCCGAGATGCCGTATTTCACCATGCCGGTGATGGCGAAGAGGAAGGAAAGCGGGATGGCCAGCGCGACGATGAGCGCCGCGCGCCAGTTGCCGAGCAGCGCCATGAGCACCGCGACGACAAGCACGGCGCCCTCGAAGAGGTTGCGCTTCACCGTGCCGATGGTGCGATCCACGAGTTCGCTGCGGTCATAGACGACGGTTAGTTCGATGCCGGGTGGCAGCTTCTCCCGCACGTCGTCCAGACGCGGGACGACGCGCTGGCAGATGACGCGCGCGTTTTCGCCCGCGAGCATCATCACCGTGCCGAGCACGGCTTCCTCGCCGTCCATCGTCGCTGCACCGGTGCGATACTTGGCCCCGACGGCTACTGTCGCCACATCCTTCACGCGCATCGGTGCGACGGCTGCGCCAAACTTCACCGGCAGCTCCGCGATTTCCTCCGGCGACTGCACTTTGCCCGCGGCGCGGATGGTGAGCTGCCGGCCGTCCTTGCTCACGATGCCGCCGCCGGCGTTCTCGACGTTGCCGCGAATCACGTCCGCAAGATCGGCCACGGTGAGGCCCGCGGCGGTCAGTTCATCGAGCTTCGGCTCGACGAGCACCTGGCGCTGATGTCCGCCGTTGCTGTTGATCTCGGCGACGCCGGGCACTGAGCGGAGCAGCGGCTTCACGATGTATTCCTGCGCGTCGTAGAGCGCCATGAGCGCGTCGCTTTCCTCCGCGGGCCTTTCCTTCGCTCCCGCGCGCCAGTGCAGCGTGTAGTAGAAGATTTCGCCGAGCCCGGTGCTGATCGGCGCGAGCTTCGGCGAGGCACCGGGTGGCAGCGCATCGAGCACGCCGGTAAGCCGCTCCGCGACGAGTTGGCGGGCGCGGTAGAGGTCGGTGCCGTCCTTGAAATTCATCGTCACCTGCGAAAGTCCGAACTTCGTCAGCGACCGCATCTCCTCGACGCCGGGCAGGCCCTGCATTTCGAGTTCGATAACGCGCGTCACCGCCTTCTCCGACTCCTCCGGCGCGAGCGCGGGGACTTCGGTATTGATCTGCACCTGCACGCCGGTGAGGTCCGGCACGGCGTCGATCGGCAGATGGGTGACGGAGTAGAGTCCGCCGCCGAGCAGCGCCGCGGCGAGCAAGAGGACGAGCGCGCGCTGGCGCATGGAGAATTCGAGGATGCGTTCAATCATAGGATGGTCAGTTGACAGGTAGAGTTGCGGTGGGCTTGGGCAGAGCGCGCCAGACCCGGCGGGGCGCTTGCATGAAGGGATGGCGGAGATGCGGGCCGGGAAAAATCCCGCCGCGGGATGTGGTGTCGGGGAGTTGGTGGAAAATCATTGCGAATCGGATTGGGGGTTTGCTGGCCGGGCGTGCGGTTGTGTGGGTTCGCCAGTCACCTCCTGGCCCGTGCGCTCTTCGACGAAGCCGCTCAAACACTGGCGTTCCATTTCCAGGAAAGTGATGAGGGAGATTTTGCCGTCGATAAACAGCTCTTCGACGCGGCGGGCGACGGCGAGCGGATCTGGCGGCGACAGCGGGTTCTTCACAGGTTCAGTAGGTGGCGAGGTACCGGAGTTCTGACTGCCCGAGCGCGATTACGGCGGTCTTGAGTTCTTCTTCGAGCTGGCGGAGCCGCGCTCCATCCGGCAGCGACACGATGAGCGCGGCGAGGCGCTCGGCTTCCACCTCGGCGCCCTTCAGCAGCGCGTAGTAGAGCGGCGTCTCCTTGAGGTGTGCGCAGACGATCATGCCGGTGAGCAGCGGGTGATTGTTCGTCACGCTGCAGCCGCGTTCCGGGCCGTGTTCCAGTTCCACGTCCAGCGCGGCGGCGAATTCCTCCGCGCTCAACCACGCAATGGCTTTGCGATCGGCGGCTGAAAGACCGGGTAAGTTGGCCAGAAGGTAGTCGCGGATCTTCGTCGCCTCGTCTGGTGTCGGCACGCCGCCGGGCGAGGACCAATCGATCTGCGCCCAGTTGCGCCCGAGCTTCAAATCAGTGCAGACGCAGCCGACCAAGTCTTTGGGGATCAGTTGTTCGATGTCAGGGATGAGCGAGTCGTTCATGGTGCAGGATTCAGCGGGTCTTGCTGCTGGAAGCGGTGGCTTGCGTGGGGACGGTGCCGGTGAAGTCGAGGCCGGTGAGGCGTTCGAGTTCGGAGCGGCTGGAGAGAGCGTCTGCCTGCGTGCCGAGCAGGGCATCGAGCGCGTCGAGATATTGTTTTTGCAGCTCGGTGTAGGTCGCGATGGGCAGCGCCCCGAGACGGTAGTGGCGGTCGCCGAGCGCGGCCGCTTCGCGGAAACGGTCGAGCGAATCGGCGCGCCATTTCCCCATCTCCTCGACGTGCGTGCGGTAGGCGTAGGCGGTCTCGGCGATGCGGCGCTCAATCTCGCGCAGCGTGACGTGGAGTGAAACTTCGGCCTGAAGTTTGCGCGCATTGGCGGCCTCGATGTGGCCTTTCTTCTGATCCCAGAGGGGCAGCGGCAGCGAGACGCCGAGGCCGAACTCGCGCTGCCGGTCGCTGGCGCGTTCGCCCGCGACGTAAGGTTTTACCGTGATCGCCGGCCAGCGCTCATTTTCGGACAGCTTCACCTGGAAGCCCTGCTGCTCCAACTCCGCGAGGCGCGAACGCACGTCGAAATTTCGGCTTTGCGCGGCGGCGAGCAACCGCACCAACTCGGGCAGCCGCGCGAGCCGGACCTCGGTCCGCGCGACGTGGACGGGCGTGGCGATGTTCGCGCCGCGGAGTTGATTCAGCTCGTAAAGCGCGGCCTGCTTCTCCTGCGTGGCTTGGCTGGAGCGCCGGGCGAGGGTGAGTGCGCTGGCTTCGATGATGCGGCTGTCGAGCATCGGCGCGACGCCCGCCGGATCGCGCTGCACGAGCACGGCGGAGAGATCCTGAAACCGCGCGGCTACTTCCTTCGCGGCCTCCGCCTTCTGCTCCGCCGCCATCGCGCGGTAGCCGAGCAGGCGCACCTGATTGGCGAGCGCCGTGCGGAATTGTTCGAGGCCGAGTTGTGCGAGTTCGATCTGTTTTCCCGCGATCGACTTCCGCAACGAAACGCGGCCCGGAAACTCAAATGTCTGCGAGACGGAGACAGCCCAGACGGCTCCATCGCCGAGCTTGTTTCCGCTGAGATCACGCACCGATTTGCTTCCGAGTTCGGCGCTGAGTTCGGGATTCGGCAGCGTGCCGGTCTGTCGGCGCTGGCCGCGCGCGGCGGCGATCTCGGCTTCGTAGAATTTGAGTTCGGGATTCCGGGCGAGCGCTTCGGTGACGAGTTCATCGAGGGTGTAACCCGGCGTTTCAGCGGCTTGCAGCCAGGGCGTAGCCGCGGCGAGGGTGATGATGAGGATGGTGTTTCGGAGTTTGGACATGGGCAAAGTGGTGGCGGAAAATGGGTGTGCGTTCGGAAGGACGGCGGACGAAGGGTCCGCGCGTCGGGGCAGAAAAATGCCCGCCGGCCACGCCCATGGGAGGAGCGTGCGCCGACGGACCGGGGGATCAGACGAGCAGCGTGGCGCTGCGGAGGCAAACGAGCGCGAAGGCGCTCGCTGGCGGGGGGCGCGGCGCGGAGAGCGGCGCTGTGGCGGGTGTTGGGAGAGGGAGCAGGACGAAGGTTTCCGCCAGCGGCGGCACCTCCGCGAACTGGGCAGCAGGAACGACGGTCGGAGCGGTGGCCCGCGCCGCATCGACTGGCGCGAAGGTGAGGACATGGTCCTGCGTCGCACCGCCGCTCTGCGCGACCGAGGTGAGCAATTTCGCCAGCGGCGAATGCCAATGCGCCGGAGCCAGCGCGCGGTTTTCGTGATGAAAGACGACCGCGACTTGGCCGCCGCGTTCGGCAATCGAAACCCGATGCTGCCCATCGAGCGAGCCCAGCGCAGCGACTGCGGCGGGCAACAGCGAGGGTATGGACGCCAGCCAAGCGAACAGACACGCCAACGCGCCCAGCCGCTTCCAGAGGAAGTGGGTTGTGGGTCGTGGGCCTACCGTCATTTGCATAGTCAGCGTGATAACACCCCAGCCCGCGGACTGGCCAATGACACCGCAGATAGGTGGCGAATGGCCGCAGGGGCGTTGGTCTGCGGTTCGACAGCGCGCGCAGCGGGAAGCGCGTAGCGGTGGTTCATGTAGAGGTCGTCGGCCGTTTGGAAGACGGCGGTCGCTTCAGCGGCGAGCGAGAGAGAGGTGGCGTCGAGCTTGGGCAGCGACGTGAACTTGCGGCCAAGGATGTCGCCCGCGTAGGCATCCAAGACCTTGTTGAGGCCGAAGGTGACGAGGCGCTGCTGGCCATAAATGCCGACGCTGCGGTTGTTGTTGAGAAAGGCGCGGGCTCGCTCGGGTGGCGTGCGCCGCAGGTCGCGTCCGAAGAAGGTGGATTCATAGGGCCGCCCGATGAGCCCGAGGATCGTCGGCGCGACATCGAGCTGGCAGCCGATCGTCTCCACCCGGCCCGGCGCGGGGACAGCTCCCGGCGCGATGATGAGCAGCGGCACTTCGTAACTGTGGATGGGAATGGTCTGTGCGCCATAAACGCGCGCTCCGTGGTCGGCCACGACGACGAAGATCGTGTCTTTCCAAAACGGCTCGTTCTTCGCCGCGGCGAAAAACTTTCCGAGCGCCCAGTCCACGTATTTCACCGCGTTCTTCCGGCTGCGTTTGTCCGGCGGCTCGGCGATGCGCCCGGCAGGATAGGTGAAGGGCTGGTGATTGCTCACCGACATCGTGCTGATGAAGAAGGGCCGCCCCGTGGCATGCATCGCGCGCGCCTCGGCGAGCACTCTGCCGTAAAGGTCTTCGTTGGAGGCGCCCCACGTCGTCTCGAACGCGACGTCGGTGAAATCCTTGCGCTCGATCATTCGCTCCCAGCCGTTGTTCAGCGCGAAGTCGCGCAGCCCGTCGAACCAACCGTTGCCCGGATAAACGAACGTGGTCGCGTAGCCATCCCGATGCAGCACCTCCGCGAGGGTCTCACAGCCCTGCGTGCGCGAACGCGCGAGGATGCTGTCGCCCGGCAGCGGCGGGAAGCTCGCGAGCACCGCCTCAAGTCCCCGGATGGTGCGGTTTCCGTCCGCGTAGAGGTGGGTGAAAAGCAACCCCTCGCCACTCGCGAGGCGGTCGAGTTCGGGCGTGAGGCTCTTGCGCCCGCTGCGGCCACTGAGGCAGCCCCAGAACTCGGAACCCAGACTTTCCTCGATGAGGACGACCACGTTTTGCCGCGGTCGCGAGGCATCGCCCGGAATCCTGCGGAGGATCGAATCCGTAGGGCCAATGAAGGTCTCGCCGGGCAGAACCACCGCTTCGCGCGCCCTCGCGTAGGCTGTCGCGCGGTCGGTGGTCGGGAAAAAGGCCGCGTATTCCAAATCGCGCGTGAGCATCGCGACAGTGCCACCGACCAGACCGTTGGAAGCGAGTTCATTAGCCAGCCGTTCCGGGCCGACACGCAAACCCGAAGTCCGCACCGCAAACACCGCCGCTGCCGCGCAGACACACCACGCGGCGAAACCCCACGCGCGTCGTCGGACCGGCACGCCCGCGCGCGGTGGCGCCACCTTCCACATTAGCGCCGCCACTCCGGCCGCACCGAGCGCGGCCGCGGCTGTCATGCGTTTCAGCGGATACATCTCGCCGATATTCCCCGCGACCTCCGTCCAGTAGTGGAGGTAGTCCACCGCCACGGTGTTGAAGCGCGAGAGATATTCCTCAAAAAAGAAATACTCCGCACCGAGGAGAAGGAGCGCGAGGAACCACCAAAGCCACATCCACGACACCTGGAAGGTCCGCCACCAGCGACGCGAGAGCCAGGCGTCGCGCGCGATGGCCGTCCACGCCACGCCCGGCAGAAAGATGCAGGCCGCCACGGCGACATCGCCGAGCAGACCGAGGGCAAACATCGCCACGAGCCGCGCCCCTGCGCGTTCCGCGTCCGTGCCGAACTTCACCAACAAGAGAACGCGCAGCGCGAGCGACAGCGCCACGTAAAGCGCGGCTTGCCAGAAAATGGAATGGAAGCGCGAAGGGCGCGGCGCAGGCGTTTTGGAAGGTGACACTCCGCAGGGTGAGCACTCCACGACCGACGACCAAGTGACTGCTTGGATAGGTTGGGCAAATGTTCTGGGGGCTGGCCGCCCCGCGTGAAAATCAGCGTCTCAGGTGCGCGTCACGCTTCACCGACGTCGCCGGACGGCCAGGCCCAGAAGTCCACTGAGCAGCAGCACGCTGCTGGCGGGTTCGGGCACGACCGAGAAACTTGTGACCGAGTTGACCTGGACCGTGTTGCCATACTGAATGCCGACGAACATGGAATCGACGACGTTGCTAATATTGCGACGCACCGGAAACACCGAAAGCAGATCGGCCGGCAGGGCGGTCCCAGTCAGCGCTGGATTGATGTTCGTGGGCAGCAGGCCCGGCGTGTCTTGCAGGAGGTTTTCGGCATTGCCGCCGAAGTAGGCATCCAAGGCGTCCCAAGTGAATGGGTTGCTGGCAGGTGGCGTGAAGGCCAGATAGAGGCCTTGAATGGGAACGCCGTTGACGGTGCCGTGAGCCGCGGCGGTGTAAGCCTGGAGTGACAACCCCTCCGGCACCTGGGCTCCGATTTCGGCCTGCTGGATGTTGCTGAAGCTGATCGAGCCGGGGCCGCCCTCGATGATCTCGCCGGTCGAAAGCGTGAGCCGCAGGCGTGGCGCAGCGTTGGCATAGGTGGTGGTGAAGCCCTGCTGCACCGGAGCGGTCTGGCCCGGCAGGAAGACGGTGCTGCCGGTGGCGACGTTGTCGTAAACGAAGATGCCGCTAAAGGTGACCGGCGTGCCGCCGATCGTGGAGTTGCCGGTGATGTCGTAGGTGACCTCCGCGGCCTCGGCGGCGCTCAGGACACCCATCAAGACCAGCAGGACGGGAACTCGCCGTGCCAGGAATTTGCCTGCTCGCGCGCTCCACCGGAGGCGAGCAGAACTGGGATCAGCGGCGGGAAGTGAGTGGGTCTGGTTCGCTGTTTGGGCGTGCATGAGCGAAGGCTTAGCCGAGTCGCAACGCGCTGCCAAATGACTCAATGGATAGGAAGTGGGAATCCGAGACGATGGTCAGTTCCACCCACTTCCCGCCCATTTCCGATCCGTCAACGCGTCGCGATCCGCGCCACCAATGACGCTCCGGATAGCACCGGCTCGAAAGTCGTCCTCGGCAGCGTCAGCCGAAACGCCGTCCAGCTTTCATCCGAACTGCCCAGCGCGAGATCGCCGCCGTGGGCGCGGGCGAGTTCGCGGCTGAGACTGAGGCCGAGGCCGTGGCCGGGGGAGTCGGCGGAATTGTCCACGCGAAAGAAGCGCTCGAAGAGCTTCACCTGATGCTCCGGGGCGATGCCAGGGCCGGTGTTGGCAATGACGATCGCCCACTCGCTTTCCTCGGCGGAGAGTGCCACCCGCACGGTCCCGCCGTCGCGGTTGTATTTCACGGCGTTGCTCAAGAGGTTGAGCAGGATGCGGGTGAAGTAGCGCGCATCCACGAATTCCTCGGCGTGCGGCGGCAGCTTGAGGTCGAAGGTGATCGCGCGGCTTTCGCCGAGAATGCGTCCGTCTTCCACCGCGGCCTCGATCAGCGCTCGGAGATCGTGCGGTTGGCGGTCGAGCGCGAGCCGGCCGGCGTCGGCGCGGGCAAGGACGAGCAGGTCCTGGCAGACGGCGGCGAGGCGGCGGTTGTCGTCGAGCAGACTGCCGAGCGCGGCGACGACGTCGGGCGCGAGGTCGCGGCGGCGGAGCAGTTCTTCGAGCCCGGCGGCGATCAGGGCGAGCGGGGTTTTCAGCTCGTGCGAAGCATCCGCGGTGAAACGCACCGATTGGCGGAAGCTGCGATCGAGGCGTTCGAGCATTTCATTGAGCACGCCGGTGAGCAGGCCGAGTTCGTCGTGGCGAATGGGCAGCGGCAGACGTTCGTCGAGATGCTCCGCCGTGATGCGCTGCGCGGTGGCGCTGATTTCCTGCACCGGCCGCAGGGCCGAGCGCACCAGCCACCACGCGCCGCCGCCGACCAGGAGGAGCAGCGCCGGGAGCGAGAGCAAATAGGCGCGACGGACGTCGGCGACGGTGGCTTCTACATCCGCGAAGTCGCGCGCCGCGCGCACGGTGAAGCCATTCTCCGTCATGCTCACCAAGCGCCACGCGCCGAGGGTTTGCGCGCCGGTCACCGTCTGGGCGAAATCTTCACCGCGCAGTTCCGGCGAAGACCAAATGATTTTACCGTCCGGCCCGAGCACCACCGCGCGGGTGCTTTTATCCACGATCAACGTGCCATGCGCGGCCCCTGATGGACCGTGTTCGGCGATCTCGTGGAAGATCGAACGCACTTCATCACCGAGCTGTTTGTCGAGGCTTTCGACCTGATGTTTGCGCACCAGAGAAACGGTGAAGACGCCGAGCAGTGCGACGGCCGCGGCGAAGAACACCGCCGACCACAGCATCAGCCGCGTGCGCAGCGTCCAGTGCCTCATGCTTCCGCGGCGAGTCGGTAACCGAGGCCCGGCACCGTATGGATGAGTTTGTGGGCGTGGCCGTCGTCGATCTTCCGGCGCAGCCGCTGGATATAGACATCCACGACGTTCGTGCCGGGATCGAAATGGTAGCCCCAGACATGCTCAAGAATCTGCGCGCGGGAAAGCGTGCGACCCGCGCAGCGCACGAGAAATTCCAGCAACCCAAACTCGCGCATCGGCAGCTCCATCGGCTTACCGCCACGGCTGGCGGTGTGCGCCGCCGTGTCCACCGTGAGATCGGCCACTTCGAGGCGTGTTCGCTTTTCCGTCTCCGCGTGGCGCAGCAGTGTACCGACGCGGGCGACGAGTTCATCCATCGAGAAAGGCTTCGGCAAATAATCGTCCGCGCCAAGGTTCAGCCCGGTGATTCGGTCATCGGCCTGCCCGCGCGCGGAGAGGATGAGCACCGGCGTCGCGCGCCCGCTGGCCCGAAGCTGGCGGAGCACGCTGAGGCCGTCGCGGCGCGGAAGATTCAGATCGAGCACGATGGCGTCGTAGGGCTGGCTGAGTGCGAGCGCGAGCGCCTCCTCGCCATCATACGCTTCCTCGACCGCGTGCCCTTCTTCGATGAACGCACGGCGGAGATACGCCGCCATCTTCTTTTCGTCTTCAACTACGAGCAATCGCATGGGCTGAAAGTATGGCAGAAGGTGGAACGCGCGGCGATGACAAGGCGGATAGCTGGAACTGGAGTTCCCGCTTTGACCCGTGGAACGGTGAGCATCCGAAGGCTGCTCGACCCCGATGCGGAGCGCGCGGCTCCAGTGTCGGGCCGCTCCGCGAACCCACGCAGGAAGAGACAGGCTAGCTGGTCAACTGCGCAGAGCGTTGCTTCACTCGGGCGTTTATCTTTTCACGGACGCACGAGGCGGAAAAAGCGGCGGGTGCCGACGGTTTCGATCGTGACCGTGTGTGGCCGCCGCTCGTGAGGATGACGCAGGTCGAGGGTATCCACATCGCGAAGTCGGGGCTTGCCTCTTGCAACCAGCCCGGCCGATCGACGGGCCATGGGAGCGTGAGCGTTCCAGAAGAGTGGGATGATCACAAAGCAAAGGAGCCTGAGTTGGAGGGCATTCCAGGATGGTGACTGAGGCACCCGGAAATCTCAAAAGGATCTGCTCGGATCGAATGCCTTTAGTTCGCCCAAGCGATGCTCGGTGGGTGACATCCCGGTGACCGCGCGGAAGGCTCGCGTGAACGCGCTGTGATCCGCGAAGCCACAGTCGAGTGCGATCCGGGCAATGGAGGCATCGGTTTCGCGCAACATGCGGCAACCGGCGGTGATGCGGGTCTTGATGATCAGTTGCATGGGGCTGATGCCGTGAATGCGCCTGATCGTGCGGGCAAAACGCGGCGCCGTCATGCCGGCTTTTCGGGCGAGGGAGGATGGACTCAACGGATCGTCGTAGGCCGTCTCGAGATAGCGCAGCACGCGGGCCACCTCGGGCGATACGTCCTCGCGACTCACGGGCGCCGCCAGATCCTTGGAGATGCCGATGAGGCCCGTGACCTGGCCGCGTCGATCGCGGATGGGCAGCTTGCTCGTCAGCCCCCACGTTGGGACGTTCGGCCTCCGCCAGAATAGCTCCAGTCGCTCCACGATGGGCTGCCCGGTGCGCAGCACCTGCTCATCCTGCTCGGTGGGAATGCGCCCATAGTCGCCAGGGCAGACATCGCAGGGCCGCCGACCCAGCATTTGTGATTTGTCGTTGAGGCCGTGGCGCTCGACGAGCGATTGATTGACCATCAAATAGCGTCCTGAGGCGTCCTTGATGAAAAATGCCGTGTCGTGCATCAGGTTGGCCACCTGCTCGAGCAGACGCGCGTCCAGGAGCAATGCGCCTTGCGTGGAAACGATCCCCGGAAACCCTGAGATGGCCTTTTTCATGTGGTGAGGATGCTGCACAAAACGGATGCGTGCCGAGCGCCTTTCGCGGTATGGATCGTTGTGCGGCTTTTGACGGGTTGGCATTCATAAGCGTCAAGACATCGGGGCGGCCTTGCTCAATCATGGATCGAATCAGGCACCGCCACCGTTAGGCGCTTCCGCATTCCCAGATACCCTCCAACTCCATGAAACCGATGCGCATCCTCTCCGCTCTCGTTTTACTCTCGCTTCTCGCGATCGCTTTGCCGGCCTCGGCCAAGCCGTTGCAAATCTACATCCTCGCCGGGCAGTCGAACATGCAGGGCCATGCCAAGGTCAGCACGTTTGAGCACATCGGCATGGACCCAGCGACGAAGCCGATGCTGGCGGAAATGCTGGGCGCGGATGGCCAGCCGAAGGTTTGCGAGCGGGTGTGGATTTCGTCCATCGGCTGCGCGGATGGAGATGCCGAGCAGACGGGAAAACTCACGGCAGGTTTCGGCGCGAGCCAGGGTGGGCCAAAGATCGGGCCGGAGTTTACGTTTGGCCTCTACATGCAGAAGTTCACGGACGCGCCCATCTTGCTCATCAAGACCTCGTGGGGCGGCAAGAGCCTGAACACCGACTTTCGCCCGCCGAGCGCGGGTCCGTATGTGTTCACTGAAACACAGCTCGCCACCTTCCAAAAACAGGGCAAAGACGTCGCCACGCTCAAGGGGGCGAAGGAAAAAGAGACCGGCGTTTATTACCGACTCATGATCGAGCATGTGAAAAAAGTGCTCGGTGACATCAAGCGCGTGGTGCCGAATTACAACGCGGCGCAGAGCTACGAACTGGCGGGCTTTGCGTGGTTTCAAGGCTGGAACGATCTGGTGGACTCCGGCACCTATCCGAATCGCGACAAGCCCGGCGGCTACGATGCCTACAGCACGGCCATGGCGGCCTTCATCGGCGATGTGCGGAAGGATTTGAACACGCCGAAACTACCCTTCGTCATCGGCGTGCTCGGCGTCGGCGGCCCCACGGCCGAGTATGGTCCCGACCAGCAGCGTTACAAAGCCACGCACGAAAACTTCCGCGTCGCCATGGCCGCTCCGGCGCAGTTACCGGAGTTCAAAGGCAATGTCGCCACGGTGCTGACGGAGAAGTATTGGGATCGCGAGTTGAGCGCCGCGAAAGCGAAGGACACGGCCATCCGGCAGCAGGCCAAAAAACTGGCCACCGACAGCAAAATGCCGCCCGCCGAGGAAAAGGCGGCGCTGGAAAAACTCCGAATGGAGGGCCTCACCGAGCGCGAACGGCAAGTGCTGGAGAAGGGCATCTCCAACTTCGAGTTTCACTACCTCGGTTCGGCCAAAATTCTGGGTGGCATCGGCAAGGGTTTCGCCGAGACGATGGCGGAACTCCAGCAACTCAAATGAACAAAATGATGAAGACCTTCCTCGTTGCCCTCACCTTCGCCGCCGCTCTCGCCACGCCCGATGCGGCTTTCGCCGCAGGCAAGGACGAGGCGATGCCGATGCCCGATTTTACCAAGGGCGGCACCGTTCCCCAGGACGGCCCTCACGACTGGACGCTGGGGCCGACCGGCGCCCGCGGCTGGATTTTCACGAACAATGGCCACTCCGCCGAAGCGCGTCAGATTCTCGTGACCGCGGTCGCGAAGGATTCCCCGGCGGCTCCGGTGTTGAGCACCGGCGATGTCATTCTCGGCGTGGACGCGACGAACTTTTCCGGCGATGCGCGCATCCAGTTTGCCAATGCCATCGCGGCGGCGGAGGCGGAGAAGGGCGGCGGAAAGCTGCGGTTGGTGCGGTGGCGCGCGGGGAAGTCGGAGGAGGCAGTGGTAACGCTGCCGGTGCTGGGCAGCTACAGCGCCACTGCGCCGGACGATTGCCCCAAATCGAAGCGCATCGTCGAGCTGGGCTGCAAGTCACTCGCGCGGCGGATGGGCGCGCCGGATTACACGCGCAACCTGAACGCGATTCCCCGTTCGCTCAATGCGCTCGCCTTGCTGGCCAGCGGGAACCAGGAGTATCTCCCGCTGCTCAAAAATGAGGCGCGCTGGGCGGCGGACTTTTCGGCGGATTCCTTTGCGACGTGGTATTACGGCTACGTCCTCACCTTCCTCGGGGAGTATGTCATCGCGACCGGCGACCAGTCCGTCATGCCTGGCCTGAAGCGGCTCGCCCTGGCATCGGCCCATGGCCAGAGCGCCGTCGGCACTTGGGGCCACAGTTTCGCCATGCCCGGTGGGAACCTGAACGGCTACGGCTGCATGAACCAACCCGGCCTCAGCCTCTGCATCGGCATGGTGCTGGCCCGCGAGGCAGGCGTGAAGGACCCGGCGCTGGACGGCGCCATCGCCAAAGCGGCGGGCTTCCTGCGCTGGTTCGTGAACAAGGGCGCGATCCCTTACGGCGATCACCTGCCGTATCCGGGGCACGAGGACAATGGCAAGTGCTCCAGCGCGGCGGTGCTCTTCGATCTGCTGGGCGACCGCGAGGCGGCGGAATTTTTCGGGAAGATGGCCACCGCCGCGTACAGCGAGCGCGAGCGCGGCCATACCGGCAATTTTTTCAATATGCTCTGGGCTCTGCCCGGCGTGGCCCGCCTCGGTCCGCTGGCCACAGGCGCTTACTGGAAGGAACAGGCCTGGTATTACGACCTCGCCCGCGGCTGGGACACGAGCTTCCCCTACCAGGGTTCGCCGGTCGGCGAGGAGGAGCATCGCAAGTACACCGGCTGGGATTGCACGGGTGGCTATCTGCTGGCCTATGCGCTGCCGCTGAAAAGCCTCTGCATCACCGGCCGCAAACCCTTCTCCGTGCCGACCTTCAACGCTGTGCAAGTCGAGGCGGTCATCGCCGCCGGACGCGACTACCACTACAAGAAGGCGGAGAATCCATACGCGCGGCGCACGGACGAACAACTGCTCGCCGGGCTCTCCAGTTGGTCGCCCTCGGTGCGCCTGCGCTCCTCCACCGAACTGGGGAAACGTCCGGGGAATTTTCTCCCCGCCGTGCTGAATCTGCTCGCCAGCGCCAATCGCGACGCCCGCTACGGAGCCTGCGAAGCGCTGGGGGCCCTCGGTGCGGGCGCCGATGCCGCCGCTCCGCAACTGCGCGCCTTGCTCAAAGACCCGGACCCATGGCTGCAATGCCGGGCGGCCGAAGCCCTGCCCAATCTCGGCGCGGAGGCGCGCAAAGGCAGCGTGGGCGACCTGCTCGCCATGACCCTGCGCTCGAATCCCGCCGACCCACGCCGCATGGCCCAGCGCTCCGCGGCGATCGCCCTCTTCTCGCCCTACCCTGGCCAGCGCCAGCCCAGAAGCATCCTCGCCGAATCGCTCGAGGGGGTTGATCGCCAGTTGCTCTACCCGGCCGTGAAAGCGCTTTTGCAAAACGAGGACAGCGTCGCCCGCTCCTCGGTGAGGACCGTCTTCGACGAGATGACCGACAGCGACCTGGTGCAGTTGCTCCCCGCCATCGCCGAAGCGATCCCGCGCCTCGCGCCCAGCAACGAAATGTTCGGCGACGGAATCCGCCTCGCCGGCCTCGACCTGCTCTCCCGGCTCCAGATCCGCGAAGGCCTGACCCTTTGCGTGACCGTCATCGAACCCGCTCGCTGGGGTCTCTCCCAGCGGGTCAACAAATGCGCCGAATACCTCCCGCGCTACGGCACCCTCGCCAGGGCCGTCCTCCCCCAACTGCGCGAAATCCGGGCCCAACTCGCCGCCGCGGGGAAGGCGAAAAGCGAGCAAACGGTCCAGATGGACAAATGCATCGCCGCCATCGAATCCAGCACCACCACACCCACTCTGGTCAGCATCGCGGATTTCAAGGCGCGTCCCGCTGGCAAATGAAAAGACGGAGTCTGCCGCCCTCCGATCTCATCTGCGCGAATCCGAAGGGCGTGGATCACGTTCACTCTTTGAATTGAGGGCGGCATCTTCATCGGGGATCACGAGCAAGAAACGCGGTGAATCTCCCGCCAGGATCACGCGCCCCCCAGACGCCGATTTTAGGATACCGCCGTCAATGATCCGACAGGCGATCCATTCGGCATGAACGCCATTGCCGGTCTCGCTGTTGTCCTCTTGATCCTTTGGATCGTGCTGAAGGTTGCTCTTGCGGTGACCAGCGGCCTTTTGCATCTGCTGTGGATCGCCGCCGTCGCGATGCTGGTGATCTGGCTGATCGGTAAACTTCGCGGATCGAAGAGCGCGTAGCGCGGTCGAGCGCTCCTTCGACCAACGCGAAAGACCGGTCAGTCTTTGCTCCGTCGGGGCGCGGCTTGGGACGCGCGAAACTTTTCCCGAAGCGCGCTTGCG
>Ga0335397_10006670_pt1 | contig 14850 bp, 13 predicted proteins | sample MAT04_FD_205740 | JGI IMG/M metagenome (GOLD analysis project Ga0335397, IMG submission 205740) | Freshwater microbial communities from Lake Fryxell liftoff mats and glacier meltwater in Antarctica - MAT-04 (spades assembly) (version 2) ...
GCTACCATCGGCGCGATGAAGACCACGCATCGCTGCCCCAAGTGTCGACACGATCGGATCCTCTACATCGCCCACGTGGCCGACGGACGCCGAGCACGAGCGCGGGAATAGAGATCTTTGCGCGGTCCGTTCGGCCGCGCAGATGCCCCCGCAACACCACGCTGCGCAACACGCCAAATCAGGGACGCTCGGCACCTTGCTGCTCTTGCTGGTGTGGCCAAATGCGTGTTCATTTCACATACACGGCGACCATCGACGCAAGACCGCGCGCAACGACGCAAGCGCCATCGGCTCCGCAGCGACGATGTGGCTCGCGGAGCATCCGGGCGGCTGTCCGACGGTCGCCGCGCTGCGCGCAGACGGGATGCTTGACCGTTCGAAAAACGAGCGGGACCCGTGGGGCGGCGCGTACACAATCACCTGCGATGGGGAGCACATGACCGTGCGCACAGCGGGTCGAGATCACGTCTTCGGCACGCGCGACGACGTCAGCGGTTGACGAAGCGCCACAACGCGCGACCGAGCGGCCGAGCGCGGCGCCTCAGCCCGGCAGCCCGCCGAGGTCAAATGGAATCGGCGGAATCGATGCGTCGCCGCCCGGCATCGGCGCGCCGAGATCGAACGGAATCGGGCCACCGAGATCGAACGGGATCGGCGGGATTCCGCCGTCGCGACCGCCGCCGCCGAATGGCGGAACGCAGACGCGCCCGACGCCGCCGAACGGGATCGCCTGACACACGTAGCCCTCGCCGGTGCGGCAGTCCGCGCTGGTCGTGCACGTCGCGACGCACTGCCCCGCGCCACCGCCGAAGCCGAGCGACAAGCAGGTCGCGCCTGCGCCGCACATGGCGCTGGTCGTGCAGCTCGCGGAGCAATAGCCGCCCGGCAGCGTGAGAAAGCCGCCGAGCGAGGTAATGCACATGCCGCCCGTCACACCGCTGCACTCCGCTGCCCCCGAGCAGCCGCTGCCGACGACACCGCGCGTGCCGCCCGCGTCCCGCGTGCCGCTGTCGAGGACGATGACGCCGCCGTCGCGCGCGCCGCTGTCGATGAGGATGCCGCCGCCATCGCGCATGCCGCTGTCGGGCACACCGCTGTCGATCGTGATCACGCCGCCATCGCGCGTGCCGCCGTCGAAGCCGATGAAGCCACCATCGCGCACGCCGCTGTCGATGGAGATCACGCCGCCGTCGGTGAGGACGATTCCGCCGTCGAAGCCGATCACGCCGCTGTCGATGGTGATGACGCCGCCGTCGGTGAGGACGATTCCGCCGTCGAAGCCGATCACGCCGCTATCGCGCGCACCGCTGTCGATCGCGATCACCCCGCCGTCCCTGGTCAGCGTCCCGCTGTCGCGTCCACCGCCGTCGAAGGGGACGATGCTGCCATCGGTCACCAGACTGCCGTCGCGCTCGGTGCCGTCCGACACGGCGCCGTCGGAGTAGTCGTCGATCGAGAGCCCCGTGCTCGCGCAGCCTGCGAGCGCGAGAAGCACGACGAGAGCGAGTCGATGGGAGGGACGCGAGCGGAAACGGATCATGCGAGACTCCTGCGGGTCGACCGAGCGAGGGCCCGACGGTGCCCGTGCGTTCGTCACACGTCAACCTCGTAGCTGCGGTGCCACCCACAGCGGCATCTCCTCCGAAAGCAACGGGGTTGGGGTGCGGGGGAGCCGCGCGCAGCGCCCCTTGCGCGGAGCGCATCCGCACAGCGGATCACTGCGCCGCGAGATATCCCATGACTCGCTGACCGACGAAGAGTGGGCGCGCCGGCGCTACGGGGGCTAGCTCGACGACTACCTCGAGGATCTTCGTGTCGTTGCGCTCTACCGGATCATCGGTGCGCACGTTCTTGCGGCCCATGCGGCGGCCGAGCTCGACGACGCGGCCGCTGAAATCTATGCCTGGGTAGGCAGAGACGCGGATGCGGGCTGGGGCGCCGAGGCGGAGGCGGCCGAGGTCGCGTTCGTCGATGTCGATGCGGGCGCGGAGGCTCTGGGTGTCGCCGAGGACGACCAAGGGGTCGCCGCCGGGCTGTGCGAACTCGCCGGCGCGGACCTTCACTTGCAAGATCTCGCCGGCGATCGGCGCGGTGATCGTCAGGCGTGCTTGCTGGGCGCGCGCTTGATCGCGGCGCGCCTCGGCGCCGGCGAGGCGGGCGCGGGCGGCGGCGACGTCTTCGCGACGCGTGCCAGCGAGTGAGGCGCGTCGGCGCGCGTCGGCCTGCGATGCGGAGGCGCGGTCGGCGTCGGCCTGGCTGCGCGCGCGCTCGACTTCGTCGCGCGTTGCGCCGCCGCCCGCAGCCGCTGCGACGAGGCGCTCGACGACGCCTGCGGTCAACGCAGCGCGCGCGCTCGCGCCGTCGGCGTCGGCGATCGCGGCTTGCACGTCTTCGCGTCGGTTGCCGCGTACGCGCAGTAAGAGCTCGGCCTCGGCGGCGTCGACCTCGGCCTCGGCGGCCGCGAGCGCCGCGTCTTCGACGGCGTGCTCGAGCTCGACCAGCGGCGCGCCCGCTGCGACGCGATCTCCTTCGCGCACCAATACGCGCGCGATGCGTCCGCTGGCCTCTGCGGCGACGCGCGTCTCGCGATCGCGCGGCTCGATCACGCCATTGCCGCCGATGAAGTCGCCGACCGGCACGGCGAGGCGCTCGTCACCGGGCGCGCCGATCCTGCGCGACGCGGTCTCGACGTCGGCAGGACGTGGTCGCGTTGGCGAATCCGCGAAGACGGAGCGCACGATGCTCGTGGCGAGGAAGACGAGGACCGCTGCGACGATCAGCCAGCCCCAGCGAATGCGTAGACGTTTCATGACGAGATCCCCGGCGAGGTCGCTGCGCGAGCGACGGGCGACGAGGCGGGCTCGAGCGAATCGACCATGCGGCCATCCTCGATGTGCATGATGCGGTCGGCGAGATGGAAGATGCGGTTGTCGTGGGTGACGACGACGACGGTGTCGCCGCGCTCGCGGCTGACTTCACGCAGCAGCTCGGTGACGAGCAGGCCGCTGTGCGCGTCGAGCGCCGCGGTCGGCTCGTCAGCGAGCACGAGCGGCGGATTGCCGGCGAGCGCGCGCGCGATCGAGACGCGCTGCCGCTGGCCACCGGAGAGCTCGGCCGCGAGGCTCTTGGTCTTGTCGCCGAGCCCGACGCGATCGAGCAGCGCGTCGGCCTCGCGCAGGCTGCGCGAGATGGGCACACCGCGCAGCTGCAGCGGCAGCGCGACGTTCTCCCGCGCGGACAGCGACGCAAGCAGGTTGTGCCCTTGAAAAATGAAGCCGATGAGATCGAGGCGCAGCGCCGGCAGCTTGCGCTCGGGCACACCTGTCACTTGCCGACCGAACAGCGCGAGCTCGCCGCTGGTCGCGCCGAGCACACAGCCGAGGATGCTGAGCAGCGTCGTCTTGCCGCTGCCCGAAGGCCCCGCGAGCATGACGAACTCCCCACGCTGCACGCGGAAGTCGACGCCGCGCAGCGCCTCGTAGGCGAGGTTCCCGCTGCCGTAAGTCTTCTTGAGCGCGCGCGCGTCGATCGCCAGTTCGCCCTTCGCTAGATGGCTCATCGCCAGATCGCTCATCGGCGGACCGCTCATCGGCAGATCGCTCATCGGAACACCATCCCTGGCTCGAGCTTGCGGATCCGGAAGAGCGCGAGGCTCGCGGCGGCAATGCAGATCAGAACCATCAAGCCCGGGATGATTCCGTAGAGCGGCAGAGGGACGATTGGCACGAGCTGCGGGCTGCGGATGCCCTCGGTCATGCCGGAGACGAGCCCGAGTCCGACCAGCGTGCCGACCAGCGCGTAAGTCACCGACTGCACCAGTAGCAGCGCGGTGAGGTCGAGGTTGGTGCAGCCGATTGCCTTGAGCGTGCCGAACTCGCGCAGGTTGTCGATGACGCTCGAGAACATCGACAGCGCGACGATGATGAAGCCGATCACCAAGCCGAACGCGGTGCTCGTCCCAAAGCTCACCCCGAGCTGCTCGCGCAGCAGCGCCGAGACGATCGCCGAAGCGAAGTCGCGCGTCGTCAGCACGGACGCCTCGGGCAGCCGCGCGGCGAGGCGATCGCGCACGACCTCGGCGCTCTCGCCTGGGCGCACCGTGACCAGCACGAAGCTCTGCTTGTCGGTGGGCGTCCGGACGATGTCGCGCACGAGGTCGATGTTCGCGAAAGCGTACGCCGGACCAAACGGCAGCAGGCCCCAGGTGAAGCCGCCCGCACGCACGCGTCGGCCGTTGAGCTCGCGCACCGCGCCCAGATCCATATCGCCGTATTTGTCGCGCTCGGCGTCTTCGAACACGACCGTGTCCGGCTGCGAGAGCACCCGCGTGTCACCCGCGACGAAGGCCCACGGTCCGCCAAGTCGCGACGGCAACGCGGTGCCGATCAGCGTCACCGCTTCGCTGCCGCCATTCGGCCGCTTCACGGTCGCGCCAGCGACGACCAGCGGCTCGGCGAGCGCGACGCCCAGCGTCGTTCGCGCGCGCGTGACGATCGTGTCGGAGAGCGGCTCACCCGGCTGGAACTGCTCGGTGCCCGGCGGGCCGATCCACACGTCGGCGCCGGCGTGCTCGACGAACATCGTGTTCTTGTCGAGCAGGCCGAACAAGATCGACAGCTGCTGCACCGCGAGCACGACGGCGAACACGACGCCGAGCACCGTCCCGAGCAGCTTGGCCTTGTCGTGAAACATCATCCGCACGCCGACGCGGCTCATCGCGCGCAGGCGCAGCGCGAACGAGGCGCGGCGTGACGTCGTCGCGCTCATCGCGCAGCTCCGCCCGTGGTCGCGCTCGGCGACGCGATCGCGCGTCCCGCGGCGAGGCGCAGCGCGGCGCGCGCGTACACGAGATCGGCATCGGCGCGCACGCGTGAGACGGCGGCGTCGAACGCGTCGCGATCCGCCTGCAGCACCTCGAGCTGTGTCGCGTTGCCAGACGCATAGCGCACACGAGCGACCTCGGCGGCGTGCTGCGCGAACGCATATTCGGAGCGCGTCGCCCGCGCCCGCGCGATGCGCGAGCGCACCTCGTGCCAAGCGTCCTCGATCGCGTCACGCGCGATCTCGACGGCGCGCTCGGCGCGGACGCGTACGACCTCGGCGTTGGCGTCGCTCGCGCGGATCGCGCCGACGCTGCCGAGCCCGAGCCGCCACGTGGCCGCGACTCCCGCGCTCCACAGCGTATTCGGCCCGAAGCCGGGCGCGTTGGTGTAGCGCTCGCGCACGCTCGCGGTGACGCGCGGCAGCAGGCCGCCCCACTCCGCCGCGGCGCTCACCTCCGCGCTGCGCAGCTGCGCCTTCGCCGCGCGCACGGAAGGCAGCGTGCCGACATCGCGCACCCAAGCGGACAGTGGCGCCTCGACGTCGAGCGCATCGTCGAGTGGCGGCGCCACGCCAACCGCGTCGAGCCCCGACAGCGTGCGCAAGACCCGCGACGCACGGACGACCGCGAGCTCCGCCTCGGCGAGGCTCTGCTCGTTGCGCGCGAGCGCCGCGTTCGCGCGATCGACATCGAGCTGCGAGGCGAGCCCCGCGTCGAGCCGCGCCGCCACCACCGCGCGGTTGCTCTCGCTCGCGCCGATCGCCTGCTCGGCCGCAGCGTAGAGCGCCTCGGCGCCGACCCGCTGGAGATACGCCTCGACGACCGCGCGCGTTGTGCGCTCCTCGGTCGCCACCACCTCGGCGTCGGCCGCGTCGACGTTAGCGCTCGCGCCGCCGAGCGCGCGCAGTGCTTGGTAGTCGAAAATCGTCGCCTCGACGCCGACGCTCGCCTCGAGCTGATCTTGCGCGGTGATCACCGCCTGCGATGTGCCGCCGGCGCCATCGGGAAACGTCGCCGCGATCTCGCGCTGGTTGTGCGTGTAGCCCGCGCTCGCAGTGATCGCCGGCAGCAGCGTGTAGATCGCCTGCGCGTGCTGCGCCTCGCGCTGTTGCATCAGCGCGCTCGCCTCACGGTTGTCGACGGCGTGGCCGCGCGCGGCCGCTACGAAGCGCGACAGCGACGGCAGCGACGGGCGCTCCAACTGAGCCTCCACCGTGAGCGGCGCGCCCATCAGGACGATCGCGCTGGTCACGAGCATCGCGCGAACGTCTCCGCACTTAATGAGTGAGCACATCCTCAATAATTCGACAGGGCCCATCGTCGCCTCTCTCCCTCGCGGCGCTTCCTGGGGTCGGCTGCGTCGGGTGTCCAGCACCCCCGACGCAACGATCCTCAGCGCGCCAGCCCGTCCACCATCAGCTGCACCACACCGCGCACGAACATGCCCTCGGGCATCGGCAGCGCTCGGCCGCGCCGCTCACCAAGCATCAGCTCCTGCGTCACGTAGCTCCACAGGGCACCGGTAAAGACCCCCGCGACGATCTCGGCGTCGTGGTGCGCGATTCGTCCGCCGCGCATCTCCGCCTCGAAATAGCCTGAAAGCAGGCGGATGCCGCGCTGCCAGCCGTCCTCGAAGTCGGTCGACTGCGCGATGATCGGGCGTGCGGCGGCGTCGGGATGTTTGGACCAAGACATCATCGCCATGGGCACGATGTCGCGGAAAAACGCGATACATTCATGTGCGATTTCAATGAGTTGCGTGCGCACATCGCCGACCCCGACGCGGTCCGGCAGACCCGCGATCCAGGCCGGCTGCGGCATGGTGTGCATCGCAGTGAGGAACAGCTCGTCCTTGGTGCGAAAGCGATTGAACAGCGTGCCCTCGGACACGCCCGCCCGCGCCGCGACCTCGGCCGTCGTCGCATGGGTGCCGCGCTCGCGCAGGACGGCGCGCGCCGCCTCGAGCAGGTCTTCGTCACGGATGTGAGAGGGGCGAGACATCGGTTGGGTGAGCCGCGGCTCATTTATGGGCGGGCTCGGCAGTCTTGGCAAGGGCGCTTGCGCAAGGGCGTTTTGCGCACGAGCCATCGATGTCTGCAGTCAGCGAACCGCTATCCTCCCGTGATGCTGCATCGCCACACCGCTACGCGCGTCGCACTCACGGCGCTGCTCGCACTGCTCGCGTCGTGCACGGCGGAGCCGCCGACGAGCGCGACTGACGCCGGCGCCGACACTGGCGGCGCGTCGATGCACGACGACGACGCTTCGCTCGACCCATGCGCCGCGCTGTTCGGCGCGCCCAACGAGAACACCGGTCTCGATGCGACGCAGTGCCGGCCGAGCTGCGGCTGCACCGCTGAGACGTTCACCCCACGCGCGTGGGACGCCGCGAGCCTCGCAGCGCTGCGTGCGACCACGCAGTCAGGCGCGCCCGCGGAGCTCAGCTCCGATCCGTACGCCCTGCCCGCGCCCGCACCGCCTCTCGATGGAACCGTGTGCGCGACGCGCTTTGCCGATGCGACCACGTACGCAGTGGAGACATTCGCGTCGATCGCCGAGGCCACTGCCGCAGGCGCAGCGGTCACGCATGCAGGCGCGTGCGGCGTCTGCTCGTCGCTCGCCGACCTCGCGGTCTACGCCGGCACGCCCGATCTCACCGCGCCCGTTCGTCAGTGTGGGCTCGACCATCTCGGCGATCTCGCGGGCTTGGTCGGCTGCCTCGAGGCGCTCGGCTTCACCCGCCCGTGCGCGCAGGTCTGGGCCTACAACACCGAGCACACGCGCGCCGCGTGCGGCGCGGTGTGCCTGCGGCTACTGCGCGCGCCGTACCACACCGCCGATGGCGCGCTGAACGAGTGCCTGATGTGCGACGAGGTACAGAGCGGCGCCGTGTTCAAGTCGGTGGCCGGTCGCACGCGCCGCAACTCGGGCCTCGCCAACGCGATGTGCCGCCCGTGCAGCGAGGTGATTCCGCTCGCACATCGCTATCCGGGGATCTGAGCGGCACCGAGGCTCGTATCGGATTCTGCGCTTCTGCGCACTGATCGCCTGCTGCGCGCTCTCCGCGCGCGCCACAGGAGTACACCGCGCTACACGGCGCACTGCATACGTGTCACGTCACCGTGCCGAGGCGCCGTCGAAGATGAAGGCCGCGCGCCGCGTCTGTTACGATGCCCGACATGCGCCTGCGCTTTCTCTTCTCGCTCGTGCTTCCCGTGCTGCTCGTCGTCAGCGCCTCGTTACCGCAGCGCACCCACGCGCAAGACGCACCAACGTCGCACGACGACGAGGCGCGGGCGCTGTTCGAGGCCGGTCGCGTCGCCTATTCCGATGGCCGCTTCGCGGCGGCGCTGACGCACTTCAGGAACTCTTACGAGCTGAGCGGCCGGCCGCGGCTGCTCTACAACATCGGCTCTGCCGCCGACAAGCTGCGCCGCGATCAGCAAGCGCTCGAGGCCTTCGAGGCTTACCTCGCGCAGGTCCCCGACGCGGACAATCGCAACGAGGTCGCCGCGCGGATCGAGGTGCTGCGCGCGCAGCTCAGGGCGCATCCGACCACCGCCAATGCGACCACCGGCGTTGCCACTCCAAGCGAGGCCGCGGCCGCGGGAACGCCAGCGAACACAGGCGGAGCGGCTGTCGTCGGCGTCGGCGATGCAGGCGATCGGCCGCGCGACGACGACGGGAGTATCCTGAGCGAGTGGTGGTTCTGGACGCTGATCGGCGCCGCGATCGCTGGAGGCGTGCTCATCGCCGTGCTCGCCGCGACCAGCGGTGACTCGACCGCTGAGCTGCGCACCGGCACCGAGGGCGGGGTCCACTTCACGCTGGAGATGCCATGACGTGCGTGTACGCTGGAGATGCCATGACGCGCGTGTACGCTGGAGATGCCATGACGCGAGCCATTCCGTGCCTTCTCCTCGCGCTCGCGCTGTCGTGCGCTGCATGCGCGGACGAGATCCCGGCGACGCAGGTCATCGTCATCGTCGAGGCCGAGCCCGGCGTGCAGCGGCAGGCAGAGTTCCTCAGTGTGCTGGTCAGTGGCTATGATCGCCAAGTCGACTTCGACGGCGGATCCACGCGCACAGCCATCTTCGATACCAGTCAGAGCCCGTACCGTATGCGCGCATTGTCGGGCGAAACGTGGGGCGAGTATACAATCGCGCTTGCGCCGCTCGAGGGCGACGCGACGCGTGTCTACGAGGTCGAGGTGCGCGCCCTGCGGAGCGGTGTGGTGGATACGGACATGCCGGAGGCACCGATCGCCGTCGCCCGCGTGCGCAGCGGCTACACACCACGCAAGACACTGATACTGCGCGTCACGCTCTACGACGCCTGCATCGGCGTGATGTGCGAGCCGAACGATATGTGCGCGCGCTCGGGCGCCTGTGTCGAAACTGGCTTCGTCGATCCGATGACGCTGCGGCCCCTGGGCAGCGACGCCGGTACGGGCGACGCTGGCACGACCGATAGCGGGTCACGTGACGGCGGTGCCGACACCGGTCCGGTCGACGCACGCTGCACCGCTGCGAGCTGCGACGATGGCAATGTCTGCAACGGAGTCGAGATCTGCGGCAGCGAAGGTGGCTGTCTGGGAGGAACTGCGGTCGTGTGTGGCGACGGCATCCCGTGCACCGTCGACACGTGTGTTCCGGCCACCGGAGCCTGCGTGGCGACGCCCGACGACGGCCTCTGTATTCCCGCTGACGGTACCTGCGACCCCACGCCGGTCACCGGCGGCTGCAACTATCCGACGTGTACGCCCGCGACGTGCATCGCCAACCCGTGTGGCACGGCTGTGTGTGTCGCCGACGACTGCGTCCGCGGTGGCGGCTGCGGGTCCGGCACGTGCTGCGCTGGCGCGTGCGCTGCGCTCGGCTGCGACGACGGCGAACCGTGCACCAACGACTCTTGCGGCGCGACTGGGTGTGTCCACGCGAACAACACCGCGACGTGCGAAGACGGAAACTTTTGCACCGTCGCGGACACCTGTGCTGGCGGCGCCTGCGGAGGCTCTGCTGCGCTATGCACCGACGGCAACCCATGCACTGACGACATGTGCGCCGGCACGACGGGCTGCTTCTACCCACTGACGAGCGGAGCTCTCTGCGACGATCTCAACGCGTGCACCACCGGCGATCGCTGCGCTGCGGGGCTCTGCGGCGGCACGCCGAGCTGCGGTGATGCGGGTCCGCCCGACCTCGGCCTCGACTTCGGTTTCCCTGACGGCGGCATCGGCATCCCGGACGGCGGCACCCCCGATTTTGGTGTTGATTTTGGTGTGTCAGTGTTCGACGGCAGCATCCCCGTGGAAAGCGATCTCGGCTGTCCGGCGCTGCCGAGGGAGATGGGCGGCTGCGCCGTGATGATGATCGACTGACCGATCAGGCCCACTCGATCGCGAGCGTGCGCTGCACGGCGGGCCGCGCCTCGAGCTCCGCGACCCAGCGCGCGACGTTCGGCCACGGCTCGAGCGTGAGGCCAAAGTACGCCACTCCGCGCGCCCAGAACAGCGTCGCCATGTCGGCGATCGAGTAGTCGTCGCCGGCGAGATAGCGCGACTTGCCGAGCTGCTCGTCGAGCACGCCATAGACGCGCTGGGTCTCGACCAGATAGCGCTCGTGCGCCTCGTCATTCGGCGTCTCGCGGTGGCGCCAGTAGCTGAGCTGCCCAAGCATCGGGCCGACGGCGCTCATCTGAAAGAACGTCCACTGAAGCACCTGCGCGCGCGTCGCCGGGTTCGTCGGCAGGAAGCGATTGCCGTTGGTCTCGGCCAAGTGCACGAGGATCGCGGCGGACTCGGCGAGGTCGAAGGTCGCGCCATCGAGGATCGTCTCGAGCACTGGGATTCGTCCGTTCAGGTTCTTGGCGATGAACTCAGGCGTCTTCTGCGCACCCGTGCCGATGTTCACCTTCACCAGCTCGTACGGGAGCTCGAGTTCTTCGAGCATCAGGATTGGCTTGAGGCCATTGGGCGTGCCCCAGCTGTGCAGGATCGGCTTGGTCATCGCCGCGCTATGGAGCAAGTCGCGGTGAGTCGCCAGTGGGTCACCAAAAAGTCGCGCGACGGTCTACGATGCCCCCATGTGCTCCTCCACGCTGCTCCGCTCGCTCGCCGCGTTGCTCGCCTCGTCCCTCCTCGGCTTCGCCGCTCCTCGTGCCACACGAGCACAAGACTGCGACTGTGATCACGTGATCGCGCCGGGCACTGGCGGGGTCGACGGCACCGCGCTCGGCATCGCGCCCGGCGATGTCGTGTGCCTGATGGCCGGCAGCTACGACTACATCCGCTTTCGCGAGCTCCGCGGCACGGCGGCGGCGCCGATCGTCATCAAGAACTGCGGGGGCGTGGTGGACGTAGCCAACAGCGACCGCGGCTATGGCGTCGATTTCCAGGGTAGCTCGGCGTTCTTCCACATCACCGGCACGGGCGAAGACAGCCTCGAATACGGCATTCGCATCAGCGCCTCGCGGAGCGGGCCAGACTACTCGGCAATGGGCCTCTGGTTCCTCGACAAGAGCACCAACTACGAGGCCGATCACATCGAGGTCCACGACACTGGCTTTGCCGGCGTGATGGCGAAGACGGACCCACTCTGCGACGGCAGCGCCGATCAAGGCACGTTCACCCAGCGCGACGTACACATCCATCACATGTGGGTCCACGACACCGGCGGCGAGGCCTTCTATGTCGGCAGCACGCAATCAGACGGACAGAACATCAGCTGCGGCGGCGTGACGATGCGCCGACAGCCGCACTTTCTCGAGGGCGTCGAGCTCGATCACAACCTCGTCGAAGACACCGAGTGGGACGGCATGCAGGTTGGCATGGCGCGCGCGAACTGCCGCGTTCATCACAACGTGATCCGCCGGGTCGGTACGGCCGACGAGCTGTATCAGCAGCAGGGACTACAGATTGGCACGTTCTCCGCGTGCGACGTGCGCGCCAACGATCTGCGCGAAGGACCCGCGATGGGGATCATCGTGCTCGGCGCCGGCGACTCGACCTTCGCCGACAACGTGATCGTCGACTTCGCAGAAGACGGTATCTACATCAACCTCGACGACCAGCCGGCCGCGCGCTACACGGTGAATTACAACACCATCGTCGGCTTCGGCCGCAACGCACTCAGCATGTTCGGCGGGGACGTGACCGCCGCCGTCGCGAACAACTACGTCGTCGGGCCAGATTCGGCGCTGGCGATCAATGGAGCCATCACCATGCGGACCGTCTCGAACAACGTATTTGCGGCCGACCGCGCGGCGGCTGGCTTCGTCGGCGCGAGCGACTACCACCTCAGCGCGACCTCGCCCGCGCGCGGCGCGGGTGTGGATCTCGCGGCGATGGGCTTCGCCACCGACCACGACGATCAGCTGCGCGCGACGCCGCCGTCCGTCGGCGCGTACGAATACACCGCTGACGTTCCCGACGGCGGGCCGGGCCGCGACGCCGGTACGAGCACGATGGATGGCGGCGGTGGACCGGGCAGCGACGGCGGCGGCGTGCGCGTCGACGGCGGCACGCGGGATGGCGGCGGCGTCACGGGTGACGGCGGCGGCGGCGCCGTTCCGGAGAGCGAAGACGGCGGCTGCGGCTGCCGCGTCGCTGCGGCCCAGAGCACGCGCGATCGCGGCGCCCTCGCGGCGATCGCGCTGTGCGGATTGGCGCTCGGCCTGCGCAAGCGACGCCGCGCGGTCGGCCTCGCTGCGCTCGCGCTCGCGGCGACGTTGGTCGGCTGTGGTGACGACGGCGGCGGCGATCGGATGCCCACCGACGGCGGCGGCCCGGGCGATAGCGCAGTGGCCGACCTCGGGCGCAGCGACGCGGGCACCACCGACGCAAGCACCACCGACGCGGGCGCGAACGACGCAGGCGCCGTCGGCACCGACGGCTGTGGACGCGCGCTCGACATCGCCACCGAGGAGTTCGTCTCGCGCACGCTCGACGTCGGCGGCAGCGCGCGCACGTTCTTCGTGCGGCTGCCCGCAGCCTACGACGCGGATCGTCGCTACCCCGTCATCTACCAGTTTCACGGCTGCAGCAGCGACGCGGCGCGCGAGAACAACAACGTGGGTCTCGACGGCGAGGTCGGCGCGGACGCGATCCTCGTGCGGGGTCGCGCCGCGGACAACTGTTGGGACACGGCGACTGGCGGCCCGGATGTGCCGTACGTCGACGCGCTGTTCGGCGCGGTCGAGGCGACCTGGTGCGCCGACAGCACGCGTCGATTCGCCACCGGCTACAGCAGCGGCGCGTTCATGACCCATCGACTCGCCTGTATCCGTGGCTCGATGCTGCGCGGAGTGGCCTCGATCGCCGGCGGCCAAGGTGGCAGTGGCTGCACTGGCAACGTCGCTGCGCTGCTGATTCACGACACCAACGACACCACCGTCAACATCAGCGCAAGCGAGGGAGCACGCGACTCGCACCTCGACCGCAACGGCTGCGATGCAACCGCCGCGACGACGCCGACCGATCACCCGCCCTGCGTCGCCTACGCCGGCTGCGACGCCGACAAGCCAGTCGTCTGGTGCCAGACATCGGGGATGAACCACTCGCGCCAAGACGCACTCGCCGCGCCGGCGTTCTGGGATTTCCTCTCCGCGCTGTTCTGAGAGCGCCGCAGGGCGCCACTGCGTTCAGCCGGCTGCTGCTAGCGGACCACGCCCTGCGGCGGAGACTCGTGGCGCGCCTGCAGCTCACCGACGGCGAAAGTCACGACGCTCGCGATGTAGATGACGATCCCGCCGCCAGTGCCGATCGCCGTCGACCACATCGCGGTCGCGATGCCGGTGGAGAGCACATGTGCCTTCGTCGAGGGGTCGGCGGTCGCGGCCGCGTCGAACGCGTGAATCAGCCCCAAGACCGTGAAGAACACGCCGATCATCGGCGCGATCGCCGCTCCAAGCGGCATATAGCTCGCCCGACGCCACGCGCGCCCGCCGAGCTTTCGTGCGACGGAGCGCCCCCACACGAACAGGCCCAGCGGGAGAGCGATGTTGAACAGGAAGCCGAGCAGCGCTCCGAGAAGCGCGGGTCCGTTCGATATGTTTGGCTCCATCGCGGCTCAGGATCTACGCAGGTGCCACGCCTTCGGGCGCGTGAATGTCTGGATTCCGTAGGTCGAGAGCGTGAGTCCGACACCCGAGTGACCATGTCCCGACCAGGGCAGTCGCGGGCTGACGCGATCGCAGCAGTTCCAATAGGCACTACCCGCGTGCACTTTCGCGAGGAACCGCAGCGCGCGCGCTGCGTCCGGCGTGAACACACCCGCGGTGAGGCCATAGGCGGTGTCGTTCATCAGCCCCAGCGCCTCGTCGTCACTGCCTACCTTCTGAATGCCAATGATCGGGCCGAAGCTCTCTTCGCGCATCAGCTCCATCGTGTGATTCACCTCGGTCAACACGGTGGGCTCGAACCAGTTGCCGGGCTGCGTGATGCGCTTGCCGCCGACGCGCAGCGTGGCGCCCTTGGCGACGGCGTCCTTGACCTGCCCGTCGAGCACATCCAGCTGCGGCGCGCGGGCGATCGCGCCGATGTACGTCGTCTCTCCCTGCGGATCGCCGACGACGAAGCCGCCCACCGTCTCGAGAAAGTGCGCGACGAAGGCGTCGTACACGCGCTCGTGCACGTAGATGCGCTCGACCGCACAGCAGCTCTGCCCGGTGTTGTACATCGCGCCGTCGGCGAGCGACTCGGCGGCGATCTTCGGGTCGGCGTCCTCGCAGACGTAAGTCGGGTCTTTGCCGCCGAGCTCGAGCTGCAGCTTGATCATCCGCGGGCCGATTGCCGCCGCGATCTTTGCGCCCGTCGCATACGAGCCAGTGAAGAACACGCCATCGACGTTCTGCTCGAGCAGCGCGGCGCCGACCTCACCGCCGCCGATCAGCAGCGCGAAGGCGTCATTGGGCACACCCGCGGCGTGCAGCAGTCGCGCGATGTGCTGGCCAGTAAGCGAGGCGAGCTCCGAAGGCTTGTAGAGCACTGCATTGCCGGTCAGCAGCGCTGGGACGAACACATTGCCGCC
>Ga0335397_10006672_pt1 | contig 14850 bp, 15 predicted proteins | sample MAT04_FD_205740 | JGI IMG/M metagenome (GOLD analysis project Ga0335397, IMG submission 205740) | Freshwater microbial communities from Lake Fryxell liftoff mats and glacier meltwater in Antarctica - MAT-04 (spades assembly) (version 2) ...
AGTGAATAGTTGTTTATCCAGGGCTCTGCTGTATCCGCAACTATGGCCCTACACACCCTTCAGGTGTATTATTCCCAATGGGCATTTCTAATTGTCGCCATGTCCATTTCTAATTGTCGCCGGGGGCGCGTATCTGCTACGAACCAAGAGGCCAGGATCGTTAAAGCCAATTGGTGTTCCAAGGCTGATATTTGCGGGTGTTTGGAACTCATCCCACCCCAGTTCATCTTTGGCATCCTGGTTACTGCGTTCGATCGGATAGCGCTGGGTTTTTCGCCAGGCCATCGTTTCCAAAGAGATATCTGCCGGCGCATTACTCAGCACATAGGTGATCTGAACGGGATCTTGGCGGATCAAAAGCCATTCTTGCCGAACCTGCGTGCCGTAGATGTCCACACCCGACAACGCGCGAACTTGGCCTCCAAATAGCCGCGTTCATTGGGACGCAGACGGATGGTTTGCCACTGGAGAGATGGCTGCTGGCGCAATTCCCGGACTTCAACCGCTTGCGCTCCCACAATTTGGGGGTTCTTGGACGGCTGGTTGCGTTTGGTGAGCGGGTAAACGACTTCTGGCGTTGTCGGATATACCTGGGTATCGGCAGGAACATCGCCATAATACTCAATATGGGCTTCGTCCAGTTGCTTGACGTAGTACCCCATTGGGCCCATAGAGATCGTCTATAACCACGGCTTCGAATGGGATCTTGCGTGCCTGCGCACTTTGGATCATTTGCCAGCCTAATTCTGGCTTTTTCTGGAAAGTACGCTCTTCTGGAATCCCGGTGGCTTTCCGTTTCTCCGCTTGGGCATCTTCAAACCAATGGATCGGAATATACAGCTCGCCATCAATCCAGGTGTTGACCACCAGTGTGACCAGGATTAAAAATACACCCACCTGGCTCATTTCGATCTTGCCAAGCCGCCCATTATGTTGTCGCCCTGCTCCCGCACTGTTAGAACCAGCCTTCTCTTCTGCGCTCTCGTCCAAAACCAGAATGGCTTGTCGAAAGGCCGGGTGAACTTTGATCTCATCCTGAATAGCTTCGATCAGCCCTCGGCCCGACCAAGGCGAATTACTAATGAAATGCTGCAAGTTCTGCCCAGATACCTCAGTCTTGCGTCCTACATTGGTCAAGTTACGGTGGGTTTCCATTCGCAACAAGCCGCTTATATATTTGTAGCCATATTCACTGGTATCTCGGGTCTGCGTGCGCAGGCAGGCTCGAAACCGGCATAATAATTGAGTAACCGCTCACCCAGCAGGGGGACTTCATCGATGGGGATGCCCCAGAGGGCAATGTCTTCTTTCGAATCTGTTTTTTGGCCATACGTCTATGTTATGCCACAGAATGTATCATCCCAATAAGTCGGGGGCGGGTGAGGCGAGCGGAAATGACCAGCCCAAATTGAGATCTTTGGCAGCTATTGTGACCAGATCCGCCATTGGGGGAATCTGGTTTGCTCCGGAAATCCGGTCGTAGATATACTGGTAAAAGCTGATCCCCAACTTCTTCGAAGTGGCTGCCAGGGTGGCAAAGGTATCCCAGGCACGCGCCCCCGCTTGAGTTCGGGGTCCAAAACTGACATCTCGTTTGCGCACTCGCTGTCTGGCTCCCAATTCAGCCGGATTGTTGTGCAGCGGAAGTTCGGGATATTCCAACACCAACAGCAAACTTTCCTTTTTCGCCTTCGTCCTGGCGATCCGTTTGTCCAATTCCTCGTAGCCCGTGTTGGCCACAAACAAATTATCAAACTCACCCTCCAGGCGTTGGCGCTCATCCGCACTCGGTGCCTGGCGATAGGCTAACAACTGACGGTAATACGCCCAAAAGCGCTTCAGAAAAGCATCCACCTGTTCACGGTGCAAGGCGACCACGGGGGACAACTTCTTGTAGTGGCGACCTTCATGCACCCAGCACTGCATCATCATTCGCGCTAACCAGTTGAACTGCGGGGCATCGTCACAGATCAGCGCCCTCACCACCGCGTAGCCTGTCTCAGCATGGTAGGCAGCCAGCGCTGCCGCATCGATCAATAGTTTACGATGCTGCTTCCCTAACCCAGGCAGTTGGGCATCCAGCCGTTTTAGAAATGTTGGCTCATCCAGGTCTTGTTCACTTACCCAACTCTGCAGCCTGCCCCAGATTGCTTTCGACCACTTCAATTGGCTTTCCAGATACCCCAACGCTTCCGCATTCAGCCGGAAGATCCGCTTTCGTCCGTTGCGCAGCACATCCAACACGCTGAGGCGGTCTTTATTCGGCTTCGTATGATACGCCGTGTAGACCGGGTTGCAGATCACATGACAATGTTGGTTCTGCCCATTCACCCGCGTCTGGGTGTCGTCCACATGTTGATAGGGACTGCTCTCTAGTCCTGCCTCATATACAGCGTCCTTCTCAGCATGGAAGCTCTCCCGCCCATTAATCAGCCAATTCGAGATCTCGCCTTTCGAGATCACAATGCCCACATTCGCCAGAAATTCCAGGATCTTCGGCTCACTCGCCCCCATCCCGTAGTAGAACGTCAAGATCACTGCCTGGATCCCCGGTCCATACTGCCCACAATACCCCCGTGGCATTTCCGCCAGGTAGCTCTGTTGGGTACTCTTAGCATAGTATTTCTCTTTGTGGAACAGCACGTTATCCGTTTCCAGCTTGATATCCTGTACCACCACATCTTCACACCCTTTGAACTCGGCATCTTCTGGCAACAGCGATCGATTGACTTCTAACGTCTGCTCTCGATCGATCCGAATTTCCGCATTTTTGCTGCCCTTATGCCGTTGCCGCGCTGTTCGCCGCTCTTTCTCCGACGAATGATCCCACCCTCCCGCTTTGGGTGTATTCCCCTTGATCTTCGGTTTGCCTTGTTCACCCTTCAAACGGTTGACCTCATCTCGTAGCCGTTGAATCTCTGCCTGCGCATCGCGCAGGTCCGCCGACAATTTCTCGACCAAATTCAACAGCCGCCCGATCAACTCCCGGGCGTTTTCGTCTTGGATCTGGCTCAGATCGAGGTTCTCAAACATCGCGCCGTTAGTTTACCCGCTGATCTTCTTTTTGGGTAGTGCTCGTTTTCTTTCCATCTTCCCCTCGTTTTATTGAGAAGATACCACAGAATCGCTATTTTGTTAATGTGCAATTTCTAAACGTATCTACTCACCGAGGTTGAGACACCAAGGGAGGTTTGGTAAGATAAGCAGGACATGACCCAAGAAGAGTTGGAACTACTGAGTAAAGAAGAGTTGATTCGCCTGATACTGGCACAAGCGAAAATGCTTGAGCAGATGAAGGCGGACTATGAGGAGTTAAAACGGCGATTCGACGAACAACAAAAACCGCCGCCGACCTCGAAAAATTCATCTCAACCTCCTTCCAAAGATCAAAAGGGCAATCAAGGCAAGGATCGACCCAGGCATAAACATGGACCTCAGTTTGGGCATGACAAACACGAGCGGACGTTGGTAGCCCAGGCGGACCAGATTGTCGATTTGCGCAGCCAAAGTTGCAGTGCATGTCTGGCGGACTTGAGCGCAGAGGAAGGGCAGTTGATAAAAGAGAACCAGATCACGGAACTGCCGCCAGCGAGAGCGCAGGTGATCGAGGTCAGACAATATCAAACGACCTGTCCAGGGTGTGGAGAGGTACAAGTGAAAGAACCATGGGCTGGTCTTGAGATGAACAGGCGCTTTGGATCGCGGCTGGAAGCGACGGTGGTGTACTACCGGCAAGAACAACACATGAGTTATGAGCGCACTCAAGAGGCGCTTTGGCAATTGCATGGGGTCAAAATCAGCCAGGGTGGGATTGACAAGATCATGCAGCGGGCGGGGAAGCAGGCGCTCAAAGCCGTACCCGCCATTGAGAAAAGTGTCCGTCAGAGTGCCGTCATCCACAGCGTTGAAACCGGCAGCCGGGTGGGTGGGGACAACTGGTGGGAGTGGGTGTTTTGCACAACCCAGGCTGTTTTGCATGTGATCCGTTTCAATCGCGGCGATGATGTGATCAAGGATGTCCTGGACGAAGTCAAACCGGAAGTATGGGTGAGTGATTGTTACGGTGCCCAATTGAAAACGCCTGCGCAGCGCATCCAACTGTGTATGGCGCATCAATTGCGCAATTTGCAGGCAGTGTTGGATGCGCTTCCCGCCCTGACCTGGCCACGGGCCATGCAAGTCTTGTTCCGTTACGCCATCCATCTCCACCACCAACGGGATCATTTATCTCCTGACCAGTTTGCCTTCCAGATCCAACGCATTGAACGCCACTGCGACCGGCTGCTCGCAAGAACCCTCGACTCACCCGATGCGAAGCGGATGCAAAAACGTTATCGCAAGCACTGCAACAAACTGTTTGTGTTTCTATACTGTAAGGATGTCGAGCCGACCAATAATGTGGCGGAGCGGGCTTTGCGACCTTCCGTCATCCATCGCAAAGTGATGGGCTGTTTCCGTTCCGAATGGGGAGCGAAGGCATTTGCTGCCCTGGCTTCGGTCATCGATACGGCTGAATTGTCGGGTATGCATCCTTTTGGCGCCATTCAAACCCTCTTCGGCTCTCCCTCCCTGCCCATCCCGGTTGGCCGTGATACTTCTAAACCGTAGAACAGATGTTAATGTGACATTTTCAAAGTTGATACTGAGATATAATAGAACAAATTTTTGATAAATCCGAGAAAAACCATCTGAAGAATATGGGCCGAGACACCAAGCCATCCTTCATCACAGAACTCCCGCTTGAGGTCACGCCGAAGCAAGAATCGAGCATCTTGGTTCGGCTGGAGTTTGCGAGGCAACTCTACAACGCCTGTTTGGGTGAGGGTCTGCGGCGACTGGCGCTGATGCACCAGTCCAAAGCCTACCAGTCGGCACAGTACATCCCGAAAGACGAAAAACACAAAAAGGAGCGACAGGTCGCTTTTGGCGAAGCGCGAAAGACACATGGCTTTCGCGAGTATGACCTGCACGCCTATGCCGCGACCATCCAAATTGGCTGGATTGGCTCTTCTGTTGTACAGAAAGTCGCCACCAGAGCCTTTGACGCGGTATCAATGTACGCATTCGGCAAGCGCGGCTTGCCGCGCTTCAAGGGGCGGGGACAATTTGACAGCGTTGAAGGGAAACAAAACACTGTCTTGTCATGGAACGGCAAGGAAGTCGTATGGGGCGGGCTGGTCATGCCCGCCATTTTCCTCGACCCAAAGCGCAAAGGTAATGATGTCATCAACCACGGGCTGGCTGCGCCACTGAAGTACGTCCGGCTGGTGCGCCGAAAACTCAACGGCAAAAACCGATTCTACGTTCAGTTGGTCTGCGAGGGCAGACCGTTTCAGAAAGAGAAGAACACGGTCGGAGAGGGCCTGGTCGGCCTCGATATTGGCCCTTCCACCATCGCCATCGCCGCGCCAAACGCCAAAAAAGGCGAACTGCGGCAATTCTGCAATGAACTTGAACATGACCAGAAGGGAATTCGCCGCCTTCAGCGTAAGCTTGACCGTCAACGGCGGGGGGGCAACCCGCAGAACTATGAGCCGGATGGAACGGTCAAAAAGGGTAAGAAGGAATGGCACGCCTCGAAAGGCTACAAGAAAACGCGGGAAAAGATAGCCGAAAAGCACCGTAAGCAGGCGGAACACCGCGAAAGTTTGCATGGTCAGTTGGTCAACCACGTGTTTTCGCTTGGAAACGAAATCAAACTGGAAAAGCTCTCGTATCGGGCTTTCCAGCGAATGTTTGGCAAGAGTATTGGGATGCGAGCGCCGGGGATGTTTGTGTCGCTTTTGAAACGCAAGGCTGTGAGTGCTGGCGTTTCCGTGACCGAGTTCCCGACACATTCGACCAAGCTCAGTCAGGTGTGCCAGTGCGGGCAGGTGAAGAAAAAATTGCTATCCGAACGCTGGCATGTCTGTGGCTGTGGTGTGGTTGCCCAAAGGGATTTGTTTTCGGCTTTCCTTGCCTCGTGTGTGGAGGATGGAAGACTCAACGCGGATTTAGCCAGAAATTTCTGGCAATCGGGTATGGACACGTGCCTCACGGCGGCGTTGAGTGAAATACAACCTGCGAGCGACGGGCTTTTGCCCGCCACCTTCGGCCTTGGCCGGAGTCAGAGTGGGTCGCCGGAAAAGTCATGGGAGAAGGTAGGGGACAGTCGGGGTGTTGTAGCCAGCGAACCTGCAAGCCGCCAAAGGCGAGAACCCAACAAAGCCTACCCAATCCCTAGAACCTCCCCGCCTTTAGGCGTGGGGAGTGGTCAGTGCGATCCTTTCTGAATGGCCTGATCCGAATCCGATTGACGAAGAAGATGTCGTTGACCTGGTGGGGTTGGGAACGGTGGCCGATGTCGTACCTCTTAAAGGGAAAAACCGCTCGCCGGTCCGCAAAGGGCTGCGCCAGATGCGGCAGCCGCGGCGGCCCGGCTTGGTCGCGCTGATCAATGTCCCCGACCTCAACACAGGGCGAATCTCCGCCCTCGACATCGGCTTCAAGCTGGGCCCGCACTTGACTCTGCGGGCTGATCAGGAACAGGCTTTTGTGGAACGTGTCTCGGCTTATGCTATGCAAACCCTTACCGATGAGATGCTGATTCGCACATCGATTGCGGATGCTGAAATCCCGCTCTCCGGGTTAAATATGGATTTGGTTAAGATGCTTGATCTTGTGGAGCCAACGGGGATGGAGAATCCTGGGCCGCGGTTTGTGGTTCGTGGCGCGCTGGTGCTGAGCCATAGAACGGTAGGTAAGGACGCCGCTCATTTGAAACTGTCTCTGGGTGACGGCCGCTGTAAGGTTGATGGTATTGGCTTTGGTCTGGGGCACTTGAACCAGGAACTGCCTGCCATCGTGGATGTTCTTTTCAGTCCGAGCCTGAACGAGTACAACGGCAATATCACCGTTCAGATGATGATTGACGAGATTATCCCGAGTGTTCCGGTTGCTCCGGCAGCTGGCAACGGTAAACGGTCGATCAGGGTTGAAAGTGAAGAAGATTTTTAGAGTGGTAGAGGAATAACATGGAAGAGAAGGAACTGTACTTTGCACTGGTCCAACAGATCAATTACCACAGCTTTCTGTATTATGTGGCCGATTCACCCGTGATCACTGACGGTGAGTTTGATAACTTGACCCGGCAATTGAAAGAAATCGAATCTCATCACCCTGATTGGGTCACGGCCGATTCGCCGTCCAATCGTGTAGGTGGGGCGCCGGCCGGAAAGTTTAAGAAGGTCGCGCACCCGGCTCCAATCCTCAGCCTTGAGAATTCGTTCAGCGCCGAGGATCTGCGAGCCTGGCTTACACGGAACGTGAAATTGGATGCCCGCGTGGCAAAATCCGGGTATGTGATCGAACCGAAGATCGATGGCCTGACCGTCGTCTTGACATATCGAAACGGCGTTTTAACCCAGGGCGTGACTCGTGGTGACGGCGTCGAGGGTGAAGACGTGACAGCGAACGTGCGCACGATGAAAGAAATTCCCCTTATTGTGCCTGTGGTCCCTTCATTTAATATAGTGATTCCTGAGACCCTCGTGGTCCGGGGTGAAGTCTACATTTCCAACAAAAATTTCGAAGCCCTGAACAATCGCCAGCTCGCCAACGGCGATAAGATGTACTTGAATCCCCGGAATGCGGCGGCAGGCGCCCTGCGCCAACTAGACCCTGCTGTGACGGCGAGTCGTCCATTGAGCGTGCTGGTGTATGCTGTGGTCGCTAGCGATATGGTGTTCTCCTCGCAATACGAGATGCTTCGGTACCTAAAAGCTCTTGGGTTCCCAGTGAGCCGGGCCGTGGAAAGATGTGCGGATATGACCGGGGTGATCGAGTCTATTTCCGCCTGGAAAGAGAAACGCGGCAACCTGCCGTATGAGACGGATGGCATCGTGATCAAGCTGGATGACCTTGCTCTGGCCGCGGATCTTGGCTTCGTGGGCAAGGATCCCCGTGGTGCGATCGCATATAAGTTTCCCTCCGAGGTGGCGACCACCACATTGTTGGCGGTTGAGGCCACGGTTGGCCGCACGGGCGTAATTACGCCCCTGGCGATCCTGGAACCGGTGAGCATCGGTGGCGTTGTTGTGCGCCAGGCGACGCTGCATAATTGGGATGATGTTGTTCGCAAGGATATCCGCCTCGGCGATCACGTTATGATCAAGAGGGCAGGGGAGGTGATTCCCTTTGTCGTAGGGCCAGTACTGGAGGCTCGCGCAGCCGGCAGCGCGCCGGTGGAGATTCCTCTCGTATGCCCAGCCTGTGGGGGGACCGTTGCCCGGCGAGAGGGTGAGGTGGCTTTATATTGCCAGAACGAGAACTGCCCAGCACAATTGACTAGAGCGCTGGAGTATTTTGCTTCGAGAGCGGGAATGGATATAAACGGGCTCGGGACGCGGATCATTGAAGAATTGGTGGCTAAGAGCCTGGTCAGTGATCCTGCCGATCTTTACTTGTTGGTACCTTCATCTTTCCTGGTGTTGGAATCTTTCGGCGATAAAAAGTCAGAAAATATATATGCGGCGATCCAGGACTCCAAACTACGTTCCTTGCAGCGCCTGATCTGTGCGCTAGGCATTCCCAGCATCGGTGATGTCGCGGCCAGCATTCTCTCCAAGCGGTTCCTGTCGATGGACAATTTGATGTTGGCTGACGAGGAAACCCTGAAAGCTATTTCTGGAATCGGCCCTGTAGCCGCGCGTGATATTGTTGCCTGGTTCGCCTTGACCAAGAACCAGGTTGTACTGGCGAAGCTGAAGCAGGCCGGCGTGTGGCCTGTAGTCGCAGCTGAGAGCGCCCAGCCCAAGGTCAGAGCCTTGAGCGGAATGACGTTTGTAGTTACTGGAACCCTGAGCCAGTTTTCCCGTGAAAGCGTGAAAGCGTTTATCGAGGATAACGGCGGAAAAGTCTCGGACAGTGTCAGCAAGAAAACCTCCTTCCTGGTTGTTGGCGCTGACGCTGGCAGTAAGCTGGCGAAGGCAAAGGAACTGGGCGTGACGGTTCTTACTGAGGCGGATTTGATCGCCAAAGTAAAATAGGTCAGACTAAGCAAAAAGAGCGCAGATGGTGACAGCTGCGCTCTTTTTGCTTAACCCGTTCCATGTACCTCTCTAAAACGGGAATTCTTCTTCTGCTACGGTACTGGATCCGAAGAGCTGATTGGCTAATGTCGCTTTTAGTGCCACCTTGAATTTCGCTTGAATCTCGTCCTGTATCCAACATCGCGATGCCTGCGCAATCTTTCCGGTTACCATGAGATCGGGCCTGTCTGCCCAGATGGCCTTTTCAATATCCCGATCGGCCATCTCAAACAAGAATGATGGGTCAATAGCATCTGGAATAGATTCCAGGGCATACAGCGTGGTTTTAAGAACGATCAGCCGAGGTAACTCGATTTGCGACAAGCTCTGTAGTGCAGCTGAGTTGGGTTTGGCGCACAAACTCAATCATGCGATGCATGAATTGGGTGCGGCGACTATGATTTTCTAGTCCATTATCCAGATTGATCACCAGGGTGGTGATATGGGCAAAGCGGTCTTGGACAGACGACCACCAGCGTTCCAGACAAATCCAGCAAACAATCGCTGGTCACTTTGGAAAGGATGTCATGGACAAACAATTCGTCGCTTGCCGGCAGAAAGATCCCGACAGGCGTCACCGTTGCATCCGGCGTGAAATCATGGTCACAGCCCTTCGTTTCCGAGCGGCTTTTGCCACCCTGGGCAAATGGGCCAACTTTCACCCCGGCTTTGGCATCCATAGAGAGACGCAATACATTCGCAGATGCATCCGCGGCTGCATTGATTTGGTTCACTTGCTCGAAGATGGCGTCCGTTTCGGGGAGTTTTTTTTAGGTTCACTCTTGGCTACTTTTTGGGGATAGTAGCCCAAATCATTCAGCTTCGTCCTGATCGTCCGGACCTGTGGAAGTTCGCTGTCGCTGTACCCTTTCTGGCTTATCAATTGCTTGCGCACTTCCATCGCACTCATCCCTTGTGTAGATCCGCTGTGTCCGAAACTGGGGATCTGTCTGGCTTTGACTATCCACCATGGCCGTAATATCCCGCAGCAGATTGGGCAATTGCTCTTCTGCAGATTTCCACCCTCGCGCACTGTAATTATCCAAGCAAACCATCCCGCTCCTGACTTCGTGCGCTCCTTTGCGGATCGTTTCCCGGTTCCAGCCCAGTTCTTGCACGGTTTGTGCCATAAATCGACGCCGGGATGGTCCTTTTAGAGCTTTCACTGTCTCTTGTAAAAGCGTTTTTAGCGTCTCTGTCAGGTTCATTGTGTTTCTGTTCAGACCTTCGGTTTTTTCCCTTTTTGATACCCTCTCTGAATGGTTGTTTCTTACCGCATCCCTTAGCAAGCAAATAGGCATGAACAACAAATCTAATCATCAAAACCAGTGTTATAATAAAAGTATGACTGTATGACTTTTGGAGGATCAAATGATTAGCACAGTTCGTGTTCAAGAAAAGGGTCAGGTAACCATTCCTCGAACGATTCGCCGGCAGATGAATTTAAAAAAAGGTGATTTGGTTACCTTTGTCAGCACAGAAAATGGCGTGGTTATTAAAACACTGGATCTGGCAGCCGACGATCTATTATCCACCCTGGGCAAATCTTTGCAAGCCAGGGGAATTCAAATTGTGGATGTGATTGCTCGTTCTCAGAAAGTGGGTGCCGATGTTCTGACCAGAGAATTTAACTTGCTTCCTGAAGAACGGAATATGCTTTTCCAATCGCTACAGCTGAAGGCACAAGCTGCGGTTGAAGCAATTCGCTCTGCCGAAGGATCGGTTTCTTCTGCTGAATTGACGGAGGATGACATCGAAGCAGAAATTCAGGAAACGAGGAAACAATCTTGATATGCTGATCGTACTCGATACAAACGTCCTCGTTTCTTCACTGCTTAAGCGCAATAGTAATCCGGCCATCATCCTGAATGCCGTTCTAGACGGCAAAATCCGATTAGCGATCGATGAACGAATTTTTGAGGAATATACTCAAGTGCTTCATCGGCCGCGGTTAAATATTCTTCCGGATCAAGCTGACTCGACCCTCAGGTTTATCGCCTATTCAGCCTTATGGGTTCAAAGTCAACCGGTGGAGTTCCATCAAGATCTTATCAACGACCCAGGGGACCTACCTTTTGCCGAGGTTGCAATTTGCAGTCATGCCGAAGTACTGATTACGGGAAATATGAAACACTTCGCTTTTATGAGAAGTTCCGGGATCAAAGTTTTGCTTCCGCAAGAGTTTTTGGCAGAATATCGACACATTAGCTAAATCAACGAATAATTCTTAACTTTCCTTTCCTTGACGAAAAAGAACCGTCAATAGTATACTAACCACATAGCCAGTTGGATGCCCCCCTCATCCAGCTGGCTATTGTTATTAACGAATAATTGTTATCCTATTTCACCCCAAAAAGCATTCATAAAAATTATGTCATCACAAATTTTTTGGATCATTGGGAGTTGCCGTGGTACCCGCCAGATATAGGGGTAAGATAGTAGGAAAAAAATGGCAGGTAAATGGGAGCGATTGCAAAACCACAAGTCACCATTCCACTGGATATTCCCGATGTGCGTGTCCTGAGTACCGAAATAACCCCTAGCGGGGATGTAATCATTACGGTTGAAAGCACGAAAGCCGAAACGAGATGCCACAAGTGTGGGAAGATGATCCGCAAATTTCACGGCCGAGATGGATGGGTAAGCATCCGATATTTGCCCGTGTTTGGACGACCAACTTATCTGCGCTATCGTCCGAGACGGTATCAGTGCCAGGAATGTGAAGGGCAGCCGACCACGACCAAAGGGGTCGAATGGCATGCCGACAACAGCCCGCACGCAATTGTATTTGATGAGCATCTCCTACGGCAGTTAGTGAATGCGACGATCGAAGATGTTGTCGATCAAAGAAGGAGTGAGTTACGACTGTGTCTTGGGGGCATTGGAACGCCAGGTGGATGCCCAGGTGAATTGGAGCCAATACACGCAGATTGGGACGCTGGGGCTGGATGAAATTGCGCTAAAAAAGGGACATCGCGACTTTGTGGTGATCGTAACGGCGCGAATGGAGAACGGACGGGTGGCGATTTTGGGGGTGTTGGCGGATCGGCAGAAGGATACCGTGGTCGAATTTCTGCGCTCGATCCCCGAACGGCTCAAAAAGACCATTCAGACGGTGTGCAGCGACATGTATGAAGGCTACATCGAGGCAGTTCGTGAGGAATTGAAAGAAAGTCAGATTGTGATTGACCGTTTTCATGTGACTCGCAATTATCGTGATGGCGTTGACGAATTTCGTAAAGCAGAACTAAGACGGCTCAAGGATAAACTTTCTGAGGAAGAATATAAAACGCTAAAAGGCAGTCTGTGGGCTTGCCGTAAGAAACGGGAGGACCTGCAAGCAGAAGAACGCAAAGTTCTGAAACAACTTTTCCAGCATTCTCCCAAGCTAAAACTGGCGTATGACCTGCAGGAACAACTCACAAAAATCTTTGAGCAACCCATTACTAAAACGGCAGCCAAAATCAAGATCCAAGCCTGGAAAAAACGCGTAGCGGCCAGTGAGTTGAAATGTTTTGCTGCGTTCCTCAAAACGCTAGAGCGCTGGTGGGAAGAGATCTTCAGTTATTTTGTGGAGAGGCGCAATAGCGGTTTTGTGGAAGGCTTCAATAACAAACTTAAGGTTCTCAAACGCCGCTGTTATGGGATTTTCAACTTGAAGCATCTCTTCCAGCGAATTTACCTCGATTTGGAGGGTTACCGCCTCTTTGCTGTCTGACCCCCAAATATGGCGCTATCACGGCAATTCCCAATGAGCCATATTATTGTTGTTAAAAAGTAGAAAATCCATCGATTTCGATTTCGCCGCCAGGCGTTTCTCAGTAATTTGGAATCGTGCTGGGAAAAGACTTTGTCTTCTGGAGTCTTGTGTCTTTATTCACAATCTTGTATGTTGATTTTGCACCTACTGTTTTTTTATTTACTGGTCTATTTAAGTAAACCAGATCCCATCAATTTCAAATGGGTCACGGCCATTCTTATTAAGGTAATGAAAGCCATATAATAGAAAACTGGGCATTGATTAGGGACAATAAGTGTAAAAATAGTGACTCATTGTGCCGATTCTCATTTTATTTTAATCTTATGTAGCCTCTTTGGAAGCATAACATATGTAGACTGTATAAAGGGAACCTATAAACTGCGTGGATCCAACGAAAGGGATAGTAATAGCAACTCCAGCAAAATTCATAACCGTTTCATCGATCGGAGTACAGAATGGCGACCTCCACGATATTGATAGTAGACGATCATTCCGAAAAGTTATTAGGAATCGGTGACAAATTAAAGAATATTGGGATGGAGAACATTGTCGAAGCTTCTAGTTATGATGAGATACCAGCGAGTATCAAAAGAGTACAACCTGAAATTATTATTTTTGGTGATCGATTTCATAACACATTTACTCTGGAGTTAGTGTGTCAAATTCGCAATTCATTTCCTGAACTAAAAATAATCATCTTGGGTTCCTGTCATCACGAGGTGATTGTTTGGAGCTTTTTGAAACTTGGCATTCGGGGATATATATTAAAGGAAAATGCACAAGTAAACATCGCAAATGCCGTCACTTCTGTAATAAATGGAGAGGTTTGGTTTAGTCCACCAATAACTGAAAAAATCATAAACAAAGTCTCTGAAATCAATGAACTTTCCTGCCTATCTCAAAGAGAATTGACGATCATCCAAATGCTTTCAAAGGGCAAGAAAGAGGTCGATATAGCCAGATCTTTAAATATTTCTGAACGGACGATACGGTATTCTCTCAAATTGATCTATAAAAAGATAAATGTCAACACCAAAATTCAGGCAGTATGTTGGGCTGCAACGGAAGGAATACTGTAATCAAAACCGGCAATATATATTGCCGGTTTTGGCAACCTTAAAAAGGTTTTTCTGACTACAAAAATTAAGTAAAATTCTGTACAATGATTATGGTGGGTTTAGTAAATTAAGGTTGATTGAGTAAGTTCTATTTATAGGTGGGGACAGAACAATTCAGTTCTTTATTCGGTTGAAGAAAAAAGAGAATAAAATACTGTAAGTATCTTTGGCACATTCTTAGTTCTGGAATGTGTAGATTACTTTGTGTTTCCGACAAGCCTGGTTTGGCAATCTCCATTTGCCAGCCAGGATCCTGTTTTCTTTCCCGGAGGGGTCCATGATTCATCTCCCAACTTTCTCAATTCGCAATCATCGAACCGCATCTCTTTATAAGCTAGGCGAAAGAAGTGTCAATATTATTGTCATATTGACGATGCTTTTTTCGAGTCTATCATTGCCGGCTCAATCGGCATCTGCGGCATCATCCATTGGAAAATATCAAAATAAGCCAGCAATAACAAATCCGGATAATTTGCCTGTTTCGATTAATGAAAATACCAGAAATATCGCGGCGGCAGATAATTCAATACCTGGTACCCGTCCAATCGTGGAGCGACCCGAACCACGTAAAGGGGTGAGACCACAAAATACTCCGGCTGTATTTTCAGAAATTTCACCTGAAACGAAAAGTCAAGTCTTAGAAAAGTTGATGGCTAATAGTCCAAAACAGCCACTTCCATTGATGTTCATTGAAAACATCGGCCAATTTGATACGAATACGAAATTTCAAATTAAGGGACTACAAGATACGGTCAACTTTGCCAAAAATGAATTTTGGGTCACTTCTCTGCTTCCAGAAACCATTGAAGCCAGCAAAAGCCAAGATCCTTCGGCTACTGCAACACCGGGAGCGAATAAACAAAGCGAAAAATCTGGTGCTTCTGATGCAAAATCAATCAAGGGT
>Ga0335397_10006676_pt1 | contig 14845 bp, 21 predicted proteins | sample MAT04_FD_205740 | JGI IMG/M metagenome (GOLD analysis project Ga0335397, IMG submission 205740) | Freshwater microbial communities from Lake Fryxell liftoff mats and glacier meltwater in Antarctica - MAT-04 (spades assembly) (version 2) ...
CCATCGTCATAGCCGAAAGCTGTTGTAACTCCTACTATAGAAATTAAAAAAAGAACCCCGATAACTAAACTAGATTTTATGTAAAATTTTTTATTCATATTTATTTTTAAATAATTTATAATTGAAAACATTTTAAAATATTTTTGTACTATAAAAAAGTATACTATAGTATTATAGAAAAGTCAAATTTATAGATAAAACAATTATATATTTAGGAAATCTTAAGAAAGTTTTTTTGTGTTGGAATTTTTTTTAATAATCTAAAAACCTTTGTATCCACTTTCTTCTTCATCCCATTCTTTGTGTAATTTATGTAATGTTATTTCTTCTTTACCTAAAGCTTCAGCTTTTTTCTCTAATTCTTCCAATTCATTTTGAGCCTTTATAACTTCTCCGAGGGTAATTTCACCTTCTATGTTTTTATTCTCAATTTTTATGTTATTTAAAAAACCTAACAGATCTTTACCTTTGATAATAGAAATTTTCTTTAATAAACTTAAAACTTTAACTTTCAGACTATCAACTTCCGCCATTTTTTTCAACTTTTCTATCTGGTATAAAGCAAATTGATAATCCTCTTTTGTGTAAGGAATTTTATCTTGACCCTCTCCTTTTTTAAGTATAGCTTGAATAAGGTTAGCAAAGGTTTGGATTTCATCTCTTTCTTTTTCCTCTTTTTCTCCTAATTTAAGTTTGACGAACTCCCCATCTTTACTATCTAAAACTTCTTTGTTATCTATTTTTTTATGTATTTTTGTTTCTTCCATTTTAAAATTATATCCTTTTAATTGATTCACGTCCACTTCCTTATTTAAATTCATCTAACAATTTCTATTCAAAATAATCCTCAATTTTCTTTGTTGGGATAATTTGTCTCTATCATCACCTAGTCTGCTCATATATATAATTCTTTTAACCCCGGTATCAGCTAGGACTTTACTGGTGATCAGAGCTGACTCGGACTCTTTATTGTGAAAATCTTTTTTCTCTGTCGCCATCATGTGAACAAGGTAATATGCAACATCTATACCAACAAGAGCTTCTTTCATATTTTCATAATCAAAAACACTTGCTTGGATTTTTTTAACTCGATCTCTATGTTTATCTGGAATGTTTATATTAGAAGCATTCGGAGCAATAGCTTTGATATTATAATTTGTATTATTTAACAAATGTTTAATTAAATTTTTCCCCAGAAAACCCGAGGCTCCAATTATAGCTATATTCATAATTTTTTAGTTTAATTTTATTTACTTATTATATCATTAAGACATAAATTTAAAAATGCTGACAATTGTCAGCATTTTATAATCTATACTAATACAGGCAATTCGTAGAGAGAAGTTTTGCCTGTTAATATTTTAAATATATTTTCAATAAAGTCTCCTCCAGCATAACCTACTATCAAAGCGATAGAGGGAGTGATTGATGGTAGACCCAAGAAAGTCATCCCTAAATCTTTTGTTACCCAAGCTGCCAATAAACCGACAATCCCCGAAATTCCAATACTTAGTAAAAAATAGTTAAATAAAAATTTGGTATTCTTGTAAGAACTTCTATACTTCAAATACCCGACCAACCCCCTGACAACTCCACCCAGTAAACCTGCTAGTAAAATTGTAGACATATTAAATTAAATTATTTTTAATAAATTGACCTTTGTAATATCTTCATTTTACTACGACTTTTATCTTTTGTCATGTTGATAATGGGATAAATGGATAAAAAATGCCCGCTTTGTATGCAGGCTGTAATGTTGAAAAAAGACCAAATAAAAAAATCTCTTCAGCTCATATCTTTTGTTTTGTTAATATGTATAAGCTTTTCTTTTATTTATTGGATTTTAATTATAACTGTAGCTTTTATTTTTGCAGTTCCTGTTTATATTTATAAGGGAATTATAAAATTAATAAAAGAAACAGAGAAAGAAAAGTTAGCTTCTATGTATTTTTAAAACTATTTTCGGTATTTTTTGGTTCGCCATTTGTCAGCTATTTTTATCCTTGTTAGAGAGCGATCAAGTTCTGATTCAAAGTGCTCAAAGTCAATAGTTCCTTTATCGAGAGATTTTTGACGGAGTTCTTCCGCTTTTTGTTTTGCTTCCTCTATTTCTTTATCAGTTATTGATGAAACATGTTCAGCAAAATCAGCTAAAATAGTGACTTCCGTCAAACTATTCTTAGTATCTTTGTTTTGTATTTTTTTTGTTTCAACAAATCCTCCGACAACAGCCATGGGAATCTGTTCACCATCTGATATTGCTACAATGTCCCCAGATGACAATGAGGCCACAAGAGGAATATGATCAGGCAAGATGGTTATCTCCCCTTCTGTTGTTGGAATCGTAACTGAATCAACCATTTCTTCTAAAATAAGTTTTTCAGGTGTGACAATTTTTAATTGTAATTTTTTTGACATATTAGTTTGTCTCGACACCAATTCACGAATGGTAACGAATGACACGAATAAAATTTTATTTTTAATTCTATATTTGTAATTTTTTTACTTACTACTTTTTACCTACTACTTTTTTATATCGCTCCTCTCATATAAAAATCATTTTCCGATTTATCATCGTGTTTACCCTCTAGGATTTCTTTGAATGATCTAATTGTTTCTGATAATGGGACATATTCTCCAGGTCGGCCAGTGAATTGTTCGGCCACGAAGTTAGGTTGAGAAAGGAATTTTTGTATCTTTCTAGCTCTATTAACAAGCTCTTTGTCTAAATCAGAAAGTTCTTCCATTCCTAAAATAGCAATGATATCTTGTAAATCTTTATATCGTTGTAAAACTCGTTGAACTTCACGAGCTACTTCATAATGCTCACGACCAACTATATTTGGATCTAGAATAGTTGAATTTGAGTCTAATGGGTCAACTGCAGGGTAAATACCAAGTTCTGAAAGTGAACGGTTTAAAACAACAGTTGAGTCCAAGTGAGAGAAAGTTGTAGCTGGAGCTGGGTCAGTAAGATCATCGGCTGGCACATAGACGGCTTGAACAGAAGTGACTGAACCTTTGTCTGTTGAAGTAATTCTTTCTTGTAAGTTTCCCATTTCAGATGCTAGTGTTGGCTGGTATCCAACCGCTGATGGTATACGCCCCAATAGTGCTGAAACTTCAGAACCTGCTTGTGTGAATCGGAAAATATTATCAATAAAGAAAAGGACATCTTTATTTTCTTGGTCTCGAAAATATTCGGCCATAGTAAGTCCAGATAGTGCCACACGTAAACGAGCACCAGGTGGTTCATTCATCTGTCCGAAGACCATGGCAACTTTTGGCAAGACTCCAGATTCCTTCATTTCGTGATATAAGTCATTTCCTTCACGAGTTCTCTCTCCAACTCCAGCGAAAACAGAATAGCCTCCATGTTGAGAAGCAATATTGTGAATTAATTCTTGAATAACAACAGTTTTGCCAACTCCTGCTCCGCCGAACAATCCGACTTTTCCGCCTTTAACAATAGGACAAATTAGATCAATAACTTTAATTCCAGTTTCTAATATTTCTACTTTTGTGGCCTGGGAGACGTAAGATGGTGCTTTCCTGTGAATGGGCAGAGTCGGATTTCCTTCTTTTAAAGGTTTTCCATCAATAGGTTCACCTAAGACATTGAACATTCTCCCTAGAGTAACAGAACCGACAGGCACAGAGATAGGAACACCTTTGTTGGTAACTATCATTCCTCGAGAAAGACCATCGGTTGAGTCCATAGCTACAGCCCGAACAGTATTCTCTCCGATATGTTGTTCAACTTCTAAAATGATTTCTTTGCCATTGTTATTAATAGTTAAAGCACTATAAATATCTGGCACGCCATTTTCAAAAACAACGTCTACGACTGGCCCAATTATTCTTTTTATTATACCTGTTGATTTCATGATGATTTTTAATTGCGAAACAAATTATTTTATGAAAATTTGTGTAGCTTTATTAATAATTAATAATTTAATTTATACTTGCCATACCAGCACTAATTTCTGATATTTCTCTTGTGATACCAGCCTGACGAGCTTTGTTAAAGACAAGAGTTAAGTCATCTATCATTTCTCCGGCGGCTTCGTTAGCATTTTTCATTGAGACCATTCGACTTGATTGTTCTGAGGCATTTGATTCAAGGATCATTTGATATATCTGCATTCGAATTAATTTTTCAGCTAAACTTTCTAATAATATTTCAATATTTCCTTCAACTAAGTATGGAACCTCTCCTGATTTAATGGGATTAATTTCTGAAGAATTTTCTGAACCCAAACTTTCAATTGTTTCCCTTAATTCTTCTTTTTTGATTGGTAAGATTTGTCTGATTTTTGGCTTTTGGTTTAGGGCTGAAATAAAATCAGTATAAGCAACGTAAACTTTTGAATAATGTTCTTCTTTAAACTCACTAGTAATATATGATGATAGAGATATGATATCTCCCAAGTCTATATTATTGTCAGGAATATCAACGAAAGTAGCTATTACATTTTGACCAATTCTACGCATTGCCCCATCCCCCTTCTTACCAACGGTTACAATATCAAATGAATCTGTTTTTGAATTTTCTTTAACAATCAGTTCTTCTTTAATTAAAGATATAGTCTTTTTTATGATTTGTGAATTATACCCTCCACACAAACCACGGTTAGAAGTAATTAAGACAATTAAAATCTTTTTATTATCATTCTCTTTATAAAATTTATGAGTCATGTCTTCTAGTCTATCTGATAAAGAAACTAAAATATCCCAAGAATAAGATGCATAAAGTCTAGAAGCCAAAGTCTGAGAAACAGCCTTCTTCATCTTTGAAGCAGCCACAAGCTCCATCGCTTTAGTGATTTTCTTTGTGCTTTTGACCGACTTTATTCTTCTTTTTATTTCTTTAGTGCTTGCCATACTTATTTGCGAAATTAAAATGTTCTTTTCTGAATGGTCTGGCTCCTCGTCCTCCCTCGTCCGAAGACCTGAAGAAAAGAATATTTTAATGAAACATTATTTATTAAATGATTGCTTAAAGTCTCTAATTACTTTTATTAATTCCTGCTCACCACTATCTGTCCACATTTTCTCTCCTATTACTTCTTTGTAAAAAGTTTTAGCATTAAGTCTTGTATACTCTACTAATCCTTCTTCAAAAGACTTTATCTTATCAATCGCGATATTGTCCATATAACCTTTAGTTAGAGCATATAGAGTGACAACTTGGTCTTCAGTGGCTACTGGTGCGTATTGGGGCTGTTTTAAGACCTCAACGGCTCTTTTACCACGCTCTAATTGGTTTTTAGTGTTTTCATCAAGGTCAGATCCAAATTGAGCAAAAGCTTCAAGTTCACGAAATTGAGCCAAATCAAGCTTAAGAGTTCCTGAGACTTTTTTCATGGCTTTAATCTGAGCACTTGATCCAACTCGAGAAACTGAAAGTCCAACGTTCACAGCTGGACGAATACCTTTATAGAATAAATCTGTTTCAAGAAAGATTTGACCATCAGTAATAGAAATAACATTTGTCGGAATATAAGCTGAGACGTCTCCGGACTGAGTTTCGATTATAGGTAATGCTGTAATTGAACCACCTCCGTATTCTTTATTTCTTCGACAAGCTCGTTCTAATAATCGAGAGTGAAGGTAGAAAACATCTCCAGGGAAAGCTTCTCGGCCTGGTGGTCGACGAAGAAGAAGAGATATTTCTCGGTAAGCCACTGCGTGTTTTGAAAGGTCATCGTAAATGATTAATACATCTTTTCCTTGATCCATAAAGTATTCAGCAATCGAAACTCCAGTATAGGGTGCGATATAAGATAGTGCTGCCGACTCTGAAGATCCAGCGGAAACAATGATTGTATAATCCATAGCTCCGCCTTCTTCTAATCTAGTTTGTAGTTTGCGAAGTTTCGAATCTTTTTGTCCGATTGAGACATAAACACAAATCATGTCTTGGCCTTTTTGGTTTAAAATTGTATCTATGGCTATAGCGGTTTTTCCTGTTTGACGATCACCAATAATAAGCTCCCGTTGTCCACGGCCGATTGGGATCAGAGCATCGATAGCTTTGATTCCTGTTTGAACTGCTTGACTGACTGATTGACGAGTAATAACTCCTGGAGCAACTTTCTCAATTGGATTTGATTTATTTGTTTTAATATCACCCTTCCCATCAATTGGAGCACCAAGGGCATTTAAAACTCGTCCAATTTGTAAATCTGAAACTGGTACTGATAAAATCTCTCCTGTCGCTTTGACTTCATCCCCTTCTCTAATTTTAGAGAAGTCACCCAAGATAATAACTCCAACAGAATCTTCTTCTAGGTTTAGGGCTACTCCTTTTTCTCCATTTGGGAAAGAAACCATTTCAGAAGCCTTAATATCAGAAAGTCCAGATATTTTGGCGATACCATCAAAGACTTCAATAACATGACCAACTTTCTCAGCCGAAGCATCATCTTTGAACTTTTCTATTTGTTTTCTTAAATTTTCTACGATGTGATTTTTTGTCATATATTTAATTAGCTATAAGATAATTTTGTAATTTTTTGATTTGGCTTTTTAAGGTTGTATCTATTATTTCATCTCCGACTTCTATTTTAATTCCTCCCAACAATTTATCATCAATCTTGTAGTTTATAATTGTATTTTCTATTTTATATCTTTTTTTAATAAAATCTTCAATTTCAATTATATTTTTATTATTAATTTTAGTTTTTGAACTGACTTCAGCTCTAATTATTTTCTCTTCTTTGTCTATCATCTTTTGAAGCTCTTTAATAATTTCTTTAGATTTATCCATTAAGTGTTTTTTTGAAATCAAGTTAACAGCTTTTTCTAGGGTTTTATCAAGCTCAACACCCTCTTTTTTGTAAGAGGATTCGTATATCGCTTTCGTTAAATTTTTAATTGAAATCGTCGCCATATATTTACATTTGTTTAATTTTATCTATAGATTTCTGATCAAATTTCTCATCGGGGTTTGATTCAAGTAATTTCTCGGTTGCTTTAACTACCAAAGAGACTATTTCTCCTTTAGCTTCTTCTACCATTTTGTTTTTTTCACTTTCTAGAGTTCTCTTGCCACTCTCAATCATTTTAGTAACTTCAATTTTGGCATTTTCTAGCATCTCAGATTTTTTATTTTCTGCTTCCTTTTTACCTTCTTGGAATATTTCATGAGCTTCTGATCTGGCTTTATTTAGAACACTATTATATTCTTCTTTTGTTTGATTCAAGAGAATATCATTTGTCTTAGCGTCTTCTAGTCCTTTTTCTATCCTCTCTGTTCTCTCTGCCATTAATTTTTTTAAGGGCTTAAGAGCCAAAAAATACAAAACAAAAAATACAATGCCAAAATTTATAACTTGAGCTATTATTATTTTCCAATCTATGTGAAATGTTGAAATAAATGAATCCATGTTTTTAATTACTAATTATTAATGACTAATTACTGAACTGATTATAAATAATATCGAGAAGACGATGCCGATATCGGCACCGAACTTCCAAGTACTATTTAATTGAGAAAGCGATAACAAGTGCATAGATGGCTACGGCTTCAGCGAAAGCTGATGCAATAAGCATTGGCACGAAAACCTTGCCTGAAGCTTCAGGATTGCGTCCAATAGCTTCCATGGCCTTTGAACCTATCATACCAATAGCAATAGCAGGGCCTATAGAGCCGAGACCGATTGCGATTGCTTTTGCGAGTGTTGCAATTTCCATAAATTTTATAATTATTAACTAATAATGATTGACCTTTAATTTATTAATGCGCTCCTTTAATAACTTGACTTTCACTTAAATGACTTCCCCCCCCGCTTGCTCCCTCTTCGTGAGGGCGGGCAGGACCATGTTCTTCCTCATGATCTTGACTTGCTATTGTATAATATACCAAGGTCAAAATTGAAAAAATGAAAGCCTGTATTACTCCAACCAATACCTCCAGAATTAAGAATGGCGTTGGTAGGACATAAGCAATGATTGCTCCCATTGAAGCCAATAAAACTTCTCCGGCAAAAACATTTCCGAAAAGACGAAAAGAAAGTGATGCAACTTTTGCAAATTCCCCTACGAGTTCAAGAAACCCAACAGCAAACATAATTGGAGCTGTCATTAGAATCATAGGGTCTTTTCGAATGGTAGTGAAGATACTACCAAGCGCTTTTAGATTAACATATTTATTTATAGTTTTCCATAGCCCTATTGAGAATATTCCAAATAAGTTTGCTCCGATAACTGACATAATCGCAAGCGGTAGAGTACCATTGATATCAGCTGTGCCACTGCGGATAAGAGGAATAAACAGCTTTCCATGCTCAGTCATTTCAATTATTCCAAATCCACCGAAAGGCATAATTCCCATCCAGTTATTTAATAAAACTATTAAGAAAATAGTAAAGACGATAGGAAAAGCCTTGTTTGTGATTTTTCTATTCCCTGTCACTTGATCACATAGTGAAAGTGCTCCATCAATTAAGATTTCAAAAAAATTTTGGATACCTTTTGGTATTTGTTTTAATCTTAGCCTTATGGCAATAGAGATGACAATTAATACAAATACAACTATCCAACTAGTAAATAATGCATTTGTAATAGTGAATGATCCTATATGGTATATTGGTTCGGCAAATAATGTTGATTCAGTTTTGATTTCATTTGAAAAAGGTTCTACTTCAATTCCTTTTGTATTTAATATTAAGGAATGTTGTTCAACAACAGTATTTGATTCTTCTATATTTTCGGGTATTATCATAAATTATTTAATTTGGTTTTCCTCTTTGTTTAGTTTTTTTTTATAAATTTTCATTTCTCTCCAAATTAAATAAATTGTAGAAAGAAAAGCAATTGCAATTAAAATATAAAATATAGAACTTCCAGTATTATATTTATTATCAAAATATTTTCCTGCAAAAGATGCTATTATTATTGGAAAAACAATGTAACTAGAGACTTTTACAAAAATAGTAACGCCTTCTTTCCACCAAACTTCTTTGATATCATTGTTTTTCATAAAGAAAAGGTTTTAAAGCCCTTATTTTTAATAAAATTATAGAAATTTGTTTACAAAATTTCTGTGCGTGTGCTTGGAATCGGACCAAGGACCTCTGTCTTATCAGGACAGCGTTCTACCACTGAACTACACACGCAAAGGATCTACACGTTTAACCAACAACTACACACGCAAAGGATCTACACGTTTAACCAACAACTACACACGCAAAGGATCTACACGTTTAACCAACAACTACACATGCAAAGGATCTACACGTTTAACCAACAACTACACACGCAATATAACAAGAAAATAAATTTTTTCAAAATTATGTTGAAACTATACCAAAAAAACACCGTAAAAGCAATAAAAAACCCTTACTAAAAAGTAAGGGTTTTTTATTTTAGATATAGATTATCTATTTCCACGGAAACCTCCACCACCTGCTGGACGTTCTTCCATAGGACGAGCTTCGTTTACTGTAAGATTTCGACCTTCGAAATCTTTACCGTCAAACATTGAGATTGCTGTAGATGCATCGGCATCGTTTTCCATTTCAACGAAACCAAAACCTTTTGAGCGACCTGTCATCTTATCCATAATAATGGTTGCTGAGCTGACTGCTCCTGCAGCACTGAAGTGAGCACTTAGCTCATCGTTTGTAGTCTTATAAGGAAGACCACCAACATATAACTTTTTTGCCATATATGACAATATGCTTCTCATAGAGATACTTTCATATCAACTAATCAAAGAAAACTAATTTATAAATGTAATCGCATAGCCCGATTTCATTTACATACCTCAATGTTTGCACATACGAAGAATGAAACTAATACCAAAACACAGCTAACTACTAATAACAATTATAACAGAGATACAATATATATGCAAGGAAAATGTATAGAAACTAAATTATCAAATCAATAATAAGGGCGTTGAGTAAATATTCTTTTATCTGTGACAATTTTTATTCTTCCTCTTCAACTTCGCCAACTACGCCAGAAGAAAGTGATTCAATTATTTTTTCAATATTACCTTCCATAATAATTGGTATATTTGACCAAGATTGACGTATCCGATGGTCGGTAATTCTATCTTGAGGGAAATTATAGGTCCTGATTTTCTCGCTTCTGTCGTTTGTGCCGATTTGGTTCTTTCTATCACCTGCATATTTTTTGGCTTCTGCTTCATCTTTCATCATTTGAAGTTTAGATGTAAGCATCATCATGGCTTTTTCTCTGTTTCCTAGTTGAGTCCTCTCTGTTGTACAACGAACATCCTCCCCTGTTGGTTTATGGATTAATCTGACTGCTGTTTCAACTTTATTAACATTCTGCCCTCCTGCTCCTCCTGAACGAGAGTATTCAATTTCTAAATCAGCTGGATTAATAATGATTGTTGTCTTTTTCTTAAGTGGCAAAACGGCAACTGAGGCAGTTGATGTATGAATACGGCCATTCTTCTCTGTAGCAGGGACACGTTGAACACGATGAACACCAGTTTCATATCTTAATAATTTATAAACATCCTTACCTCGAACTTCAATCGAGGCTTCTTTATAACCTCCTGCACTACTTAAGGATTCGTTTAGAATTTTCCAATTCCAGTTTTTATTCTCTGAATATCTCTCATACATATGAGCAAGCTCATATGCGAAAAGTGAAGCTTCATCACCTCCAGCTCCGGCCCGAACTTCAAGAATAATTTCATTTGGAAATTCCTCTTCCTCAATTTCTCTTTTAGCTATTTCTTCTAATTGTCTTTCTATTGCTTCTTTTTGAAATTTTATATTTAATAATTCTTCATCAACTAGGTCTCTCATACTTATATCATCATTTAACATATCATTGACTTTTTCTTCTTCTTTCAAAAGACGCTCGTATTCAACAGCGAAATAATTTGTTTTATGATCTTTTTTAAGTTGTTCCAAATCTAAATGCATATATTTTTATTATACCAAATATTGTATAAACAATCATAAAATAAAAAATAGCTTTTTTAAATCCTAGGTGTGGGCGCGCTGTACCCACTCATAAAATTTTATATATGTGCTTATAATAGAAATAAAAAAAATCACAAATAATTCTTCTTTGGTAAGACTATTTGTGATTTCTTAGTTACTTCTTTGTTTTAGTTGCTTTTTTTGTCGCTATAGCTGCACGTTTCTTAAAGCGGTCAACTCGGCCAGCTGTATCTAGAACTTTTTCATTGCCTGTATAGAAAGGATGGCATTGACTACAAATTTCAACTTTTATTTCTTCTAATGTTGAGCCAACTGGAAATGTGGCTCCACAAGCACAACTCACTTCTGATTTATTATTGTATTTTGGGTGTATATCTTTTTTCATATTTTCGAATATTATCATTATTTTATTAATCTTGCAATAGATCAATATTTGTCTGGATTCCAATTTTTAATTTCATAACACTATTACCATAACTACAGCTGGCTCCTCCAGTCCCATAGTAGGCGCAAGCAGCTCGTGATTGTAAACTAGGAACATTTCCTACTGCACCTTTATCTGTCAAAAGCATAGCAGAAGCCATAAAAGCATCTTTTGGATTCCATGGATCAGCGTCGTGGCCAAGAAGATTTTTTAGTCGACTTTTATATCCACCCCATGTCGAAGGAATAAATTGAGCAGGTCCCATTGCTCCACCATAGCCCGCCACACCAGCTATTGGACAAGACACCCTTGTTTTAAATGGATCTCTCCCAAGTGCGGCTGTTACTACAAAAAAATCATCAATATCTCCTTTTCTTCCTGGTAACCCCATTGGTTTCATCACGTTTGGAAATGATTTTCCTGTATTCATACCAACTCCCGCTCCCGTTTTTATGTCTACAAGATAGCATTGGCCAACATTAGAACCAAGGTTTGTCTCTTGAGTTAATATCGCTAGTAAAAAAGCAGGATCGATGCCAAATAGTTTTTGAGCCTCTTTTGCATACACAAGGGCAGTTTCAAAATTTATTTTGGTTGAACCTCCAACAAGATTAAAAATCGCAGCAAGTATTTCTGATTTTCTTTTTGCTTTTTCAGATAAAACTTTTTTATACTCAGATTCTTTATTTTGACTTATTGCTAGAAGTTGTTTCTTTTGGGATTCACTAGATTCAACCTTAGCTTTAGCACTTTCCAATTCGTATTTAGTATTTGTTTCCTTATCCTTTTTTTCTTCTAAATTATTTTTTTCAGATTCTGTTAAAGTTTTAACACCTCTGATTTGATCAACTGAATCTTTAATTCCTCTTTTTATTGAAGAGAAAGCATCAATATCCCCATAAGCATCAGAAATATTATCCTGAGATAAAATTAAGGATAATATCGATTTCTGATCTATTTGTCTTTCTTTTCTTATTAATTGAGCTAATGATTCTTGTTCTTTTAAGATTTTAGTTGAAAGAGATTGAATTGTTTTACTTTTAGCGACAATTTCCCCTCCTAATTTTTGAATAACTAGATTTTTAGACTTAATATCTAGTTTTGACTTTGCGATTTGAGAAGTTAATATAGAAATATCTCTTGAGATTGAGACTGATTGACCTTTTTGATTATCAAGTTCTTTTTGTTTAGCAGCTATTTCTATTTCTAATTTAGCTAATTCAGTTTCTAGCCTAGCTTTGTCAGCTTGAGCATTATCAAGAACAACATCAGCTATGGTTGTAGGAATGTGATAGACAAAAGAACCTATTGAAAATATTATTATAAATAATATAAGTAAATACCGTTTTTTGAAATAAAAAAACATAAGTATATTGTATCATAAAACCCCCTCTTTGATAAATCAAAAAGGGGTTTTTGTTTAATAAATTAACATTTAAGTTATTTTTCTTCAGTATTTGTTGTTTCAGTCTCTCCTTCTTCTTTCTTCCCTTTCTTTTCGACTTCAATAGAAGATAAATCAACTGGAGTTTCCTCGACTATTTCTTCTTTAATTGCAGTTATCAAAGCAATTACTTCGTTTTCATCTGTAATCATTTTTACATCTTTTGGTAAAACAATGTCTTTAATATGGATTTGATCATCTAAAGCAACTAAAGTAGATAAATCAACATCAACTTTGTGAGGTAGATTTTTAGGAAGAGCTTCAACTTCTATTTCATGCATAACTTTTACTAAAACTCCTAAGCTATTCTTTTCAGCGGGAGCAATGTTTATAAATTCAACAGAAATAGACACAGTGACTGGTTTATTCATATCAATAGCCAGAAAATCAATATGCCGAGGATTTCCTTTCACGGGATCAACTTGAACATCGTGTATAAGAACATCAAATTTTTGAGCTAATTGTTTTTTCTCAACATCAGCTTTAATTTCTATCACAATTGTGCTCGACTCACCGGCGATTTTTAATATTTTTTCAAACTCTATACTCGAGACGGAAATCATAGTGTTTTCCACACGAGCGCCATAAACAACAGCTGGAACCATACTATTTTTTCGTATGGAGGCAAGCTTTTCTGTCTTACTTCGCTTTATTGCGGTTAATGTATTCATGGGTGTAATCTTAACATCAAATCTAAATATTTGCAATAAAAAATCCTGCGCAAATTACACGCAGGATCACACATTTTTTTATGGAAAAAATTTATGAAAAAAAGTCGATAAAATCATTTAATGCTTATGCCCCATAGAACACTTGTCATTCATGATTTCTATAAAAGATTTATTTACTTCCATAGTTAATGTGTGCTGACGAGTAATTTTTTTGCCTAAACTCATATCCCCATTTTCCTGAATGATTATTGGATGGTCAACATCCCACCCAAGTATTCGTAATTTTTCTTTTCGGATATAGATAAATATTCCATCTATACCTAAAATACAAGTAACGTAGAGTCCAAGAATAGCCAACAGAACACCAGCTGTGAATAAAATTGTTGACTCTCTTATTTGTAGCATACAAATGAGAGCTACGGCTAGGATAATAATCCCAGTGATCAAAAAACATATTCCTTTTTTCATATTTAGTTTTTAATTTATTTTACTGTATCATTTTTGTGAAAAAATACAAGAGCAACTTGGATATATATAAAAAACGCCTCCGGGGGAAGGCGTTTTTGGTTTTAACTGGCGGTTCGCGAATTTAAGGATTTTCAGTCCTCGCCCTGTAAACGATTACGGTCGTTTCGCGGCAATTCGCTTTTTCTTTTTGGAAGTGATCTGATAAAAAGATCGGTTCTGTTTCCATAAGAAAAAGATTTAATTTCATTTGTATGAGATTTAGGTATTAAAAGCATATGACCTTTGTTGATAGGATTTCGATCTAAAAAAATAAGAAACTTTTTATTTTCCCAAACTTTAAAAAAGGGAATTTCTTTATTTACAAATTTACAAAAAATACATGACATAATTTATTTAATTAATTATTCCCAAAAAATTAAAAGAAGAGATACAACTCCTAAGGCCATACCGATTATTTGAATTTTATTTGTATTTTCTTGATAAAAATATACTCCGATAATAATAGCCAAAATTGCTGATACAACTGAGAAAATAACAGCACCTCGTCCTAATTGTGACCCATTTTTAATTGCTGATAGCCAAAATATGTTAGCGATAATATAACCAATAATTCCAGCCAATCAAAGATACCAATGACCCTTAAGAGAATATTCCTTAGCAAAAATATCAGCTAAAGACTCAAAAATAATAAGAAGCAATAGTGGTATTATCCAATTCATTTTAAATATTATTAAATAATCTTAATCTTTGTTCTACAACTTTCTCTATTGCTAAAACTGCGGGGGCAAGAATTTTATATGGGGCGACTTCATTAGGATTTTCTTTTAGATATTTCTCTAAGGCCTCCTTATAAGCCAAACGGATTTCTGTATTAATGTGAATTATTGATATCCCTGCATGTATA
>Ga0335397_10006678_pt1 | contig 14838 bp, 9 predicted proteins | sample MAT04_FD_205740 | JGI IMG/M metagenome (GOLD analysis project Ga0335397, IMG submission 205740) | Freshwater microbial communities from Lake Fryxell liftoff mats and glacier meltwater in Antarctica - MAT-04 (spades assembly) (version 2) ...
GCTCGAGGGCACGGCGGGCGATCTCGCCGAGGACGCGCCCGACGAAAGCGGCATTCCCTACGACGAGTGGCACGAGAAGCAGCGCCGCTATCGGCCTGACTGGTGTCGCGTGCACCCGACCTTGCTCACTCCGCGCGTCAGCAAGGCCGAAGCGCTCGCGTACGTCGCCACGCTGCGAGGGCGGAGCGCGCGGCGCATCGACGCGATCCGCGCCGAGCTCGCGCGCATCGAGCACGCGCGTCGCTGGCGCTCGCGGCAGCTCGACGGGCCCGAGGTCGACGAGGACGCGGTCGTCGATCGGCTGGCCTCGCTCCGCAGCGGTCACTCCGGGCCCGATCGGCTCTATCGCTCACGCCGCCGTCATGCGCCGGAGCTCGCGGTGGTCTTGCTGCTCGATGCGAGCCTGTCGACGGACGGCTGGGTCGCCGACCGACGCGTGCTCGACGTCGAGCTCGAAGCGACGCTCTGCATCGCCGAGGCGCTCGATGACTCGGAGGTGGAGCTCGGCGTCGCGACCTTCCACAGCCACACGCGCCGCGACTGCCGCTTTACCGTCGTGAAAGGCCTCGACGAATCCTGGCCGTTGGTGCGCGACCGTCTCGCCTCCGTCGAGCCCACCGGCTACACGCGCATCGGTCCGGCGCTGCGCCACGCGACGCGCGTCCTCGACCGCACGAAGGCGCGCCGCCGCCTGCTGCTGCTGCTCACCGACGGCAAGCCCAACGACTACGACCGCTACGAGGGCCGCTACGGAGTCGCCGACGTGCGCCAAGCCGTGCGCGAGGCCGAGTGCGACGGCGTCCACGTGCACGCGCTCGCCTTCGATCGCGAGGCGCGCTTCTACTTGCCGCAGATGTTCGGCCGCGCACGGCACAGCGTGCTCAGCCATCCCGATCAGCTGCCGCTCGCCATCGGCAGCGTCTGCGCGGAGATGTGGCGCTGAGCCAGGTCGCGTCCACGCGGCCCTCTCAGAGGGGCGCGCGATCCGCCGGCGGCGCGGCGATGTTCACCGGATCGGAGTCGCGGGCGGCGTTGATGGACGCGCCCGAGATGACGTCGAGGTCGACGGCGACGTCGAGCTCGCGGCCGCTGATGGAGCCGTGACAGGCGCCGCAGAGCGCGTTGAAGAAGCGGCGCGGGACCGAGCGCTGGATGCGCTCGCCGGGGTAGTACTGCTCTTGCTCCCGCTGGATCATGGTGCCTTCGAACGCACCGCCCGCAGGGAACTGCAGTGGTGCGCCGTCGTGGTCGGTGAGCTGGTAGATGAGCGGAATTCCGCTCGGCACCTGCATGCGCGCCGAGCCATCGGCGAAGACATCGACGTGGCCGACCCTGCGGCGTGACACGTAAATCTGGCCGAGCTCGTCGGTCTGCACATCCGCTGGGATCTCGCCGAAGCTGGTCGCCCCGGTCGGCGGGGGCAGAGGCTCGATCACGTCGAAGCCGCCGATGCGCAGATCGATGGGGCGCCCCGTGCGGACGTTGGCGAACATCAGCGAGGCGATCATGGGGAAGTCGTTGAAGTGCACGATCGCGTCGCCGCCCTCCGGACGAATGTCGGGGCGGTCGATGCCAAGCCCGTCGGAGCGGAAGACGCCGCGGTTGGGGCGCGCGAAGACAGCGGTCGCCTCGACCTCGGCGACGCCTGGCTCGCCCGCGATCCGACGAACGACGCCGGTCGAGGTGTCGATCTCGCAGAGATCGAAGTCGAAGGGACCCGCGCGCAGATCGGCGGCCGCGAGATCGCACGACGCGATGATGCGGCCCCCCGGCAGCGAGGTCGGCGAGCGGAACACGCCCGACGTCCCGCTCATCGCGCCCGGCAGCGGCATGCGCAGCGAGTGCAGGAACGCGCGGTCGCCCGGATCGCGATCTGCTTGGTCGGGCCCGATGCTGCGATTCGCGAAGGCGATGGTGCCGGCGCCGTCGACGGCGTCCATCGGCGACGCGACGAAGGCGAACTCCTGGTTCGAGAGCTGCGTGACCTCGTGCGCCGAGCCGAAGCCGACGCTCGGGCGTTGCCCATAGAGCGGGTGATAGTCGCCGCCGTCGATGTTCTGCCGACGCAGCGCGAACTGGTGAAAGCCAGGCTCACGCTTCTCGGCGGTGAAGATCATGCGACCGTCGGCCATGAACGAGGGCGCGAGCTCCTGGTTGAGCAGGAAGGTGAGCTGCTGGACGCGGCGCTCCGCCGGGTGGAAGACGTAGAGGTTCGCGTTCGGGGCGAGCGAGGCCGGCGTGCGCGTCGGGCCGGAGTAGCCCGTCGAGACCGACGACAGATTGCCGCGCGTCGACGCGAAGGCGAGGCGTCCATCCGGCGCGTACGCCGGATCGAAGTCGTGCGTGAGGATGCCGTTCTCGAGCTCCGTCGCCGAGGCGAGGCCGTCGATTCGCGCGCAGCCCGTCCCGTCGCTCGCCATCTCGTAGATGCGCAGCGGCACCGTGGCGCTCGTACGCGCGGCGAACGCGATGTGCGTCCCATCCCACGAGACGGCTGGCCCGCGGACGTCAGCCGTCGTGTCGAGTCCGCAACCGCCGAGCAGGCTGCGCGGTGCGCCGAGCGCGATCGCGCCGTCCGCGCCCAACGTCGCGTCGGCGATGCGCAGATCCGCGCCGCCGCGGAACGCGTCGAAGTCGTCGAGCCGGCCGATGCCGAGCGGCCGCGCCACCCACACCACGCTGCGCACGGGCTGCGCCTCTTCGAAGATCTCGCCGCGCGCGATCGCCTCACGGCGCTCGATCGCGTGCCACTGCGCCATGATGCAATACGCAGGCACCTCGTTGAGATCGCCGTTCGTCGCGTCGTAGGACGCGCAGTCGTCAGGCGTCGCGCGGTTGATCGCGGCGCCCGTCGCGCCGAAGTCCTCGAACAGCGAGCCGCCGCGGTGGCGTAGGCCCTGGCCCTCGGCGACGAAGTCGGCGGTGAAGACGTTCTTGGCGACGACGCGGCTCTGGTTCGGATCGGGCGACTCGTAGGCGAGGAACTTACGGACGAGCCGGTAGTTCGCGCGCCGCGCAAATCGCGAGAAGCCGCCATGCGAGCCGCCGCGCAGCTCGAACGCCGGCGAGATCAGCGAGTGGCAGTTGAGGAACATGCAGCCCTTGCGCACGAGCGTCGGCTGCACTCGGTTCGCGAAGTAGCGGAAGCCCTCGGTCACGGTGTCTTCGCGGACGAGCGCGGGGTTGCGCGCGACGAGCTCGCTCGCCCATCGAGCGATCGCGGCGTAGCCAGCGACCTCTCGCGACGCGAAGGTGTCACCGCCGACATGGGAGGTGCCGCCGCCGAGCACCGCCAGCGGCTTCAGCAAGATCTCGGAGCGCTCCACCGGCTCGGTGACGTGCTGCAGCGCGATGAAGTAGTTCCAGCGCGTCTCTTGGTCCGTGTCCCCGCAGGCGAGATGCAGGTCCGCGAGCCGCGCGCCATGGCAGTTCGTGCTCGCGCAGCCCGTGCGCATCACGGGCCAGACATCGCTCTTGAAGCGTTCGTACGACGTGGTGTCGGCTGGGTCGACGTTGGGATCGAAGTCAGGCGCAGCGCCCGCGCCGCTCGTGCAGTCCGTACCGGCCTCGACCGCGGGCGGCGCAGGCGGCGCGCCAGTGCGCGTGTGGCCGTTGTTGATCCAGCCGACGAGGTGATTGAAGACCGTGGAGTCGACCTGCACGCCCGCGCCCGCCGCGTGGCGGATGTCGGTCCGAACCATGACGGTGCGCTGCTCCGGGAACGCCGGGTCGGGCGCGTCGAGCGTCTCCACCGCGATCTCGCTCGGCGGCGAGACCTTCATCAGGAAGAGGCCAAGCGGGTACGGCCCGTACGCCGACAGCGCGTCGCGCCGCCGCATGAGCGAGTCGTAGCTCGTCAGGTCGAGATTGCCGGCCGCCTGTCCGTCGCGGGCGAGATGACAGCCCGTCGTCTGCTGCGCGCAAGTGAACTTGATCGCGGGGGCGATCTCGCGGCTGTAATACGACTCCTCGGGCGGCGGGATCTCGCTGCAGGCAAGGAGCACGAAGGCCGCGGAGAAGCCTGCCAGGACCCTCAGGGAGACCGACAGCCGAGTCGACGCGCGTGAACCAGTCATCGGCACCTCCGAGCGCTGCGCGCTCAGGAGGAGCACATCACCGGGAGGCCTCTCTCCGGTTGATTGCGCGCAAGCCCACTGCGCGTAGGCGACCCCACATCAGCACGCTTGTAGGTAGTGCGAGCGCTCGCGGACCGTCGTCCACTTGGCGAACGTGCGGAGCGTGCTCAGGTCGCCCTCGGCGAGCTTCTCGAACAGATAGTCCTGGATCCCCTTGAAGACCGCGCAGAGCGCGCTCTCCCGCATGCGCCCGAACAGCGAGCCCTGGGTGCGGTGGCTGTGAACCGGGCAGACGCCGCAATAGGGCTGATAGGCGCAGTTCACGCAGTCGGGCTGGCCGTCCAAGTTCGAGGCGATCGTGAGGGCGCGCACGGTCGGGTGGCCCATCAGCTCGCGGTACTTGCTGGTCTCGACGTCGCCGATGAGAAACGAGTCGTCTCCCATCTCGTGCAGCATGCGGCCCTCGTCGCACGTGAAGATCTTGCCATCGTAGTTGTAGGCGACCTGGCCGATCCCCGCGCCGCACGGGCTGCGGATGTCGAGGTAGTTGGGGTCGGTGCCGGTGAGGATCTTCGTGAGGAAGATGGCGGCGAAGCGCTCGAGGATCTCCACGCCGTCGCGGTTGAGCGCGAGCATGTAGTCGAGGGCGCTGCGGTAGAAGGTGAGGTACTCGTCGCGCGGGTACTCGACGCGATCGCCGACGCGCGCGGCGAAGCCGAACGGATCGACGGGCCTCAAGAAGAGCGCGCGGCAGCCGAGCGCGATGTAGGAGTCGACGACCTCGCGCGGCATCGCGAGCGTGTCCCGCGTCGTCGTGAGCAGCGCCTCGATGTGATAGAGCGTCGGGTCGAGGCCGCGCTCGACGTAGGCGTGGTTGATCCGGGCGATCCAGTGGGCCGCAACTCCGTGCGCGCTGCCACCGGCGAGCTTGCGCTGCTTGTCGTGGAGCGCCTGCGGGCCGTCGATGCTCGTGCAGATCTGCACCTTGTGATCGAGCAGATAGGTCATCCGCTCTTCGGTCATGAGGCCGAGGTTCGTGACGAGCGTGAACTCGAGCGACTTGCCGAGCGTCGCGTTGCGCCGTGTCGCGTACTCGATGATGTGCTGGACGACGCTGAAGTTCGCGAGCGGCTCGCCGCCTTGGAACTCGATGGTCACCGATTGGCTCGTCGTCGCGAGCGCGAGGTCGACGGTCTTCTCGGCGATCGCCGGCGTCATGTCGGTGTTGGTCGCCGCCATGCCCGCGCGCGAGGCGTGGCAGTACACGCAGGTCTCGTTGCAGCGCAGCGTGACGACGACGACGTGCAGGTTCGGGCCGGCGCGGAGGAAGCTCTTGCGCTCACTCATGAGGGCCGCGGCGCGCTTCACGTCGAAGACCGCGCGGACGAGGTTGGCGGCGCTGAGCCGCTGGTAGAGCTCGCTCTCCGGCGGCACAGCGCCGCTTCGGAACGCGCGAAACTCGTCCTGCGTCAGCAGCGCGAAGCGACCGTCGAGCGAGGTGACGAGCATCTTGTCGCGGATCGCGCGGAAGCGGCAATCCGCGGCGAAGGTGGTCTTCTGCCCGGTGAGCTGGACGAGTGTCATCAGCGTCACGCTTTCTTCCGTAGTGGGCTGTTCGGCGATGGGCTGTTCGGCGATGGGCTGTTCGACGATAGGCTGTTCGAGGACGCGAACAGCGCATCGAGCGGTACGAACTCGCTCCAGCCGAACGCCGCTGGGTACTCGCGCCACGGGCCTTCGCAAGTCCGGCGCACGGCGCAGCGCTCGCACGGCTCCCCATGCGACTTGCCCTCGACGACGCGCCACTCGGAGTAGTCAGCGCGCTCGCCGTCGAGGTCGATCACCGTCGTACGCGGGATGTGGTCCTCGACGGCCAGCTCCTCCATCCCGCGCAGGAAGCAGTAGGGGATCCCCTCGCACACGAGGCGCACGCCGAGCTGCCGGGCGATGTCGCGCGCGGCGCGGAGCGGCTCGACGACCTCCGGCAAGCGCGGGACGACCTCGTCGAAGTAGACCTCGGCGCTGCCGACCGGGTGCACGAACGCGAGCTGCGCGTGACGGACGCCGAGAGAGCCGAGGAGCGCGACGATGTTCGGCAGATCTTGGACGTTGCTCTTGGTGATCACCGTGTTGGTCACGACCGGAATGTTTCGCGAGGTCACGTTGCCGATGCCGGCCGTGGTCTGCGCGAAGCTGCGCGGGGCCCGCGTGAGCCCGTCGTGGATCTCGGCGGTGGAGCCGTGGAGCGAGGGCGAAAATTCAGTCGCGCCGGCGCGGAGAAGGGCGTCGATCGCCTTCGGATACGCCATCATCCGCCCGTTGGTCTGGATCTGGATCGGTCGATAACCCATCGCCGCTGCGCTCGCCACGAGGCGCAGGATGTCCTTGTGCATCGTCGGCTCGCCGCCCGTCAGCACGAGGCCGCGCGTCTCGCCCTTCACCGACTCGAGGCGGGCGATCAGCTCGTCGAAGGGGATCGCGCCGCTCTCGGAGCGCTTCTCACCCTGCGCGCAAAAGACGCACCGATTGTTGCACGCGAACCCGACTTTGATGTCGGCGCGGGGCAGTGGGCGCATCCCCGGGAGGATTGCAGCGCGGGCGAGCGACGCAGTTGCCCGCGATCAACGCATCGACCGGACGCCGGCGCATCACCTCGCCGAGCGAGCCTGCGTGGCGCGGCGGCGATCACGGCGTCCAGCGAACGCCTGCGAGCCCGATGAAGGCGACGCGCTCTTCGAGGTAGAGGAACTGCTCGTAGTGCGAGTACGCGACTGCGCCATCGACGAAGAAGGCGAAGCGCGCGTCGGGCGCGGTCCACTCGACGCGCGCGCCGAGCGTGTAGGTCTGGAACTTCGAGAGCTCGCGGTCGAGCGAGCGGTAGGTGGGGATCGTCGGCGAGGGCGCGGCGCTCTGCACGACGTAGGTCCGGCGCCAGAAGGAGGCGTTCCCTTGCAGGTAGACACGGCCGTAGGCGACGAGGCTCCACTCGCGCGAGAGGCCGAGCGTGACCGCCGGCTCGAGCGTGTTGGCGACGAGGCCCCAGCTGTCGAGATAGACCTGATAGTCGAGGCGCAGGCTGCCGCGTAGCGCGCGCACGTAGTGGAGCAGGCGCCCCGCCATCGCGACGCCGACGCGCTCGTCGGGCACGCGCTCCGGGACACGGTTGATCGCATACGCCGCGAAGCTCGATCGATCGAGCTCGACGCCGTCCGCGCGCGCGCGGTCGAGCGCCGCCTGATCGAAGAGCGGCACGAAGCGGTAGGGCTTGCTCTGGAAGCCGCTGCGGGCCGTGAGCGTGACGGCGCCGCGCAGCAAGGTGCGCGGACCGAGCGCCTGGGTCAGCGAGACATCGGCGCGGTGCGTGCGCACGCTCTCGTGCTGCTGGTCGAAGGACTCCCGCCGCCCGACGAGGTCGCTGCTGAATCCATAGCCGAGCTGGAGCACGGTGTCCGGCGAGCCGAGGCGCGCGCGCAGGCCGAGCCGCCCACCGTTCGAGAGATAGTCGGACTCGGTCGAGAGGTGGTAGTCGAAGGATGGAAGCCAGTCGCCGAAGGCCTTCGAGACGCCGAGCGTCGCGTCGGTGCGCACTTCGCGAAAGCCGCGCGTCGCCTGCGCGATCACGTCGACCGAGGCCGCGCTCACGACGTCGACGCCGACACGCGCGCGCACTTCGCCGCCGTCTTCGTCGAGCAGGTAGCGCACGGAGGTCTGCGGCGTGACGACCGTGACGTCGTCGCCGTCGGCGTAGACGAGCGTGTCGAGCGCGAGGCGCCACTTGTCGTCGGCGTCCACGCGCGCGCTGATGCCGACGAGCGCGCTGATGAGGAGCGCGGCGAAGGCGAGCGCCGCGAAGGCCGCGCCCTTCGGCAGCGTGCGGCGAGACGGTGCGCGTCTCAGTTGCATCCGCAGCCTCCACCGCCTCCACCGAAGCCACCTTCGGCGCCTTCGCGTGTGCCGAGCACGTGGCCCCGCAGCGCTTCGCGATCGCCGTCGCCGTCGGGCGCCATCGACGGGCTCGCGAGGTGCTCGCGCTCCCAGGGACGCGTCGTGGCGCATCCCGAGGCGACGAGCAGGAGGCAGGGAAGGAGAGCGAGAAGACAGCGACGCATGGCTGTGCCTCAGAGGGAGAGCAGATAGGCGACGAGCGCGTCGAGCTCGCGCGGCGAGAGCTGCGAAGTGCCGCCGTGGGTGTCGGGCTGTCCGTCGCGCTCGTTGAAGCCGCGCTCGCCCGCGAGGAGCGCGCGATGACCGGGCGTCGCGACCACCTCGCGCAGCGAGCGCGCCCGCCCGTGATGGAGAAAGAGCCCGCGGTCCCAAGCGCCCCGCAGCACGGGGACGCCGACGCGCAGACCAGCGTCCGTCTGGACAGCGAGAGGGAACGTGCCGAGAAAGCCAGGCGTGAGGCGATCGACGTCTGCGTGCGTCTCTGGATGCCGCATCGGCGTCACGACGTTCGGCAAACGTAGCGGCCCGTCGGCGCTCGTCATGAGCGTCGGCATGGCCGTCGCAGTGACTGGCAGCGGATGGCACGTCGCGCAGCCCGTCGCGCTCGAGGCGTAGAGCTCGCGACCGACGCGGACGTCGGCGGAGGGCCACGCGGCGTTCGGGTTCGGCGGGAGACGCGGCGCGGTGAGGAGAAAGAGTCCGAGCGCGCGCGTGATGCCGTCGAAGGAGAGCGAGATCGGCTCGTGGACGATCGTGCCGTCCGGCGCGAGGCGCTCGGCCCAGAGGCCATCGCCGAACGAGGTGTCGCGGCCAACGAGGCGCCGCGCGCCGTCGAGGAAGTGTTGCTCGCGCGTCAAGGCAGCCGCGCCGTAGGTGCGCGTCGCGCACTCGGGCGGCGGGTCGACGGCGCAGTGCAGCACGTGGTTGCAGCCGGCGAGCGTCGCGTCGGCCGTGCAGGCGGCGCGCGCCGGATACCGAGACCAGACGCGCGTATCGAGCTGCTCGCAGCAGAAGTTCTCCTTGCGGGCGAACTCGTTCAGCACCGGGAAGAAGTTCTCCTCGGTCATCGCTGCCTCGAGGAACCAGGGCCGGCTGTCGTAGCCGCCGCGGTAGGACATCACGAGGCGCACGCCGTTCGCGGGGTCGGTGAGGAGCGGCATTGCGATCGCCTTGGCGACGGGCGCGCCGTCGCGGTGGCAGTGCACGCAGGTCTGATCGCCGTCGACCGTGAGCCTGGCGGTCATCGCGTTGAAGACCTCGCCGAGCTCCGCGTCGGTCGCGGGAAAGGCGCCGCCGCTCACATCGCCGACGGGGGTGTGCTCGACGCGCTGCGCGCTCGCGGGCGCCGCGAGGTCGAGCTTCGTCAGCGTCTCGCCGAGCGAGTCGACGACGACGAGCGCGCGCCCGCTGTCGAGCGCGGCCGCGTCCGTCGAGCCAAAGCCCGTGCGATAGAGCCCCGTGGCTTGCGTCTCACGCGGCGTGAGCGCGCCGCTCGCGACATCGATGTCGAACGTCTGCACCTCACCTGAGCCGCTGAAGACCACCGCGATCGCCGGACGTCCGTCCGTGCGCGTGATCCGCACGACGCGCTCCGGCAGCGCGCCGCCGACAATCCAGGCCTCGCGCGGCGGCAGAAAGGCGAGGCGCGACGGCGGCCAGGGATCCGGCGCGGGCAGCGCGAGCCCCGCTTCGGGATGATCCGGATCCACATCGCGGAAATCTTTGCAGCAGATCGTGTCCGAGGTGTAGCGCTGGACGCGACGCAGATCGTCGAGCGCGAGGACGTCGATCTCGTTCTGGAGATCCTGGAAATTCACGTTCGCGGTTCCGTCCCCCGGAGCGCCGTCGTGGTCGCCATCGAAGCCTGTGTCGGGCGGGTGGTTCGTCCCCTGACCGGTGTGCAGCAGCACGATGAAGTCGCCGACGATCGCGGCATCGAGCACGGGCGCGTTGGGCGAGTACGTGCCGACGAGCGCACCGTCCGCGTTTAGCACCGTGAGCGTGAGGCCCGTCTCGCTCGTCACGAGGACGCGCGAGCCATCGGGCGCGACGGAGACGCGGCGTGGGTTCGTGGCGATCGGGGTGCCGATCGGCTCGTCGGGCTGCCGCAAGATCGCGCGCGGGACGATGGCGAACGCGGCGCCGAGCCGCACATCGCCGACGAGCAGCGCGTCCTTCCAGCGATTCGTGAAGTACGCGCGGCGGCCGTCCGGCGAGAACGCGACGCCCTCCGTGTAGTAGGGGCACGGCACCTCGGCGACGACGCGGCCTTCGCGCGTGTCGACGAGCGACGCGTAGGCGGCGTAGCGGTTCGCGACCAGCAGATGGCGTCCGTCGGGGTGGAGCGCGAGGGCCACGGGGCCGGGTCCCACGCGGATGCGTCGGCGCGTCGCGAGGGTCGCGGCGTCGACCTCGGCGAGGTCGCGGCCGAAGTCGCTCTCGGTGCCGGCGAGGGTGACCCAGAGCGTGCGTCCGTCTGCGCTCGCGGCGATCGCGCTCGGGCGATCACGGTGCGGCTGCGGCGACCAGAGCGGTTCGCCGGCGCCGAAGAGGTTCGGCGTCGGCGTGAGCTCGCGCGGCGGCGTGCTCGGCGTGCTCGGCGCGTCGCAGCCGTGGAGCAGCGCGAGCGCCGCGCAGAGCACGAGCATCGTGGGAGCGGCGAGCGCGGCGCGCGTATGGAGCGTGCTCATGGTGGCGACCCACAGACCGCGGCGTCGATCACTCCGCCGTCGAGCGTGCCCGCGTCCGGGACCGATGCGTCGGGATCGATGCACGGGTTGTCGTCGCGCAGGGCGATGCGCACCTGGGCGCCGCCCGTGCAAGCGCCGGCGTGCACGATCACCTGGACGTTGGCGGCGTGCCCGATGAGGTTCGAGGCGAGCGCGTCGTTGAAGAAGACCAGCCAGTCCTCGACGACGCCGGCGTCGCCGGTCGTGAGCGAGAGCGGCGCGAAGCTGTCGCGCTGATCGACCGTGGTGAGCGTGTCCGGCACCTCGATGTGCCAGGCGACCTCGACCGTCGACGCGGCCGTGCCCTCGACCGCGAGCGAGAGGCGCAGCATCAGGAAGCCTTGAAAGCCGTGGACCACTTGCACTGCGTCGTCGTCGTCGAGCCCCGTGAAGGCGCTGCGGCTCCCCGTGCCGAGCGACACCTGCAGCGCGCAGGGACCAGCGTCGAGCGTCGGCGCCGGCGTCGACGGCGGACAGCCGGCGAGCGCGACGAGCACGACGAGCACGGCGACGGCGCGCGCGAAGAGCGCGACGACGGCGCGCGGGAGGACGCGATGTGATTTGTTGTTCATGGCGCTTCTGCGGTGCGCGAGTCGAGCCAGCGGGCGATCGCGCGGTAGGCGAGATCGCTGCGATCGGCGAAGACCGCGCCACCGCCGTGCCCGCAGCCGCCCTGGTCGAGCGCGAGCGGCGTGCAGAGCGCGAGGGAGCTTTCGGTCGGGCCCTCGAGCGCAAAGGCGCAGAGGTGCGCGGCGTTCGCTGCCAGCTCGTCGCGGGTGAGCGGCTCGTCGAGCCAGGTGCGCGCCGCGTCGGCCCGCCAGGCGCCCGGCGCGTAGAAGGTGAGCGCGCGATCGGGTCGGCCGTGGCAGCCGCCCAGCGCACAGCGCGCCTCGAGGTGCGGCTCGACGTCCGCGGCGAACGCATCGAGGTCTCCGACGCGCATCGGCTCCTCCCCCGGCGCCGGCCCGAAGCAGCCGACGAGCTGCGCCGCCGTGAGCGCGAGCAGCAGGGGCACGCGGTGCCTCATGGGGGCTCCGTCGCGTTCGCGTCGTAGACGGCGCCGGACTCGATCCACCGCGCGACCGAACGAACGTCGTCATCGCTCGCGCTCCTCGCCGGGCACGCCGGCCCGAGCGGGCGCGTCGCCTCGAGCTCGGCGCCAACGAGATGTTCAGCGAGCGCGCTGCGTCGTGCCCGCAGTCCGTCGAGGTCGACGTAGCGTCCCTCGCTGGTCGCGGCGTCACGCACGAGCAGCGTCTCGTACGCCGCGGAGAATCGAGCTCCCGCGCGCGCGTCGAGCGGCAGCCCTACGGCGGGCGCGTCGCCCGAGTGGCAGTCAGCGGCCGTGCAGGTGCGCTCGAACAGCGGCGCGATGGTCGTGCGGTAGTCGATGTCAGAGGGCGGAGCGCTCGCGTCGAAGGGCGCGAGCGGGCGCCGCCGATCACGCGCTGCGAAGGTCGAGAGCGTCACCGACGCCGCGCTGATCACGTCGGGCGCTGGGCCTTGCGCGTCCGCGGGGCGACCGCTGAAGGCGCCGTGGCAGCCCGCGCAGTCGTGGGAGTAGGTGGGCGCGTTCGTGCCGCCCGGCACGCGCTCCTCACCCTGCGCGAAGTACCAGCGATCGAGCTGGTTGCCGCGCACCATGCCGCGGCTGTCGAGCCACTGCAGCAGGACCGGCGTGCGTGCGGGGATGCGCACGAAGGCTGAGCCATCGGACGCGAGCGGCACCTCGGCGAGCAGGCGCGCGGGCGGCTGTGCGGCGAGCCCGACGGTCGTGCCTCCCTCGGCGTGTCTCGCGAAGGAGTCCGCGCGTGCGCCGCCCCACGCGAGCACGCGTATAGCGGCCAGGTCGTCGCGCAGCGAGCGCGCGCCGAGCGGCGGCGCACGCCCGTAGAGCATCTCCAGCACAGCGACGTTGCGCAGCACGAGCGTGCCTGTGGGCGCGCTCGGATCGACGATCGGCGTGTGTCCGTCGTCCTCCGGCGCGCGCGCGATCAGCGCGACCGGCGACCGATCGGAGAGGCCTGGAGCATCGACGAGCACCTCGAGCGACTCGAGGTGTGGCCCATCGATCGCGTCGCGCAGCGTCACCGCGACGATCGCGTCGTCACCGGGGCGCGCCGGGTCGTCGATGGCTGCGACGATGCGTCCGTCGGGCAGCGCCGCCGGATCGCGCCAGCGTCGCGCGTCGTCGACGACGCGCAGCGCCGGACGATAGCCGCCGACGCTCGCGTCGCCGCTGCGCGCGTCTGGTACGACGGGCCCGAGCGAGCGGTCGAGCACCGCGAGCGCGCCGCGATCGTCGGTCGTGCGCGCATCGTCGAGCACGACGAGAGCTTGCCGCCCGTCGGGCAGATCGCGCGGCGCGTACGGCACGCGCGGAGCGAGGCTCGCGCCGAAGTGCGCGTGGTACTCGGGCTCGCCGTGGTGCGCTGGATCGTGACAGAGCGGGAAGCGGAAGAGCACGCCCTCGAGCCCGAGTGGCCCGCGCGGGCCGAGCTGCTCCCGACGAACAGAGAACGCGAGCTCGCCGCGCGTCTTGCCGGACGCGAAGATCGCCGGGCGCATCTCGGGAATGGGTGTGAAGGTGAGCCGCTCGAGCGCACCGTAGGCGTCGATCGCGATGAGCTCGGGAGGCACGCCCTCGCCGTCGGTACCGACCTCGCCATGCCCGTCCCAGGCCGCGACGATGCGGCCGTCTGGCGCATAGGTAGGCGCGACGAACCCGCCGGCGCCCTCGGGCGAGACGCGCCGTGCGGCGCGCGTCGCCAGCGCGAGCTCCCAGATCGCGAAGTTGGGCTCACCTGCTCGGCGCATGGCGAACGCGACGCGGCGCGCATCGTGCGAGACCGCAGGCTCGCGCACCTCCGCTAGGCCGTCCGGGTGGAGCGCCGCGCTGAGGTTCTCTTCTGCGCCGCCCCCCACGGGCCATGGCGCGAGCCAGACGTCGCTGCCCTCGGCCTCGCGCTCGATGCGCCACGGTGCGCGCTCGGCGATCGGCCCACGCACGAAGACGAGGCCGGCGGGCGCGCGGCCCGCGACGACGCCGAGCATCTCGCGCTCGTGCTCGGCCCAGAGGAGCATCGCTGCGATCCCTTCGGCGTCGAGCGGCTGAGCGACGGGCGCCTCAGGAAAGAACGTGCCGTCGCCGCCACGGTGGACGAGGCCTCCCGCCTCGGCGCCGATGGCCTTGCGCACCAGCCGCGAGCGCGCCGGATCGTCGCTCCAGAGGTCGAGCATCTTGCGCAGCACATCGTTTGCCGCGCGAACCTCGAGCGGCGCGAAGCGACCCGTCGCAGGATCGGGCGTCGCAGGGATCGCGGTGAACGCGACGTCGCGCGGTCCATGGCAGCCGCTCCGCCCGCAGCGCGCGACGAGCGTTGGCAGGACCTTCTCAGCGAGCTCCAGCTCGAGCGAGTCGAGCTGCAAGTCCTCGCCGCCCGAGCCGAGCGGCTCGGCAGCGATCCAGCGCGCGATGTCCGCGACGGCCGGATCGTCCGGCCCCGTGAAGAGCGCGCCACCCGCGTGCGGTCCGCCGCCCGCCCACGTCGGCATCGGTCGTCGCAGCAGAGTCGAGAGCGCCGCCGGCTCGGTCGTGACGACGCGCGCACGGAAGGCCAGGCGCGCAGCGTCGAGGTCCGCCGCGTGCCCCGGCCCGTCGAGCTGTACGAAGAGCCCGACACTCGGCATCGCCTCGCCGGGCGCGACGCCATGGCAGACGGGCGTGAGACAGCGACGTTCGAGGACGGGGAGCGCGCTCTGCTCGAACTCCTCGAGCGGCGTGGTCACACACCCGAAACACGCGCTGACGAGCATCGCGAGCGCGACAGCCACCCGGGAGCGGCGCCCTACGTTTCCGCGCATGTCAGGCAGTCTGGCGCGCGCACCCTCGTGGCAGTTGACCCCGCTCAACTCCGAGCGCGACCCGCTCCCGCAGAGTCGCCGCCAGCATGACCACGCAGCGCATTCTGGTCGTCGGCGCGACTGGCTTCGTCGGCCTGCACGTCGTCGATGCGCTGCTCGCGGCCGGGCATTCCGTCCGCGCGACCCGCCGCCCGCGCAGCGTGACGCTCCTCCTGCGCCGCAGG
>Ga0335397_10006682_pt1 | contig 14836 bp, 15 predicted proteins | sample MAT04_FD_205740 | JGI IMG/M metagenome (GOLD analysis project Ga0335397, IMG submission 205740) | Freshwater microbial communities from Lake Fryxell liftoff mats and glacier meltwater in Antarctica - MAT-04 (spades assembly) (version 2) ...
TAGTGCCTGACCTTGATTTCTGCAGCGAGTATTTCGATGGCTTGATCCCAGGCTGGTGATTTTGATTTTTCAAGACAGCGCCATTCGTTATAGCGCTTTCCGCCGTGCGGATTCATAGAAGGGGACGGTTCCGCCACGGCTACTGCCGGCATAGCCGGGAGCCTGATACCAACAGTGGCAGCACTCTTGGCAACTTGCGCTTTGGTCGGCGGATTTGGCAGGCAAGTGGACGGAAGACTTTTTTCCTCCGAGGGTACTGAAGGAGGACAATTAACCGGTTTCTGTGATTCAAAAAAGAGAGAAACCGCGTGCGCAACCTGGGAACATTGTTGCGATGTTTGTTTTTTCGACTTCAGCTTTTCAACGAACAGGCGAACCTGCTCAGATTTGGTCTCGGGAGGCGGATACTTTTCACAAAAATCGAGGAAATATCGTAGCCACCTTCGGTAATGGACATGGAAGGCTTCCTGAACTGCCCGTTGTTTTAAGACTTCATTGAACCGGGCTAATACATTTTCTGGAATCGCCAGCATGTCTTTCAATATTTTGGCATCAGAAAGTAAATCTTTGACGGCTCTTAGTCTGATCTATTGCAATTTTGTACTCTTTGTTAGGTTGCCTGTCAATCAAAGAAGGTAGGTGATAAGTAGTCGCTTTCTTCGGGTCTCCTAAAAAAGGCTCTTTCCTACGAAAAGCCACCTGATCCACTGCTCAAACTACCTTTTCAATACAACTTTCGCAATATTTTTTCTGGCGATACCAATAATCGGCAAGGAACCAAGCTAACCAAGACCTTTTTTCAACAATAACCGAACATTCAGCACTATTTTTGACAACAGCAATCCGTAGCAGGTCATTATTCATGCCTGCACCAAGTTGAAAACCTCCTCGTACTCAGGCCAGCCGTCATCGAAAGGTTCAACTACTCTCTTAGGGAATTTTGACGGCGGTACAGGTGGCACCCTCTTCCAGTGCATAATCAACTGTTAAGATTGCCAGATCTAACCTAAAACAGCCGATTTTATACCCCAGTTTAATATGTCTACTGGGAATATCTGATTTCAAAAAGGCCAGATCCTGAATTTCCGCCCTCTTTTGTTCTAAACAACAGCATTAGACAAAAGGATTATTTTGTCCAATGTTTGAAAATTAGATATACAATCATAATGTTACTCGTCGTCATTTCTTGTCATTCGGGGAAGAGGGTCACGCTGTTTTCGGGGTGGTCGAGTTGGAAGTTCTTTCCCCTTGTTCACAAGGTCGAGGAGCCACTCAGGATGTTCCGAGGCAAGAGTTAGAAGAACTCGTGCCGGTCCTTCTGGCTTTCGTCTTCCCTGCTCCCAATTCCGCAACGTTCCAACGCTGATCCCGACAAGAGTAGCAAATTTATCCTGAGAAAGGCCAAAACGTTCACGCAGTAAACGGACTTCAGTTTCAGGGAACTGAAATGTCCGGGATGGAGGCATGGTGCCTTTCGCGATCTTCGCACCTTGTTTCACGCTTTCCAATAATTCCTGAAATAATTCATCCTTCATGATATTCTTCCTCCACGATCTTCTTTAGCTGCTTGGTGAATATGAGGGTTTCGAGAATGATCATATATGGATATATGCGCCATTGACGCAGTAATGTCAATTTAACTTTTGAGAAATGTGACATTTTCAATCTTGTTACCACAGAAACATTGGACAAAATAAAAGTTCCTCAGCCGATTTTCTCCGCATTGCGGTAGATGCCTTCCACTTCCACCTTCGGCAATATCATCTCAATGGCCATGGCGATGACAGCAATCCCGACGATATCGATGGCCGGGCGGGCTAAGGTAAACCGCGTCCCAAGTGCCGAGTTTTCAAAGAGCAGCATGGGAATCTTGGTGGTTGACCAGGCACCGATAAAGATAAGAATGTTGGTAAAACTCGCGCCCTTTTTCATGAGCACGGCGGCCACGGGAAAGGCGCCGTAGTGCGGCCCGGCGGGCAAAGGAACCGAGAAGAAAAGCCAGCACCAGCCCTTTCACCCCCGCCCCTTCGCCCATGAAACGTATCATCCGTTCCCGCGGCACCCAGACATCAAGGAGACCCAGGAGGACAAAGATCGGCGGGATGACCAGTAACAGGGCCGCCCGCCTGCCGAAATACTTGATCTCCAGAGGCAGGGTAACCACTCCGACCATCATCAGGCTGGAAACGAAAGCAGCGATCTGCACGGTTCCCGCCCCGCCCTGCATGAGGGCTACCGCCGCCGGAAAGGCGACAAACCCGGGAATGAGGGTAATCGCCCCGACCAGCGAGGCGGCAAGAACGGCCCATACCCCGGCATCTTTGCCGAGAACCAGGGAAATTGTCTCGGTGTCAAACACCGACAAACAGAGCGCCACAAGGATCAAAACCACGAGAAATTGTGGCAGGATGTTTTCAAAGGATTTCCGCGCCTTCTTCAGAGCAATGCGGGTTTTTTCCCGACTTTTCATAAACGACCAAGCCAGACAGATGGCTACGACAAGATAGAGGATTAAGGTGTCCATTTTTTAATCACTATGCTTTTGCTTTATCCAGGTGCGACTTCATTCCCTGGTTCAGCTGCGAGCTGTTTATTCCAGAAATCCGGGCAGGGTCTCAACAAAAGCGCGAATCTCATCGCGAACCCGGCGGTAACAGTCGCGTTGCTCTTCCTCCCCGGCTCCTTGGGCAGCCAATTTCTTTGCCAGGGCCGGCGGATCGGCAAAACCAACATGCGCCATCTTTTTTGCTCCCGGGAAAAACGGGCAGGTCTCACGGGCGTTATCGCAAACGGTGATGACCGCATCAAAAGCAATATGCCGGAGGGTATCGACATGTTGAGAGGTGTGCATTGAGATATCCACCCCGGCCTCGGCCATAACTTCTACCGCTGTCCGGTTTAGACCATGCGTCTCAATACCGGCTGAATAGACCTCGATGACGTTGTCTTTCAGCGCCCGTGTCCAACCCTCGGCCATCTGACTGCGGCAGGAATTGCCGGTACAAAGAAAGAGTACTTTCAGTGGCCTGTTCTTCGTCATATTTACTCCTCACAGAAGCTTGTGTTTGATCCCGATAAACGGCATAAGGAGCCGGAACAAAATGGGTTGAAATCGCCCAAATTTTGTAACGGCCCCTAAATAAACGGTTGAACGATAAAATACACCCCGAGCAGTCCAATCAACATCCCGGCAGTGCGCTTAAAGAACCGGCCACCCTGCTGCCAGGTGCTGTTGGCGAGGAGACGTTTAACCATGGCGGTCGAACTTCCGGCAACGACAATGGGAAGGCAATGACCGCTGGCGAATACCAGAATAAAGATAATGCCCGTGAGCAATTGGTCCTGAACCGAAATGATCGCCAGGATCGGCGCAATGAACCCGAAGGTGCAGGAACCTGACAAAATTCCATACGCCAGGCCAAGAATGAAAGCGCCGGACAGTCCTTTAATTGCCAATTTTGCCATGAACCCGCCACCCGGCAGGGAACATTTGGCAACGCCCAGCATGTCGAGAGCCACCCATAGCAGCAAGATCCCGACGGCGATAGTCCAGTACGGCCCGACATCGCCGAGCATACGGCCAAGCAGCGTACAGACCAACCCAATGGCGGCGATAGTAATGAACAAACCTGCCGTAAAGACAACCGCATACAGGGTCGCCTTGCGTCCTTCAATCAGGTGGTTCTGGCCGCCGACATAGCCGATGATCAGTGGAATTGAGGCCAGATGGCAAGGACTGAAAAGGACACTAACCATGCCCCACAAAAAGCACCCCAAGGACCCCAACAGGAGGCCCTGACTCATCCAGGAGTTAATGGTGAGAAAAAATTGATCCATGCGTTATTTAACCCCCAGCTTTTCCAGTTCGGCAACGATGGCCGCTTTGTCCATGAATCCTTCATGTCTGAGCACTTCTTTGCCTTCGGCGGTATAAAAAATCTGAGTGGGAATAAGTCGGATGCGGTATTGCTTACCGGCGGCCGGGTTTTCCCAGACATCAACGAAAATTATCGCCGCCCTGTCTTTGTATTCCTTTTCCAGTTCCTCGATGATCGGCGCCATCATCTTGCAGGGCATACATTTTTTGGCGCCGATATCGACCATGGTCACTTTACCGGGGACCGGAACCTTGGATGGTTCTTCCGTCCTAGCGGCGGGAACAAAAAGGATCAATGTCAGAAAAAGGCCGAATATGCCCAGGATCGAGCTGACTGGTGTTTTGGGAGTTGCTTGCATGTTTTTTCCGTCCTTCATTAAAGATATCTCTTGGCACAATCCAGAGGACAGCCATCAATCGCCAGAATGGAGACCGCAGCCTCGGTTGTTTTCATAATGCCGCTGACCCTGCCGCCGATTCCGGCCAAGCAGAACATCTTGCCGTGTCCATCACGGGTCAGGTTTCTTACCGCTCGGTCTGCCCAGTTCACCAACATCGCCGGCATCGGAACAGGGAAATATCAGGCGTGGACCTTTACTGGCACTGCTGCAACTACATGAGGTTTGCGTCGGTAGCTTGCTGTTCTCCTTTAATTGAACAAATTTATTCTTTTGGAATCTTGACGTTACGATTGTCCGCCAATTGACGAGACACTGAAAATCAACCTATCCACTCTTCAACTTCACTTTGTTTCGGGACACGCCCCACGCACTTGACTATCCCGTCAATGACCACTGCCGGGGTAGAAAAAATTCCCAGCTTGGCCATCTCTTGAAAATCCGTCACCTTGCTAACAGCGACCTTCATGCCTTTGGCGGCAACCGCCGCCTCGACAGTTTTCTGCACCTTTTCACATGAAGCGCATCCCGGCCCACACACCTTAATTTCCATACATTCCCTCTGTTTGATATTAGATTATAAAATTAAAAAGATATCCGGTGAAAACGATCCCGCTCCCAACCACGAGCACAAAAACGGCAATGAGTGGCGGTTTGAGAATCTTGCGAAGGATGATCATCTCCGGCAAAGACAGGGCAATGACGCTCATCATAAAGGCCAGTACAGTCCCAAGAGCAGCCCCTTTGCCGAGCAGAGCCTCAACCACCGGCACGATACCTGCGGCATTGGAATACATGGGAATACCGACAACAACCGCAGCAGGCACCGACCACCAGGCATCCTTGCCCATTACCTCGGCCATGAAATCCTCGGGCACGAAGCCATGAATAAGAGCTCCGACCCCAATACCGGCAACCACATACATCCATACCTTGCCGACAATATCGCGAACCGCCTGTTTTCCGTGCTCAATCCTATCCGGCCAAGTAAGGTTTTCCTCGAAGTCCACCATTTCACCTGCCCGCAATTCCCTCACCCAATCCTCAATCCAACCTTCAAGCTTCAACCGGCCGATGATCCAACCGGCGACTATGGCTATGACCAACCCACTGACAAGGTAGATGGCTGCCACCTTCCAGCCAAGCAACCCATAGAGCAGCACCAAGGCGATCTCGTTGACCATTGGCGCGGCGATGAGAAACGAAAAGGTCACACCCAGCGGTACGCCTGCCTGCACAAAGCCAAGGAAAAGCGGCACCGCCGAACAGGAACAAAACGGAGTGACTGTGCCCAGGGTTGCCGCCATCACATTGCCGCTTGCTTCTCGTTTGCCGGCCAGGTATTTGCGGGTACGGGCCTGGGTAAAAAAGGAACGAATCATGCCGACGACAAAGACAATGAGGGTTAAGAGCATCATGACCTTGGGCGTGTCGTACAAAAAAAACTGTACAGCTCCGCCAAGATGACTTCCCCTCGCAAGACCGAATAGGGAATAGGCAAGATAGGAGGCGAAAGGCTCGAGATTTTCATAGATGACAAACCAGACCGCCAGGCCGGTGAGGCCGATGCCGCTGGTTTTTCCCCAATGCATGTTTTTTTGTTCGGCAGGCTGGCCGGTTTCCGTTCTGATACAGTCGCAGCTGGATGGTTGGATCGGTTCCATTGTCAGTATTCCTCGTTTTAACAGCTTCGTATGCAGACAGGTAGTGAGCAGAAGCAGAACCTTTTCGTGCATCTCCCAGTGGATGGATTTTCCACCCTTGCCCATTTGGCAATTTAACCAAACATTTGAGTAAATTTTTTTATCCTTTTACTTCACGAGATCAATATGCGTTTGCGCCGTAGCCTGAAGAACCGCTTCAATACACGGCATGAATTGCAGAATACAGGGCACCTTCAATCGGTAATACACCTGCTTACCACGCTTTTCATCTATCACCACCCCGGCCTGTTTAAGGACGGTGAGATGTTTCGAGACCGTTGAAAAATCGGCGTCGATATCCTCGACCAGCTCACAGACGCATTTCTCGCCACCAGCCAATTGCTCAGCCATCCACAAGCGGGTCGGATGGCCAAGGGCCTTCAGGATATTTGCTTTGGCCTCAATCAAGGCCTTTTCTTTTGCAGTCATCATCACCTCTCACTTTCTTATTTGGTAAAACAACCAAAGGTAATTGTCAAGAAAAAACTAGACGAAGGGGCACGCTTAACATTGCGGTTTTTTCGCCCGCAACTGCCACCAGCAAACGGTTGCCATGCCGACTACCAGCGGAGCAAGCCAGGCCAGACGGCCTTGATAACGGTCGTGGGGATTGGAAAGTGCCCCGCAGATAAAAGCATTGCCAAGGAGGGCAATAAAAATGAACAGCGCCGCCGCCGCCAGATCATGCCGCCCGGAACGCAGGCCCCAACCAATCACCAGCAAGAGACTGAGAAGAGACAGGTGGGCAACCGGGACATGTACCTGATTGACGGTTTCAATCAATGATTGAGTGAGTCCGCCTTGCTGTTGGCGCGCTGCATTGAATGCTTTGGCGACATGGGATGGCAGGAGATTTGTGAAAACATTTCTCGTATCATTATGAATTTCAGACAACTGATCGCCGGATTTAACCATGACCATCTGATGGAAGGTGGCTTGCAAGGCTGTCCAGGCAACCGCACCCGGATAGGCCTTGAGACACGCTTTCACCAGAAGACCCAATTCGGCGTCGGCGGCTCCGCTCCATTCGCCAAGATTCTTGAACGGAGATGACTCACCCCAAAGGAATTCATCTCCGGTATTGGGAATACGGTCTTGCAGGGTACACAATTTGATACCGGGGACTGGACAGTGCTCGGTCAGCCATCGTTGGGCAATACCGGCCTGCACTAGGCGGCCAAATATATAAACAGGGCCGCCCGGAGTATAGGTAGCCTTGCCCACCAGGGCCAGATGAAGCAGCGGCATAAGTACAAGGCTTGCGACCACCACCGCTACCGGCGGCAACCAGTTGACCGACAAAGACCAGTTGCGTCGCCTCAAGACAAACCGGGCAGCCAGAGTGATCAGCGCCAGACCAATGGCCAAAGCCATTCCGGACATATGCGACAGCAGTCCGAGGAGGGCTATGGCAACGAGTCCGACACCCTCGAACTTCGCCAGCTTTTGCCAGCGAAACCCCAGAAGCCAGAGCGCCAGCACCGCCAGGGGCACCAAGACATCGGGCATCAATTGGTCGGCATACCAGGAAATACCGGTCACGAGACTCAAACCAAAACAAAATAATGCGGTAGCTCGAGGACTTGCTGGCAAATCATGGCAGCGCAGCATAAGGTGGATCAACCATACACTGCCGAGAGCCTGCCCGAGTATCGGTCCATAAAAAGACCACCAGCCAAAGGACGATGCCCACAGAAACAGGCCATAGAACAGCGAGCGACCAGGCGTGAGTTCCATTACCAGCACCCGGCGTACGTATCCCCCGGTGTCGAAAAAAACCAGGGCAAATCCATTCCACAGAGCAGGAGCAAGAAAAGCCGCCACACTGATTGTCAGGGAAATCATCCAGGCCATACCTCGTAGAAACGTGGCAGGACTGTTTGATGAGGGTGAGAAAGAAGACATTTCAGTTGTCAAATGACTGATGTTAAACTTTGTTTGTTCGCCGGCAAGGCAATTTTCCAAAACGCGCCATACCCTTGCGGCAAAAAAATTAGTGTGCCACACCGCTTTTCGCAAGGATTTTCTTTTCCGTCAATCACTGGCTATTGCTTGCAAAACGGCTTCCTTCTAAAGTACCATAAAGCAAGATTTTTGGCGCCTGTTGATAGCGAATCTTAAAAATCGAAGCCAAGCATTGCGCATTTTCCATTTGAGTCACCCATACAACTGCCATGAACGAGATTACCTTACACGATGTCGATGCCCACGATGCCTACATAAATCGGGAACTCAGCTGGCTCTCCTTTGCGCGGAGGGTTCTGGAAATCGCCGAAGATCCCACCCAGCCACTTCTCGAAAGGCTCAAATTTTCCGGGATCATGGGTATGATTCTCGACGAATTTGTCATGAAAAGGATGGGTGGCTTGCACCAGAAACGCAAGACCAAGCCGCAAAAACTGAGTTATGACGGCCTCACCCCCTGTGAAGAACTGGCGCTCTGTTGGGAGGAATTGCAGCACCAGATGCGAATACTCAGTGACCTGTTTGCAAATGTCCTGCGACCGGCACTTGCTGTGCAAGGGATACATTTCAAATCCTACGATGCATTGAAGGATGAAGAAAAAGCCTTCCTCACTAGACACTTCGAGGATTCAGTTTTGCCGATCCTCACTCCCCTGGCCGTCGATGCCGCCCACCCGTTCCCATTTATTAGCAATCTCAGTCTTAATATCGCCATAGTTATCAACCAGGAAGACGGTCGAAGCCGCTTCGTCCGCCTGAAGGTGCCGGCCAATCGCAAACGCTGGGTGGCCCTGCCCGACAATCTTGGCTTTGTCCGTCTTGAGGAGATTATTGCTCAAAACCTTCGCCTGCTCTTCCCGGGGGCAGCCTCGTTTGCCACCTATTTCTTTCGCGTCACCCGAGCCGCCAAAGACAACCCCTGGGATCGCGCCCGTCTCGATGAACTGAGTACCGAAGATATGGAGCCGGGCAGCATCATCGGCATGGTGACCGCCGAACTGAATTTCCGCAAATTTGCCGGCATCGTAAGGCTCGAAGTGAGTGAAGACACGCCGGCCGAACTCCGTACCCTGCTGGTTGAACAACTGGATATTGATCCTTCCCAGACCATGCCCACCAGCGGCATGCTCGGTTACGGCGATCTGCTCGAACTGAAAATCGACGGTCGAAATGACCTTCGCTATGTGCCGCATATTCCGAAAACCCATCGGAATTTTAAAAACCTCCACCCTGACGACCACAACGCTTTCTTTGACGAAATCAAGAGGCAGGATATCCTCATCCATCTGCCCTACCATGACTTCGACACCTCCATCCTCCGGCTGCTGCAACATGCCGCCACCGACCCGAAGGTTCTGGCGATCAAGCTGACCATCTACCGGACAGCGACCCAATCGCCCATCGTCAAGGCCTTGATGGAGGCGGCCCAGCGCGGCAAACAGGTCGCCGTCCTGGTCGAGATCACCGCCCGTTTCGACGAAGCCCCGAACATCGCCTGGGGAAAAATCCTCGAGCAGGCCGGTGCCCATGTGGTCTATGGGGTGGAGGGCCTAAAAACCCACGTTAAACTGGCAATGGTCGTCCGCGAGGAAAGTGACGGCATCAAACGCTACGTCCATATCGGCACCGGCAATTACCACACCGGTACGGCGCGGCTGTACGGCGACCTGGGGATCATCAGCTGCCATGACAAACTGGGCTGGGACGTCAGTCGGCTGTTCAACGAACTCACCGGTGCCATTGCCACCCAGGAATACAACATGCTGCTCGTTGCCCCCCACAATATGCGCGAACGGTTTATCGCCCTCATCCGCCAGGAGGTCGTTAATCATCGGGCCGGCAAACCCTCGGGGATCAAAACCAAGATGAACCAGCTGCAGGACCGGGAAATAATTCGGGAATTGTATCTCGCCAGTCAAGCGGGGGTGCCGATTTCCCTGAATATCCGCGGCCTGTGCAGCCTACGCGCCGGAGCGCCGGGCCTATCGGAGACGATTCGCGTGTACAGCATCGTCGGCCGGTTTCTCGAACACAGCCGGATCTATCGCTTTGAAAACGGCGGCGAACCGATCTTCCTGATTGGCTCAGCCGACTGGATGAAACGCAATCTCGAGTCGCGGATGGAAACCATCATGCCTGTTGAGAACCCCGAGATAAAAGCGGAACTGGAAGAAATCCTTGCTGTTTACGAAAGAGACAACACCTTTTCCTGGGACATGCAACCGGACGGCAGTTACATACGACGCCAGCCTGCTGAAAACCAAGAACCACTGGCGGCGCAGCAGTACTTTGCCCAGCGGTTCCGCTAAACTTTGTTAAAAACACCTCGGACAATATGGAAGACGATGGCTTAATTCACTCCTTTATTCTCGACAGTCAAGGCGGCGGGCGCCCATTGACTTGGAATGAAATGGAATGCTGGACACCGGCGGATGGACGGCTGTGGGTTCACCTGGCCTATGATGCCCCGCAGGCGATAGGTTGCAGTGCTGGTATTAACAGACAAGGATTGCTTGTAAATTCTGCAAGGTCATTTTTTTAAAAAGGGTAGCGGCGACATCAATGAAGGCCCCGGCAAGACCCATTTGCGCAAGAGTTGACAGGCCGGAGAGAATGGAAACCGGGGGGGGGGATCGGCAGGCGGCTAGAAGAGATCAGCCAACTTCACTGCATTCAGATAAAAATCCTGAAGCTTGGCCGCTGAAATCTTCATGGCGGCGAGTTGGCTATCAAGCGCCGACCAATGACCTACCTCAAATGTTTCAACCAGTCGCAGATACGGTGAAAGTGTGCCGCTTCTCTGCACCAAGGCATCGCGAACTTGTGCCGTCAACGGCAGCTGGCCGACAAGATATTCCATGGAATTGTCGAGCATGGCGTCAAGCATTGAAAACAGCCCAAGCATAAAGAGCTCGCCGCTATCGATATCCATCTCAATGGCGATTTGCTCAAGAAATTTCGCCCGGATAGCTGATGCCCGCAGCAGTTCATCAGGTTTATTACCAACCAACCGGCTGGCAGCGATGAGCGAGATGAACATGCGGATGCCCCTCTCGCCAAGGTAGGCGATGGCCTGTTTGATCGAAGAAATCGGCTGGAGTCGTGCGAAGTACGCGGAATTGAGATAATTAATCAGCTTGTAGGATATGGACACATCCTGATTGATCAATGCCTCAAGTTTTTTGAGATCGCATTCCGCCCGGTTAACCTCGCAGATCAGCTGCATAATCGTCAACTTCGAAGGGGAAATATCCTTGTTTCTGAGAATTTCCGGCTTGGCAAAAAAATAGCCCTGGAAATACCTGAACCCCAAGGCCTTCGCCTCCATGAATTCCGCATGGGTCTCTATTTTTTCCGCCAACAATTCACATTTGTCATCCTTCAATTGCGTAAGAATGGCGAATATTTCCGGCAACGGAGTAAGACGGAAATCGATTTTTATGATTTTGGCAATTTCAATCAGAGGCTGCAGGTTGTCGCGGAAAACAAAATCATCCAAGGCCAGGGTATAACCCTTTTGGTGTAAGGCTTGACAGGCGGCAATGACTTCACTCGTCGGTTGCACATCCTCAAGTATTTCGACAACAATCTGGCTCTGGGGAAACATCGTCGGTGTGCCGCGAAGGAGCAGTTCTTCGGTAAAATTTATAAAAACCAATTTCCCGCCGGAAATACGCTCTATCCCCACCGTAAAAAAAGATGAGGACAGGAGGCTGGAAGTCGCTGTGCCTCCGTCAATACCGGGAAAAGCGTTCGACATACCGGTGCGGAAAAGCAATTCATAGGCGAATATTTTTTTGTTTTCCAGAAAAATCGGTTGTCGGGCGACAAAAACGTCCATTGCTTCGGCACCTTCTCCCTGCACCAGCTTCGGGGAAATCTTAAAGTTCTTCTGAACACGGCCAATTCAAACATTAATACTATACCTTACATTTGACCAAACATTCAAGGCCGGGACAAATTTTCGCCTTTTTTACCCGTGACCGGTGAGTGTGTTACTGGTATCCTGAGTTCCCGGAAACATGTAACGATGCGGGCATTATCTTGACAATTTTTTCTTCATCAGGCGAATAAATTTTTGCCTCGTAGTTCTGTATATATTCTACAAAGGCATCATAGGGCATGGGGCGGGCATAGAGATAGCCCTGGAGCATATCACATCCTTCATTGATGAGGAATTGGTTTTGTTCTCGTGTCTCGACCCCTTCGGCAATAACCTTCATCGACATGGCTTTTGCCATGGCGAGGGTCGCCCGTATGATTGGCTTGGTCGAATTTTCCTCGTCAATACCATGAACAAGAGAACAGTCCATTTTAAGGGCATTGATCGGCAACTTATTCAGTGAATTGAGAGAAGAATAACCGGTTCCAAAATCATCAAGCTCGATCTTCAAACCCAGGTCGCTGAGTTTGGAAAGAATGTCCTGGCCGCGCTCAAGATCTTGGATGAGACAGCTTTCCGTCAGTTCGAATTTGAGAGTGTTGATATTGACCCCGCTGCGAATTATAATTGCTTTCATTTTTTCAAAAAAAGCGTTGTCATTGAATTGTCGTGCGCTGATATTGACGGCCAGGGAAAAATTCTCCGGCAACCCATATTCGACAAGACCGATGAGATATATGCATGCCCTTTCCAAAACCCATTCACCGATTTGAATTATTATACCGTTGCTTTCAGCAATAGGAATAAAAATTCCAGGCGAAATAGGATCCTTACCGGGAGGCAACCATCTTAGCAACGCTTCCGCACCACAGAGCTCTCCGTTTCTCGTGATCTGCGGTTGCAGATACAGTGAGAACTCTTCCTTCTCCATCGCTGTCAACATGCTTTGTGCCAGTGTACTCTTACTATTAATTGCAGCTTGACGTTCACTACTGTAGAGGCAGACGCAATTTCTACCAAGTTCCTTGGCTTCATACATGGCCACATCGGCACGTTTTAACAGTTCACTCCCATCCTTATTGTCCTCCTGGAAGAGCGTCACACCGATAGAGGCACTCCCACGGTGCGCGTGTCCACCTTCGCTGAAGTAGTAGGTCTGGCTGAGAGCAACCCGTATCTTTTCGGCTATCTCCATCGCCTTGGTCCGGGCAACGCTTGTTTCAGTGCCGAGCCGTTCCAGTACTATTACGAATTCGTCTCCACCAAGACGCGATACAGTTTCAGTTTCCCTGACACAATTATGTAACCGATTGGCAACCTCGACAAGCAGCGCATCGCCTACTTCGTGTCCCTTGGTGTCGTTAAGAATTTTAAAGTTATCAAGATCGAGCATGATCACGGCACCGATATTTAAGTTCCGATGTGAAGTTGCTATAGCATGGGAAAGTCGGTCTTTCAAGAGTCGCCTGTTGGCAAGCCCTGTCAAAGAATCATAAAGTGCCAGCTTGCGTATCCGGTCTTCGGAATGTCTTCGCTCTGTTATATCCCAAATATACCCGTGCCAACGTACTTCGCCGCCAAAGAGTCTCTCAGGTGTGGCATGTCCCTCCAACCAGATATAACCCTTTTGGGGATGGCAGATGCGATATTGGGCATTCCAGGGCGTAAGTTTTTTCCCTGACTCTTCAAGGCTGCTAGTGAACTGTTCGATATCCTCAGCATGCAGCAACTCAAACATGGGAAGAGTGTTACCATGCACCTGCTCAGGTTCAATGCCATAGGTTTCCTTAATACCCTTGCTTGCGTAGGGCAGCCAGGAGTGACCATCGGCATCCATGTAATACTGAAAGATGAAGCCGGGGATGTGCTCGGAAAGCTTCTCAAGCCGAGTTGAAAGTTCCTTTCGTTCGGTAATATCCTGAACGGTTGCCGCTAGAAACTCTGTTCCGTCAATTTCATCATTCCTGAATACTGTATATTGGTAGATCAAACGTACAGTGCCGTCAGGCCTGATTACCCGATATTCCATATTCGACGGCTGTTTGGTTCGGATAAGGGAAACGAGTGCTAATCCAACCATTTCCCTGTCATCGGGGTGTACCAGTTGTAAGGAAGATTCAATGGTTACGGAAAAATTTTCCTGTGATACCCCGCAGATTTCATAAATCTGTTCAGACCAAGTTAATGTTTTTTCTTTTATCTTCAGTTCCCAGTCGCCAACCATGGCCATTTTCTGAGCAGAGAGCAGCCGCTTTCTGGTGCTTGTGAGCTTTTTAATGGAAGACTCCAGCGACCCTAAAGTCTTACGGATATGCCGATCTAGTGGAACAAATATAAAAACTAACTCGATCAAGAGGGTAAAGATTGCCGCCAACCAGATGATCAACTCAAATCTCTCGATCTTCACAATTGCTGCTGTTCCAATCGTATCATATTCATCTACCACAGCATTCAGCAGAGGCTCCAGCACATGTGGGCCATAGGTTGCAAGATAAATGTATGCGTTTGACTTTATAGTGATAGCTCCAATTTCGCTATTGTAGATGGTATCTGCATGTTCGAGAAAACTCCTCAATGCACGATTCAAGCCTAGTTCATAGATGCCCTTAAGAATTTCGTTAATTACCTTTGGAATACCTTTCTCGGCATCCCCGTCAATAAGTGTTTTGTTCGTAGATCGCATCTGATTAATTGCCCGGCCTACTTGGCTCCTGGCCATGTCAAACTCAGAATCGTCTTTGGTAGTAGCCATGACAGTGACAAAATTGACGATACGGTCTACCAATCCGGCCTGACGGCCAGCTAGATTTACCAAAGTTGAAAAATTACGTTGCTCGGATACAAGTCGCTGAATAGTGAAGAAAGAAGTAGTCACGAGGAGTGCAGCAATTCCCGGTCAAATTTTAAGTTACTGAAAACATTGATAATGTAAAATCAGCCTTTCGTAAACTTTTACCATCACCAATTATATAACCAACTGAAAATACGATATAAAAAAATACATACGATG
>Ga0335397_10006684_pt1 | contig 14832 bp, 8 predicted proteins | sample MAT04_FD_205740 | JGI IMG/M metagenome (GOLD analysis project Ga0335397, IMG submission 205740) | Freshwater microbial communities from Lake Fryxell liftoff mats and glacier meltwater in Antarctica - MAT-04 (spades assembly) (version 2) ...
CGTGGGGCCCGTGGGGCCCGTGGGGCCCGAGAGGCGCGTGAGGCCGAAGACGGCGGCCGCCCCGAGCACGAGGCCGAGGACGAGCATGGGCAGGCGGGAGGGAGACGCGGACGAGGACGGGGACGAGGACGGGGACGACATGTGGACTCCAGCGGCGGTCGGGGTTCAGGGCAGGGGAGCGGGCGGGCACGGCGGCGCGGGCGGTCGGTCGCGCGCGGGCGAAGGGCCGCGGTCGGCCACCGCGGCCATCACCTCCGCGGGGCTCAGGACCTCGCGGCGGCACTCCCTTCCACGGGATCCGAAGGTCGCGACCGCCGCGAGCGCGGCGTCGCGCAGGTCGGCGGCGCGGGTCGGGTCCGCCAGCGCAAGGAGCCCGAGCGCCTGCGCGCGCACCGCCGGGAGGGTGCAGGCCCGCGCGGCCGCGACGAGGACCTCGAACATCTCGGGGGCGGGCGGGCCGCCGGCGGCGGCGGCCAAGGCGTCCGCGAGGACGGCGCCGGCGGACGGCGCCGCGCCCGGCGGCCGGCCGGCGCGCCAGCGCGCGGCGGCGGCCCGCGCGAGGCGCACCGCGTGGGGCGCCGCGTCGGCCCGCCACGCGATCGCGGCCTCGGTGAGCAGAATCTGGGCCGCGAGCGACGTGGACCCCAGGCTCTCGACGGCCTCGACGAGCGGGACGTCCACGCCCCCCGCAGCGTCGCGGCGGTACGCCACCGCGCGGCGGACGTACTCGAAGACGGCCTCCAGCGTCGGGGCGCGCCGGTCGCCGAGCACCGCGGCCGCGCGCGCGACGGCTTCCTCGGCGCGGTCGAACTCGAGGGCCACGGTCCAGGCGAGGGCGGCGTTGCCGAACGCCTGAACACGCGCGAGCGGTGTGGTCGTGAGCGCGGCGCGCTCCTCGTGGAGCCGCGCGGCCTCCTCGTAGCGCCCGTCGCCGAACGCGCGCCAACCGCGCCAGTCGTGCACGGCGCCGTCGCGGGCCTCGTCCGGGTGCGCCGCCGCCCAGGCCGTCGCCGCGTCGATCGCGCGGGCCTCGGCGTCCGGGCCGAGCAGTCGCGACGCGAGGAGCCGGATGCGGTGGAGGTCGCCGGCCGACGGGTCGTCGTCGGGCAGCGCGAGCTCGTCGAGGAGCGCGAGGGCCCGCGCGGGGTCGCGCCGCCCGATGGCGAGCGCTGCCCGCGCGAGGGCGCGCACGACGAGCCGCGTGCCCACCGCGCCCCGCGCCAGGTCGATCTCCCGGAGCGCCGCCTCGAGCCCGGCGTCGTCGTTCATCGAGAGCGCGGCACCGAGCCGCGCGCGCAGGAGGCGGTCGAGGCGCGCGTCGTCGAGGCGGGCCGTGCGGGCGCTGCGCAACGCCGCCGAGAGCCCCGCCACGTATGCGACCGGGTCGCCCCGGGCGCCCGCGAGCACCTCGTCCACCGACTCCGCGACGGACCCGACCAACGCGACGCTCGCGAGCCGGCCGGGCGCCCCGACCGGCAACCCCTCGACGAGCCGGCGGCGCAGTGCGCGCTGGCGTTCCTGGGGCCAGCGCGCGGCGGGCACGGGCCCCACGGGGAGGTGACGGTCGCCGTCGAGCGTGCGCATCCGTCCGCGCTCGCGCAGTGCCGCGAGGCGGAGCGCCACCGTCGAGGCCGGCAGATCGACGACCGCGGCGAGCGCGTCGGCGGAGGCGCCGGGCCCGGCCCACACCGCGGCCGAGAGGAGTTCGTCGTCGCGCGGGTGCGCGCCGAGCGCCGGTTCGGGCGCCTCGTCGTCCGGGCCCGGCAGCGCGACCGCGGCGCCGCTCGTGAGGCGGGCGATCGCGCCGCGCGTCACGACGAACCGGGACCCCTCCCGTCGGGCGAGCCCTGCGCGCTCCCACGCCCCCAGCTCGCGGACGACCGCGCGCGGGCGGCCCTCGGTCCGCAGCCACAATTCGCGTGCGGCGTCCTCGGGGAGGTGGTGGAGCCGGTCGCACCCGGCGAACAGCGTCCGCAGCGCCGCCGCGCCGCGCGGCTGCGGGTCGTCGGCGGGCAGGCCCGGGACGTCCCACCGCGTCCCGAGCGCACCGCGCAGCGCCGCGAGCACCTCGTGGGCGTCGGCGAAGCGGGCCGACGGGTCGATCTCGAGGCACCGGTCGAGCGTCGTGACGACCGTCGCCGGCGCGCCGGGCGCGAGCGGGCCCACCGCGGGCCGCCGCCCGCCGGGGCGCGGGGGCCACGCGTCGGGGTCGGTCCCCGTGAGCGCCGCGACGACGAGCAGCGCGAAGCCGTGGAGGTCGGCCCGCGCGTCCGTGGGCCGGCCCGCGGCCTGCTCGGGCGCCATCCACATCCTCGTGCCCGCGATCGCCGCGTCGGGCGCGACGCCCTCGGGGCCGCCCGATGCGCCGACGTCGAGGACCGTCGCGACGCCGCGGGCGTCCACCAGCACGTTCGCCGGCTTGAGGTCGCGGTGCACGACGCCGTGCGCGTGGATGCGGGCCAGCGTCTCGAGGAGGCCGAGCGCCGGCGTCTCGACGTCGCGCCACGTGCACGGGCCGGGGCGGCCCGGGAACGGGCGGCCGTCGAGTCGCGGCATCACGACGAACGCCCAGCCGCCGTCGTCGCCGTCGTCGAGCAGCGGGACGACGCCCGGCAGGGCGAGGCCGCGCAGCACGGCGACCTCGCGGCGGATCGCGTCGTCGTCGGTGGCGGACCGGCGGGCGAAGAGCTTCACGGCCACCTCGATATCGCGCCGCAGGTCGGTGGCCGCGAACACCGCGCCCGACGAACCTCGGCCGAGCAGCGTGCGCAGCACGTACCGACGGTCGAGGGTGCGACCCACGAGGTCGAGGGGCTCGCCGCCGCCGACCGGCGCGCTCGGCAGCGGCTCGAGGCGCCCGACGAGCGGCTCCGTGAACGGGTCGCCGCCGTCGTCGTGTTCGCGCAGGTCCTCGAGCACGGTGCGCGCGGCCGCGAGGTCGCCGCGGCAGGCGCGGCGGACGAATGCGCGGCGGGCTTCGGGGCCGAGCCGGAGTGCGGCTCGCAGGAGCCGAGCCCGCAGACTCCTCGGTCGTCGCACGTCTACCTCCCGCTCCCGCCCCGGCCCCCGCCCCGGCCCCGCCCTCACCCCCGCTCCCGCCCCGGCCCCCTCGTCGTTCCGAACGGTCCGCGGCCGCGCCCCACGGGGGGCGCTACGTCGGTTCCCACCCCCGGAGCAGCGACTTCAGCATCGCGCGCGCCGCCTCCCACTCCCGCTCGCCCGTGCGGAGCGTCAGCCCCATCACCTCGCAGACCCGTCGTACCTCGAGGCCGGCGAACAGCCGCAGCTTCGCGAACCGTGCCCACTCGGGCTTCTCGTCCTGCAGGCGCTGGATCGCGGCGTAGAGGTCGAGCATGGCGATCCCGCGCTCTTCCAGGGAGCGCACCGTCGCGTCGAGGGCGTCCTCCGCGTCGTGGCGCGTCTGCCCACCGCCGCGCTTCTTGGCCCGCCGCTCGCGCACGTGGTCGATGAGCACCTGGAGCATCGCTTCGGCCGCCACGTCCATGAAGTGCTTGTGCGACTCCCACGGCTTGCCCGACGCGACCAGCTTCAGGTAGGCGCCGCTCACGAGGTCGCTCGGCTGGAACGTCCCGCTGCCGCGACCGCTCATGATCGCGGTCGCCGTCGCCCGGAGTTCGTTGTAGACGCGCTCGAAGACGCGGGCGCGGGCCGCCGCGTCGCCGGCCTGCATGCGCTGGAGCAGGAGGAGGAGGTCGTCCGGGTCCGGTTCGAGGGCCTCCGGTTCGAGTGCCTCCGGTTCGAGGGCGCCCGGTTCGAGGGCGCCCGGGTCGAGGGGCAACGGGTCGAGGGGCAACGGGTCGAGGGAGGACGTGGCGGTCATCGGGCGTCGCGTCCGGTCTCGCGCAGGCGGCTCCGACCCGGTCGCTCGCGCGCGCGCTCGCGAGGACACGGCAGTCTTCGTTGTGATGGCGGTCGGCGTCAAGGGGGGAAGATCGCGGGCCAGGGGGAGCGCTCCGACGGTCCTCACGTAGGAGCGACGGCCGGCCCGCCTCCGTTCTCCCGCGACGCTGCGCTCGGCCGCGTCCTCGGTGATCGATGGCGGTCCGGGCGGCCGGCTCCCGTGAGGGGAGTAGATCGCGACGCCGTCGCAGGCGCGACGTTCGGAGGCACGGAGCCCCCGATCCCACCGCCGCCCCCCACGTCGGGCCACCGCCCGAGAAGGGGCCCGACTCCCTTTGCGGGGCGCGGGCATCCGGGGAAGCAGGAGACCGGGGCGTGCACGGCGTCGCGATCCGGCGGGGGCGGCGGGGGCGGAGCCCGCGGGCGTAGTCGACCGCGAGCCCCAGGGGGACGGCCGCGACCGCGCCGAAGGCGCCACCGCGCCCGCGGAGCGCCGGAACGCACCGGCCTTTTCCGGCGCGGATCGCTAGAATCCGCGCCCCGTGGACGCTCCGGAGACCCAACGCCTGGTCCAAGCTGCGCTGACCGGCGGTCCGGACGCGCTCGGGCCGCTGGTCGAGCGCCTCCGCCCGCGGCTCGTGCTCTGGTGCGCGTCGAACATGTCGTCGATGCTGCGCGCGCACGTCGAGCCCGAGGACGCCGCGCAGGACGTGCTGCTCGCGGTCCTGAAGGACTTCCACACGTATCACGGGCCGCCCGACAAGCGCTTCTTCGGCTGGTTTTTCACGGTCGCAGCCAACAAGATGCGCGACCTCGTCGACTACTGGTCCGCGAAGAAGCGGCAGCCGGGCGATCGGCGGTCGCAGTCCCAGACGTCGCCGTCGCAGGCGGCCGTCCGTCGGGAACTGTCCGAGGTGGTGCGCGACGCCGTCGGGCGGCTGGCGGACGACCACCGGACGGTGGTCCGGCTCCTGAAGTTCGAGGGGCGCGACGTGGTCGAGGTCGCGCAGATCATGGAGCGCAGCGAGAACGCCGTCCGGATCCTGTACTGCCGGGCGCTCAAGGAGTTGCGGGCCTGGATGGACGCGCCGCCCCCCCCGGGAGACCCAGGGGCCCGCGACGGGCGTGCGGGAGGCCGGGGTTGATGGAACCTCGCCGCCTCCTCCGGGCCCCCCGCAGCCTTCCCCCCGGACGACGCGGGCGTCCTCGAAGTGTCCGGGCGGTCGGGGCCGTCCGGGCGGTCGGGGCCGTCCGGGCGGTCGGGGCCGTCCGGGCGGTCGGGGCTCGACGGGGTCGCCGCGGACCGGGGGGGGCCGGGGGCGGCCCTGCCGCCGTCCCGTCGCGCTCAAACGTGGCGTCGGTCCGGGGAGGGTCCGGGGAGGGTCCGGGGAGGGTCCGGGGAGGGTCTGGGGGTCGGGATCCGGGGGCCCGTGGCCGAGGGCCGAGGGCTGAGGACCGGGGGGTCGTGAAAGGCCGCCGGGCGGCTTCCGCTTGAATCGGTGGAGTTGCGCCATGACGGCAGATCGCCGCGAAGTCGACATCGCTGACGCCTTGGCCGACCTTCACGGTCGGAAGACCCGGGGCGAGGGCACGGACGTCCTCACGTACCGCGAGCGGCTCGGCGATTCCCACGCCGAGTTCCTGCTGCTCGCCGACACCGACGCGCTGCTCGATGACCTCCTCGAGCCGCCGCCCGCGGAGGTCCTCCCCCGCGACCTGGGGCCGTACACGCTGCTGCGGGAACTCGGCCGCGGCGCCGTCGGCGTGGTCTACGAGGCGGTCCACCGCACGTTGCGGCGCCGGGCCGCGGTGAAGCTGCTCCGCCACGGCTTCGACGCCGACCCGCAGGCGCGCGAGCGTTTCCGGAACGAGGCTGCCTCGACCGCCCGCGTGCGTCACGACCACATCGTCGAGATCTACGACGCGAGCGAGGTCGACGGCCGCCCGTTCTACGCGATGACGCTGATCGAGGGCCGCACGCTCGCCTCCCTCGTCAAGGCGCGCGAGGTCCCGCCCCCGCGCGAGCTGTGCCGGCAGGTCGCGGCCGTCGCCGACGCGCTCGAGGCCCTGCACGCCGCGGGGGTGCTGCACCGCGACATCAAGCCCTCGAACCTGATGGTGCGCCCCGACGGCCGCATGATCCTCGCCGACTTCGGGCTCGCCCGCGCCTCCGACGGCATGACGCTCACGCACACCGGCGACGCGCTCGGCACGCCGCTCTACATGAGCCCCGAGCAGATGCTCGGCCGCCGCGACGAGGTGGACGCACGCGCCGACGTGTACGCGCTCGGCGCCACGCTCTACGAGGCGATCGCGGGCCGGCCCGTGTTTGCCGCGCCCGACATCGCGGTCCTCGCCCGGCAGGTCGTCGCCGAGCGGCCGGAGTCGCTGCGGAAGGTGGCGCCGGACTGCCCCGCCGCGATCGAGAAGATCGTGATGAAGGCGCTCGAGAAGGATCGGGACGACCGGTACGCGAGCGCCGCCGCCATGCGCGACGACCTGCTCGCGATCGCCGCCGGGCGCGACCGCGACGTGGTGGGCCGCCCCGTGGGGGGGGCGGTCCGGCTGCTCCGCACGGCGCGGGCGCGCTGGGTCCCGATCGCCGCCGCGTTCGTCGTCACGTTCGGCGCGGCCTGGTGGTGGACGCACCGGTCGGGCGTGCTGCAACTGGTGACGTCCCCCGACGGCGCCGAGGTCGTCGTGGCGGGGGAGGTGCGCGGGCGGACCCCCGTGCAACTCGACTTCGCGCCGGGCTCGTACGACCTGACCTTCCGGACCGAGGGGTTCGTCGAGCGCGTGCGGCGCATCGACGTGTCCCCGGGCGGGCAGGTCTACCTCGACGTCGCGCTGCAGCCGCGAGACGAGAGGGACCCGGTGGCCCGGATGCGCCTCGCGCGGTCCCTCGAGGTCGCGTCGGTGCCGTACGCGACGGAGCGGCAGCGCGGCACCGCGACGTCGGTCCTCTTGCGCCCCCGCGACGACATGCGCCTCGCCGACCTCGACGGTTTCGCCTACGACCTGTCCGAGGACTTCCCGGAGGGGGCGACGCTCGAGTTCCGCCGCGGGGCCGAGGTGTTGTCGTCCGCGCCCTTCGCGCCCACCCGGATCCGCGAGACGCTGCCCTTGCCGGCCGAGGTGCGCTCCGCCCTGCGCGTCGGCGACGTGGTCACCTGGGGGCTGAAGATCAGCCCGCGGGCCGCGCGCCTGGGGAAGAGGGACCTGATCGCGCAGTTCCGCGTCGTCGCCGACGTCGATCTCGCCCCGGTGTTCGCGAAGATCGACCGCGCGCTCCCCGACGCGTCCGACGCCCTCCGCGGCGAGATGCGCGTGCGCGCCCTGGCCGAGCGGGGCCTCACGGTCGCGGCCCTACGGGACGCGGACGCCCTGGCCGAGGCCCACCCGGACGTCCTCGCGCTCCAGGCGCTCGCCCGCCAGCTGTACGTGATCCTGAAGTTGAAGGACGCGCCGCGCGCCCTCGACCTCATCGAACGGATCTCGAACTTCCCCGCGGACCAAACCCAGCGGCTCGACGCCGCGAACCCCGAAGGGGGACCGGGGTCCGGGGGGGGGCCAGGGGGACGAAAGTAGTCCGAGGGTGCCGGGGGATCCCCCCCGGTCTTTCGGGGTTGGTGTCCCGTCGCGACGGCCCCGCCGGGTCGAGGTGCGTGCCGCACCTGCGAGGGTGACTTGTCCGGAAGCCGGGGGGGCGCCTACACTCCTGCGACTTGCCGGGTGAAACAGGCACGGTTTCCAGAAATGCGGGGCGGCGCGCTCCGCTTGTTGTCAGTGATCCGACGCGTGCACGCGGGTGTATCGCGGATGGAGTGGTAGTCAGGGGCGATTGCCCCATCAGGAGGTTTCCCATGGAGCGGCCGACGAAGCGTTTCGCGGCGGTGTTGGTTGCGGGGGTCGCCGGACTGGCGCCCACGCTGGCCGGCTGCGGTCAGAACGAGCCCACGAAGTCCCCGACCCAGGGCGCGACGAGCGCCCCGGCGAGCTCGGAGCCCTCGGCCACGACGGCGGTGCTGCCCGCGTCGGTCGATTTCAACAACCCGAAGGAGCTGGCGGCGGCGCTGGCCTCCCTCGGCATCGAGACCCCGCCCGTCGAGAGCGCCGGTCTCGAGCGCGCCGTCGTCGATGGCACGGCGTTCCCGACCTGGCCGTCCGGTGACATCCGCAAGGCGGGTCTCCGGACCTTCCGCGTCGACGTCTCGCCGTCCTTCGACGGCAAGGCCTTCCTGAAGTTCTTCCACGGCAAGAAGGAGCTGTACTCCGCTCCGTTCGAGCCCGCGAAGACCACGACGGTCGACACGATCCCCGCGGTGGTCGTCGAGTCGCTCAAGACGGGCGACCGCGTGACCTGGGGCGTGTACTTCGACAAGAAGAGCGCGAAGCCCATCACCCTCGACTTCACCGTCGTCGACAAGGCTCCCGCGACCCGCAAGCTCGGCGACGTCGACGCGAACAGGGGCGTCTCGCCCCTCGGCCGCATGATCAGCAAGGCGCAGGTGCTGAAGAACTACAGCTTCCTGTCCGAGGCCCTGGCCACCTACGTCGATGTCACGACGGCCGACGACAGCGTCACCTCCGTCTACACCGACATGGTCGACTGCCTGCGTCGCCTCAAGCTGAAGAACACCCCGCTCTTCGCCGATGCGCAGATGCGCATGACGAACGTCCCGTCGCCGTCCCGCAAGGGCTTCGCGGCCGGCGGCGGCGGCGGCCTCAACCCGGGTGTCGCCAGCGGCGGCCCGAACGCGGGCGACCTCCCGTCCGGCAACAAGGGCAAGATGGACAAGGTCGGCCCCATGGCCCAGCCGAAGACCGCCGGCAAGCCGAGTGGTCTGGCGCAGGGTGGCGGCGGCCTCCCGCCGATCCCGACCGCGCCGGTCGTTGAGCCGACCGACCCGACGACCCCGACGGACCCCGTCGAGACGGACGCGCTCGCGGCGGCGAAGGCCCTGGCCCGCGCGGCCGTAGACGCTCGCCACCGTTCCGACACGGCGGCCCGGGTTGCGGAAGGCGCGAAGGCGACCGCGGACGCGGCGAAGGCCGACGCGGACGCCGCGCAGGCGAAGGTGACCGACCTCCAGGCGCAGGCGGCGGCGGCGCGCGCCAAGGCGGCCGAGGCCGGGACGTCCGACTCCGAGCGCGGCCACCTGCTGGAGCAGGCCGAGGCGCTTGAGCGCGCCTCGATCGAGGCGGCGGCGCTGGCGGCGGTTGCCGCGAAGAACGCCGAGGCAGCGGCGGACCAGGCCAAGAAGGCCGACTTCAACGCGAAGCGGCTCGACGAGCAGGCGGACCAGTTCGAGCAGCAGACCAACGCCGCCCTCGGCGTCCCGGTCAACCCGAACAGCCCGCCCAAGCCCTTGTTCCCGCCGATCGACCCGTCGAAGCCGATGGGTCCGCAGAACGCGCTGCGCGTCGACGTCCTGACGAAGCTCGTGCAGACGTCCCAGACGAACCTTGCGGCCTCCGAGCAGCGGCTCCGGGACGCGCAGGCGGCCTTCGACGCCGCCCTGCCGGGCTCCGGTGACCCTGCCATGCAGCCCGAGGACGATGCGGCCCGCGCGGCCGCTCGTGCGGAGCTCGACGCAGCGCAGGCCGGGGTGTTCTCCGCCGGCGAGGCGCTCGACAACGCCCAGCAGGCCCTGAAGGCCGCCTCCTCCAAGTAGACAGGACCACCCTTCCTCGGATCCCGCGGTCCGGGGTCTCCACGCGGGGGACGCTGCACATGCAGCGTCCCCCGCGTCTCGTTGTGCGCCCGTCGTCCGCCGCTGGGCGGAGGCGGGCTGCTAGGCTCCGGGGCGAAACACGGGCCTGGGTCTTCCGCTCGTGGACGCGGACCCCCCTATGAGCCCCGCCGACCGCCAGCGCAAGATCGTCTCCGCCCTCGAGGACTACCAGCGTCGCAAGGCCCTGGGGCGAGCTCCGGAACTCGACACCTACCGCGAGGCGCTCGCCGACGACTACGAGGCGTTCGTGGCGCTCGTCGAGACGGCGGCCGGGATCGACCTCGCGAAGGCTCCGCCGGCGGAGCCTTCCCTGCCCCGGGCGTTCGGTCCCTACGTCCTCGAGCGCGTGCTCGGCGGCGGCGGGATGGGGGTGGTCTACGAGGCGCTGCACCGCGACCTCGTCCGCCGCGTCGCCGTGAAGGTCCTGCCCCGCACCCTCGACGCCGACCCGGCCATGGTCGAGCGGTTCCGGCGCGAGGCCCGTTCGTGCGCGCAGATCCGTCATCCGAACGTCGTGACGGTGTACGAGGCCGGCGACGTGGACGGGCAGCTCTACTACGCGATGGAGCTCGTGGACGGCCGCACGCTCCAGGCGCACATCGACGAGGGCACGGTGCCGGCGCCCCGCGCGCTCTGCGCGGCCCTCGCCGAGGTCGCCGACGCGCTCGCCGCCCTGCACGCGGTCGGCGTCGTTCACCGCGACGTGAAGCCGGCGAACCTGATCGTCCGGCCCGACGGGCACCTCGTGCTCGCCGACTTCGGGCTCGCCCGCACCCTCTACGGCAGCAACCTCACCCAGACCGGCGAGGCGCTCGGCACGCCGCCCTACATGAGCCCCGAACAACTCCTCGGCCGCGTCCGCGACGTGGACGCGCGGACCGACGTATACGGGATGGGCGCGACGATCTACCACGCGCTGGTCGGCAGCCCGCCGTTCGCGGCGCGCGACGCGCAGGACCTCGTGCGCATGGTGCTCGTGCAGCGGCCCGAGCCGATCTCCCGGCGGCGCCCCGACGTCGAGCCGGGCGTGGAGGGCGTGGTGCTCAAGGCGCTCGAGAAGCGCAAGGAGGACCGGTACGTCACCGCGGGCGCGCTGCGCGACGACCTGCGTGCCGTCGCGGCCGGGCGCGAGCCCCAGGGCCGACCGGTCTCGCCGCTGCGGCGCGCGCTGCGCGCGGCCCGTCCCTACCTGCTGCCCGTCGCCGCGGCGGCCGCGCTGCTCGTCGGCGGCTACGCCTGGTGGGCGTCACGGCCCGGCACCGTCGCGATCTCCCTGCCGCTCCCGGCGGACGTCTTCGCCGACGGCACGCTGGCGGGCCGCGTCCCCGACGAGGGCAGGGTCCGCCTGACGCTGGCGTCGGGGACGCACCGCATGAAGCTCGTCGGGAAGGGCTTCCACACGGACGAGGAGTCCGTCGAGATCGCGCCCATGGGCTCGAAGTCGTACGCCCTGGGCATGGCCAACGTCGTCGTCACCAACGCCGACGATCCGGCCGTGATGGCGGAGTTCGCCCGCTTCGTCCGTCTCGACTGGCGGCGGTGGGCGGAGCTCGAGAACACGCGGGCCGCGGCGAACGAGGTCGCGGCCGTCTTGCCGCGCGGGAACGTGCGCCTTTCGGACCTCGACGTCGTCGAGCTTGCGGTGCCGAGGGAGCGCAACCCGGACACGCCGTTGGTGCTCTTCTTCGCGCGCGACGGCGTCGAGCTCGTCCCGTCGCGACCGTTCCCCCCCGAGGAGACGCTCGTGCTCGGCGGCGACGACGGCGAGACGGCGACGTTCCCCGTCCCCGCCGAGGTGCGCGCCGCCCTCCGCGTGGGCGACACGCTGCAGTGGGGCGTGCGTCCGGCACGTCCCCAGGGCTTCGCGCCGCCCGGCCCCGGGGTCGCGCGCGCGAAGATCGTCGAGCAGGATCCGGACGCCGTCCTCGCGACGCTCGAGGTTCGGCTCGCCAAGCAGCCACCCGACGTCGTCGCGGTGTTCCGGTCGCGGTTGCTGCGCGACCAGGGACTCCCGACCGCCGCCGCCCGCGCGATCACGTCCGTCGTCCCGCGCGCGGCGCGCGGGTTCTACGCGTGGCTCGCGCTCTACGACGCGTTGCGCGGGGCCGGGGTCCCGACCGACCTCCCGGTCGTCACCGCCGCCCACGACGCCGTCGAGGCCCGCAAGGCGACGGACGCCTTCCGCGCGCATCCGGGGCTCGTGCCGTCGAGGGGGCTCGCGCCGACCGAGAGCGGGAAGTGACGTCGATGGCAGGGCGCGCGGAAGGCAAGTAGCGCGGAACACGAGGCGCGCGGGCCAAGGCCCGTGTTTCCCGCCGGGCCTCGCGTCGCGCCCGCGGGTCCGGTCCCGGTTACCGTGGCGCGGCGTCGTCGGTCGCCGGCGGCCGGGCGCGGCCGTCCGTCGTCGGTCTCGGTCCTGCCCCCAGCGCGCAACGGAAGTGCTCGAGGACGCGGCGGTGCAGGTGCAGTCGCGTCTCCCGGCCCTCGAGGCCGTGGCCCTTCTCGGGGTAGACCTGCAGATCGAACGGCCGACCCGCCGCCACGAGCGCCTTCGTCATCCACCACGTGTTCTGCGCGTGAACGTTGTCGTCGGCGAGGCCGTGGGCCAACAGCAGCGCGCCCGTCACGTCCTTCGCCCACGTCGTCGCGGCCGCGGCGGCGTAGCCGTCCGGGTTCTCCTCCGGCCGGTCCATGTAGCGCTCCGTGTAGATGGTGTCGTACAGGCGCCAGTCGGTCACCGGCGCCACGGCGACGGCCGCGCGGAACGTCGTGGGCGCCTTCCCCGCGGCGAGGGCGGCGAGCGTCCCGCCGTACGACCAGCCCCAGACCCCGACGCGCTCGCGGTCGAACCACGGCTCGCGGGCGAAGCGCTCGACCGCGGCGACGAGGTCCTCGACCTCGCAGGTGCCCAGCCGCCGGTGGACGGTGGTCTCGGCGTCCTTGCCGTGGCCCGCGGTGCCGCGCCCGTCCACGCTCACGACGACGAACCCCGCCTCCGCGAGGACCGGGCCGAACAGCCCGCCGTCGTACGCGTCGCGCACCATCCGCGAGCCGGGGCCGCCGTAGACGTGGAAGACGACGGGCCATCGCTGCGTCGGGTCGAAGGCGCGGGGCGCGCGGACCGTCGCGACGAGCGCGGGGTCGCCGGGGAGCCGCACGATCGTGGGTGCCCGCAGCGCGAGCGCGGTCCACGCGGGGGTCGCCCCGCCCACGAGGGTGCGCACGAGGGTGCCGTCCGCGCGCCGCACGTCGAAGCGCGAGGGCTGGTCGAGGCGCGACGCGTCGTCGACGAAGACGCGGCCGGTCGTCGCGAACGACGTGACGTGGGACGCCTCGGCGTCGGTGACGAGGGTGGGGAGGCCGCCGGCGAGCGGCACTCGCGACACGGTGGCCCGCAGCCGGTCGCGGTCCTCGGAGGCGTAGAACGCCGCGCCGGCCGTCTCGTCCACCGCGAGAAGCTTCCCCGCGTCGCGACCGTCGGGGGTCAGGGGCGCGACGGCGGCGTCCGCGAGCCCGACGCGGAAGAGCCGCCACCACGCGCCGCGGCGCGCGCGCACGAGCGCGGTGGCCCCGTCGGCGAGGAACCGCGGCGGGTCGGGGACGTCGACCCAGCGTGCGTCGGCGTCGCGCCACCACGGGGTCGGCGGCCCGCCGGCCGGGTCGCAGCGGCGGACCTCGACCGACTGTTGGTCGCGCGGCAGCACCGCGACGAGCACATGCCGCCCGTCGGGGGTCCAGCGGAACCACGGCACGTACGCGTCGCCCTCGGGTCCGAGGTCGAGCGCGACCGGCGCGCCCTCGTCGCGTCCGACGACGAACACGCGTGCGACGGGGTTCGGGTCGCCCGCCTTGGGGTACCGCTGTCGCACGGTGCGTCCGTGCCGCGGCATGGGGTCGCCGACCTCCACGCGGGGGACCCGCGACTCGTCGAGTTGGAGGAACGCGAGGCGCGTCCCGTCCGGGCTCCACTGGATCGCCGTGGTGACGTCGAGTTCCTCCGGGTAGACCCAGTCGAGCGTCGCGTTCAACAGGTCGTCGCTGCCGTCGAACGTGCGGCGCGTCTCGCGCGGGCCCTCGGGGGTCGCGCGCGCCACCCACAGCTCGCCGTCGCGCGAGAACGCCACGGCGTCGCCCTGCGGCGACGGCTGCACGTCGGCGATCGGGGAGGTCGTGCGGGTGAGCCGCGCGCGGGTGCCTCCGACGAGGTCCACGAGGAACAGGTCGCCGCGGAACGGCAGCACGAGCGCGTCGCCGCCGCGGGTCCAGACGTGGCTCGGCGGGCCGGCGCGGCCGATGCTGGCCATCGGCACGGGCGGCTCGGCCTCGCCGCGCAGGGCAGCAAGTTCGCGGTCACCGACGAGGCGGGTCGGCGTCCCGGTGTGCGCGTCCACTTCGACGAGCGCGCGATCCGCGCCGGCGCCGCGCCACTCGACCCACGCGTCCCGTCCCGGCCGCCAGGAGGCGATGGGCGGCCCACCGACCGTGAGCGCGGGGCCTTCGACCATCCACTCGACGGAGAGCGGTGCCGGCCCGGGGGGTGTGGGGGCGTCGGCCGCACGGGCGGCGGGGCCCCCCAGCAGGGACGCGAGGCCCGCGAGGCAACCTGCGACGCGGGACACGGCGGCGGTTCGTCGGCGACGCACGGCGCGCACGCTACCCGACGCCGCGCCTCGGCGGCTGTCGGAGGGTTGCGTTAGGATCTTGTTTGTATGCATCCCCCTCCTACGTCAGACCCTGTCGGCCATCGGCCCCTGCGCGGTGGCGCGCGTCCCCCGCGCCGCCGGCGGGTCGCTCCGGTCCGCCTGGTGGCGCCGGAGCTCCCGAGCCCCGCGCGACCGGGTGGCCCCCTCGCCTTCGCGCGGGTGGTCGGCCGCGCTCTGGCCGGGGCCGGCGTGCGCGACGGCGACCACGTCCTGCTGGCCCGAACGCGCGTCGCGCCGGACGGCGCGCTGGCCTCGGTGGTCGACCTGTCTGGCCGCGGTGCGCTGTGGCGGGTGCGCCGCGACCGCGACGCGCTCGCGCTCTACGCCGGCGGCACGACGCCGGTCGGCCGGACCGGGCCTTGGCCCGACGTCCAGGGCGTGGTCGTCGGGATCCTGCGGAAGTTCGATCCGGCGGCCGTGACGCCATGACGCCGTGACGCCGTGAGCCGCGTCAGCGGAGGGGAAGAAATCGCCTTCGCTCGGTTTCCGGTGGGCCAAGCCCCCCCGGAAACCCGCTCGGCGCGCGGCCCCTG
>Ga0335397_10006685_pt1 | contig 14832 bp, 7 predicted proteins | sample MAT04_FD_205740 | JGI IMG/M metagenome (GOLD analysis project Ga0335397, IMG submission 205740) | Freshwater microbial communities from Lake Fryxell liftoff mats and glacier meltwater in Antarctica - MAT-04 (spades assembly) (version 2) ...
GCGCTCGGCGCAGCGGGCTGTGATTGCGGTGGCGGCACGACGCCAGCGCGGCCAGGGACCTGCGCGACGAACGACGACTGCGTCGACGCGATCTGCCGCGACGGACTCTGCGTCGCGATCGGCGACCTCGGCGGCGATCCCGACGCAGGCAGCAGCGATCTCGGCAGCGCCGACTGCGACTCCAGCGTCACATGCGAAGGCGTGTGCTGCGGCGCCGGCCAGCGCTGCGCGTACATGATGTGCGTCGTCGATCTCGGACCGTGCGCGACCAACGACGACTGCGCCGGTGACAGCTACTGCGACGCGGACGATCGCTGCACTCCTTACGGCACGCCGCCCAGCGTCGTTCGCGACGAGACCTGCGAGCGCGCGATCACCATCGGCGACTTCGTGCCTGACGAGCAGTGTCGCTGGAGCGGCGCACCCCCGGGCGGCGTGCGCCCCGAGCTGAGCGCCGTCTACAGCGCGCCGATGGTCGCCGACTTCAACCTCGACGACGACGCTGCCGTCCTCACGCCATCGATCGTCATCACGACGTTCGGCACGCCGACGAGCGCGGGCGGCATCTTGCGCTTGCTCGATGGACGCAACTGCGAAGAGCAGCTGTCGGCGCCGAGCGAGGCGCTGGTCTACGCGTCGAACAACGCGATCGGCGACATCGACAACGCGGCGGACGGCCGCCCCGAGATCGTCGCGGTCTCGCTCGAGTCCGAGTCGAACGCGGGTGGGCTGGTCGCGTTCGGCATCGATCCGGCCACGCGCGCGCTGCGCCGCCTCTGGTACGGCCGCAACTGCAGCCTCCCTGGCGAGCCGCGCCACATGCCGAACGAACACACGAACAACAACGGCCCTTCGATTCACGATCTCGACGACGACGGCGTGCCCGAGATCCTGTTCGATCAGTTCGTCTACGACGCGAGTGGCTGCCTGCTGAACCCTGGGCGCGTGTACACCAACTACCTGCGCCTCGGCCTCTTCCCCGTGGTCGCCGACGTCGACCTCGATGGCCTCCCCGAGCTGGTCACGCCGAGCGGCGTGTACGCGTGGAACACGACGATGCGCGACTGGGTGCTCGAGCCCTATTGGGCACCACCCGCGGGCGACGCCGTCGAGGCCATGCTGAACGGACACGTGGCCGTCGCCGATCTCGGCGAGTTCCCCGGCGCCCTCGGCGATGCGCCGGGACGCGCGGAGATCGTCGTCGCATCCGCGCCGAGTGACAGCGCTTCTTCGAGCTCGACCGGCCGGGTGCGGGTGATGACGATCGGGGGCGATATCGTGTTTGGGCCCTTCGATCTGCCGGCCGAAGGCGGCGGCGTCGCAGGACGTGGCGGCGCGCCGACGGTCGGCGACTTCGACGGCGATGGACGGCGCGAGTTCGCGGTCGCGGGTGGCAGCCGCTACACGGTGTTCGACCTCGACTGCGATGTGGCGGCCGCAACCGCAGCCGGCTGCGCGCGAATCGCCGGTCTCCCGCGCGGCGTGTTGTGGAGTCGACCGTCGCAAGATCTGAGCTCGAACGTCACCGGCTCATCGGTGTTCGACTTCGACGCCGACGGAATCGCCGAGGTCGTCTACGGCGACGAGTGCTTCGTGCGCATCTATCGCGGCACCGATGGTGAGGTGTTGTTCTCGCGCTCCGCGTCGAGCGGCACTGGCTACGAATATCCCGTCATCGCCGATGTCGACGGCGACTACAACAGCGAGATCGTCGTCGCGATGACGAACGGCGTGACCTGCCCAGCGACCGATCCGATCTACACGCGCGGGGTAGCGACCTTCGCCAACACGGCCGGCGTGGTCGTCTATCGCGACGCGATGGACAGCTGGGCCGCGTCGCGACCGATCTGGAACCAGCACGCGTATTCGGTCACCAACGTGAATGACGACGGCTCGATCCCGCGCACCAGCGCGTGGATGCGCAACTTCTCCGATCCAACCCTGAACAACTTTCGGATGAACGCCCAGGGCAGCTTGGAGCGGCGCGGCGCGGCAGATCTCACGGTCGCGCTCGCGCGCGCAGCCGACCTCTGCGACGTCGCCACCGGCGAGGTCACGCTCGCGGCGAACGTCTGCAACCGCGGCACGAATCCCGTGCCCGATGGCGCGCGCGTCGTGTTCTACGCGGGCGATCCCGACCTCGCCGCTCCCATCGCGTGTGAGACGACGCTCCCGCGACTGCTCGCGCCCGCCGAGTGCACCGAGGTCAGCTGCCGCTGGACGGTGCCAGCCGGCGCGCCTGGAATGACTGCGCGCAACGTCACCGTGATCGTCGATCCCGATGGCGAAGTGTTCGAGTGCCGCGATGGCAACAACCGTGGCGTCATCCCCGACATCTACTGTGGCGGGCTGATTTGATCGGGCGTGTTCGATAGCCGACGTCCGCGCCAGTCGCGCGGTCGGCGCGCGGCACAATACGGCACAGTCGGTCGGGCGAGCTGCTGGGACCACCCGACGGCACCGTCTCGTGCGGCCGCGATGGAGAAAGCGACGGCAATTCAGCCAATTGGGCTCCGAGCCAGCGCGTTGCGGCGGTGCCCGTCGCCGTGCACCGCGTCGCTCTCGACGTCTCTCCAAACAGTGGCACACGCCGTGCTGTGCCAACCTGCATGGGCACCACCGTTCGCTACACGCCGATCGACGCCGGGCCGTTTGCGGACGTGCACGAGCGCTTCGTTCACGCGGGCCTCGAGGTGGACTGGGACACGCTCGCGCAGGCGCCGCACTCGCGCGCGGAGCGTGAGCGCGGCCGACGCAGCTTCGTGATGCGCGCGCTCGACGAGCAGCGCTCGCTGCTAGCGTTCAGCGAGCTGCTGTCGGAGCTGTGCGAGTCGGGCGCGCCGATCGACGTCATCGGCGCGTGCACGCGCGTCGTCCGCGACGAGGCGCTGCACGTCGATCTCTGTCGGCGCATGGTCGAGGCGCTCGGCGGCTGGCCGAGCGACGCCGCCGAGCCGCGCTGGGTGCGCAGCGATCCGCGGCGTCCGCTGCGCGAGCGCATCCTGCGCACCGTGATCGGGTCGCTCTGCGTCGGCGAGACGATCAGCGTGGCGATGCTCGCGTCCGTACGCGCCCACGCGAGCGACGACACGACGCAGCACGTGCTCACACGGATGCTCGCCGACGAGTCGTTCCACTCGCGCTTCGGCTGGTGGTGGCTCGAGAACTTCGGCGCGGAGATCACGCCGAGTGAGCAGCAGATGCTGGAGCGCTGGCTGCCGAAGGTGCTCGGCGGTGTCGAGCAGATGATGCTGCCGCAGAGCGCAGCGAGCGGCGCGACGGCGGAGGGAAAGGCACCCGCGTACGTGCACTCGCCGTTCGGCAGCGCGTCGCCGGAGGAGCGCAGCGCGGCGCTCGGGCGCGTCCTGCACGAGACGATTTTGCCGGGGCTCGAGCGCGCCGGTATCGCAGCAACACGCGCGTGGGACGCGCGCGGGGGGAATACGGCCAATGCTTAATCGCCATTCGTTTTGGGTCATCGTCGCGGCGCTGGTCGGTGCGCCGCTGTTCGTCGGCTGCGCGATGAGCCACGGGCGCACCAGCGTCGAAGATCGCGACGGCGACGGCTACACCAGCGACGTCGACTGCGAAGACGACGACAGCAGCGTGCATCCCGGCGCTGGTGAGATGTGCGCGCTCGGCTGCACGCCGCCCTACGGCGACGGGCGCGACAACGACTGCGACGGACTCGTCGATGACGGCTGCATGGTCGCGACGAACTGCTTCTGGGACGCGGGCCCGCTGCCAGATCCGGACCTCGATCTCGACGGCTATCCGCAGTCGATCGACTGCAACGACGGCGACGCGAGCGTGTACCCCGGCGCCACCGAGTGGTGCGGCGACGGCATCGACCAGGACTGCGACGGACTCATCGACGAGGCCGACTGCATGTTCGTCGGCAATGGCATGCTCGACGCGCCGCCGGTGCTCGAGTCGGAGCTCGTGCCGAACGAGCCCGCCTGAGCGCAAAGCCGCACGCGCGTGATCAGTCGCAGGCGTCGGTCTCGCCGCCGGGCGCGATCACGCGCGCGCTGCCGGTCGCGAAGTGCGTCGCGAGGAAACACCCATATTGGTGCTTCACGGCGTCGAGCTGCGTGTAAAGCGCGTGGGGATCGTAGATGCCGTCGCCTTCGTACTGCACCACGACACCGGTATACGCCCGGCCGTCCTCGGACATGACGTTGTGCTCAACTGGATAGCCGATCACGCCGTCGCGATCGGCGAGCGCGAGCGCCTCCTGCATCGACGGCCAGATGATGTCGCCGGCCTGCTGATGCGCGTACGCGAGCGCGATGGCGTCGTAGGTATCGGTCGAGAAATACGAGTCACCGAGGCCCACCGGCTCGTAGATCGAGCGCACCGGGTGCCCGGCGAGTGGGCGACGTGCGATGCGCGGGATGTAGACGACGGGGTCCGCCGCCTCCCACGCGGTCTCGTAGATCTGCAGCGACGGATGCAGAAACGTGAGATCCGCATTGGTGCCGATCAAGAAGGTGCCAATCAGCGGACCCGGGTTCGGAAACAGCGGAGTCTTGAGGATGAACTGGCTCCAATAGCCGCCTGCGCCGGTGGGCAGTGCAGCGAGCACGAGCGGCTCGACCGCCGCGAAGAAGTTCGTGTACAGGCCGCCCATCGACTGGCCCTGCGCGTACACGTGACTGCCGTCGAAGCGATATTCGGTCGCGCCCGGCGGCAGCGCGAGTCCACTGCAGGCGGCGACGGTGGCCGCGGGGATGCGCAGCGCGAGTAGCGCCTCGAGATACAGACGTTGCTCGATCACGCCCTGTCGGAACAGGTCACGCCCCGGTCCGAGATTGTTGAAGTTGAGATATTCCGTCTCGCTCGCGCCGGGCACGCGCTCCGGGTTCACCGGCAGTGCGCTGCTCGCGACGCCGAAGCCGAGGCGACCGAGGACGTGCGCCGGCCCCTCGCCTTGCGTATTGCAGCCGGTCACGGCTTCCCACTCGCCGAGCGTGCCCTCGGGGCAGCGCGTCGGATCGGTCTCGGGGTGCCACGTGCCGCGATCGACGCTCGCCGTGCTGAGGCCACCGGAGCCGTGGAAGTAGAGCGTCAGCGGGAAACCGGCCGCCGGCATCGTCCCCTTCGGGATGCTCACGGTGATCGGGATCGACTCTCGGCGCTGCTCGACGAGCGTACCTGCGGCGTCGCGTACGAACAGGCCGCCGGTGTCGAACGGCGCCTCGCCCTCTTGGAACTGCGGCACGCTGATCGTGCCGCGCAGCTCGCAGAAGCGTGGGTGATCGGCGCCGTCATCGGGATCGACGACGAGCCCAGTGATCGGCGCGTCGAAGCGCGCGACGACGTCGTCCGACAGCGCCGCGAGCTCGGCGACGACATCGCCCGTCGTCAGCACGGTCGCGCTGGCGACGCGCGCCGCGTCGATGCCGAGCATGATCAGCGTCTCGAACAGCGGTGAATACGCTGCGCGCATCGCCTCGCCGCGCGCGCCGGTGGGCGTCTCGCCTCGCGCCAGCGCGGCGATCGACGCGGCGGGTGCGATGGGCTCGCCGTCCGCGTCGCGCAGCGCCGTCGTGACGACGAACGCATAGGTGCGCTCGGGGTGGAGCACGATGCCCGGCCGCGCGGCGACGGCGAGCATCCCGGACGGCGAGTACGGATCGACGGGGAGCGTCGCCGCGACGACCGGGAAGAGCGCGCCGCGATCGGGCGAATCCGCGTCGATGTCGACGAGCAAGAGCGCGGCGGTGGACTCTGCGGCGATGACGTCCTCGGGCGAGTGCTCCGCGAGCGCCGCGTCGAAGCGGAAATACCCCGCCGGCACGACGGGAAAGCCTGGGTGTTCGCCCGCGACGGCGACCAGCCCCTCGATGATGCTGCTGCGTGACGAGACCGGGACGCCGCGCAGATCCGGTGTGCCGCGATCGGTGAGGCGCAGGTCGGACGGATACGGGAAATCGTAGAACGTCGCCGCGGTGGCGAGGTCGACGTCGGTGTCGACGATCGCGCGTGTTGGACCAGCGGCGGGCGGTGCGGGCGGCGCATCGTCATCGCCACAGGAAGCGAGCGCGAATAAGGACAGCGAACAAGCGAGCGCGAGACGAGCAGACAGCCTCATGAACATGCGCGCAAGCTACCACGCGTCAGCGCGCGCGCCGCGGCTCAGCGCTTGCGGCAATACGCCGTCAGATCGGTGAAGTAGCCAGGGCGCGCGGGGACGTCCCAGGTGTTTGCGTCGGCGCTGTCGACGACCCAGCCGCTCGTGGCGGCGCAGTCGTAGGCGCCATCGAGGCTCGCACGTAGTCGTGATCTCCGCGCCGGGTCACGCGTCGCTGCGACAGCCGATCGTCGTACGCGCCGACGCGACGACGCGCGCGCGTGTGGCGCTCGATCGGCGGACGGGCACCGTGCTGGTCGATGCCAGCGAGCGCGACGCGCGCGTCGAGATCGATGGGCGATTCGTCGGCGCGACGCCGGCGGTGGCGACTGGGCTCGCAGAGGGGGCACACCTCGTGCGCGTCACGCTCGACGACTACGAGCCAGTCGAGCGGCGCGTCGACGTCTCTGCCGAGCGCCCGAGTCGGATGTTCGCACGGCTCGATCGGATCGACCGCGTCACCGCTGCGGCGAGGACGGCGCAGCGCGTCGACGAAGCGCCGGCGAGCGTGTCGCTGGTGTCGCGGCAAGAGATCGAGGCGTTCGGCTATCAGTCGATCGCCGAGGCGCTCACCGGCATCCGTGGCGTGATCGTCACCGATGATCGCGTCACTCCGTTCCTCGGCGTCCGTGGCTTCGCGCGGCTCGGCAGCGCCGGCAGCCGCGTGCTCACCACGCTCGACGGCCACACGCTCAACGACGATCTGCGCGGCTCGGCCGGCGCCGGCTTCGGCCTGCTCACCGATCTCGGAGACGTCGAGCGCATCGAGGTCGTGCGCGGCCCCGGCTCGGTGGTGTACGGCACCAACGCCTTCAGCGGCGTCGTCAACGTCGCCACGCGCGACCCGCGCACCAGCACCGCGCAGCCTGGCCCGTGGGGCAGCGTCGCGGGGTTCGGCGCAGGCGGTGCGCGGCTGCGCCTCGGCGTGCGGGAGCGCTTCGGCGCGCACGCAGACGTCGCGCTGCGACGGCATCACGCTCTCGCGCGATGCGAACGGCATGCTCGGCGGCAGCGTGCTCGCGCGCGCGCGCCTCTACGACTTCACGCTCGAGGCAGCGTACGGCGCGCGCCGACAAGACGTCGCGACTGGCGGACCGAGCGCGATCATCGGCGATCCCGACGCCGCGCTGCGCGAGACGCGCGGCTTCGTCGAGCTGCGCTGGGACCCGAAGATCGCAGGGCGTGTGACGCTCAACGCGCGTGCCTATCTCGACGGCTCGAGCGCGCGCGACGACGAGCCGATCCTCACCGACCGCGGCTTCGCAAGCTTCGTGCGGCGCACCGTCGCGCGCACGACGAGGAGCGGACTGTGGGGCGGCATCGAGCCGCGCGTGACGTGGGCCGCCCTGCCCTGGCTCTCGCTGACCGCCGGCGCCGAGGCGCGCACGCAGCTGCGCTCGCGGCTCACCAGCAGCTTCGACGGCGACACGATGCCGTCGCTCTCGCCGGGCGTGACGGCGCTCTCGCTCTACGCCGGCGCCGACGCGAAGCCTTGGCGATGGCTGGCGATGTCCGCGGGCGCACGCCTCGACTCGTTCACGACGTTCGGCGCCGCGGTCTCGCCGCGCGCCGCGCTGATCTTGCGACCATCGCGTCGGGACGTGATCAAGCTGCTGGTCCACGATGAACGCAGCGACGGCGAGCACGCAGGCCACGCCAAGCAAGACGTAGGCGAGCGTCGCGACACGCGGCTTCGGCGGCGTGAGATCGGTGGGCGCAGTTTCGGTCGGCGCAGTGACATCGGCAGGCGCAGTGACGGCGTGGGCCACAGCGATCGGCGGAAGCGTCGGAGTCGGCGCGGGCAGCGTTGGCGCGGAGTCGGCACCAGGCGGTCTCGCCATGCGCGGCGGCGGCCCAGAGGACGACGGTGGATACGGAGTTCGCGGCGGCCACGGCGTGCCGGAGTCGATCCCGAGCGCGACGAGCGCATCACCAACCTCGCGCGCGGAGCGATAGCGGGTGTCGCGATCCTTCGACATCGCTCGCTTGACCAGATCGATCATGGCGCTCGGGAGATCGGGCCGCAGCAGCGCGAGATCTTCAGGCTCTTCGCGCAGCACGTTGACGACGACCTCGGCGTAGCTCGACGCACGAAACCGCGCGCGTCCGGCGAGCGTCTCGTAGAGGATCGCGCCGATCGCGTAGACGTCGATGCGCTCGTCGACGTCCTTGATGCCGCGCAGCTGCTCGGGCGCCATGTAGAGCGGCGTGCCCATGATCTGCCCGCTGCGCGTCACCTGATCTTCGGCCGCGGTCTCGCGCTGCAGCTTGGCGATGCCGAAGTCGAGCACCTTCACGACGTCGCGGGCGCGGCCCACCTTCGACAGAAAGACGTTCGCCGGCTTGAGGTCGCGGTGCAGCACGCCAGCCTCGTGCGCCGCGCTCACCGCGTCGCAGAGCTCGATGCCGACGCGCACCGCGAAGCCCGCAGGGATCGGCTTCGCGCGCTGAATGCGCGAGTGCAGCTCTTCGCCCTCGAGCTTCTCCATCGCGAGATACGCGAGGCCGCTTTCGTCCGTGCCGAGATCGAACACCTGCACGATGCCCGGATGCCCGACGGCCGCTGCGGGGCGCGCCTCACGAAAGAAGCGCGCGGTCGCGTCTGGGTCGAACGTGAGCTGCGGCAACAGCACCTTGAGCGCGACCATCTTGCGCAGCTGCGTGTGCTCGGCCTCGTAGACCGCGCCCATGCCGCCGACGCCGAGCAGCCCGCGGACGATGTAGCGTCCGCCGACGACGTCCCCCGGCTGCAGCGCCTCCGCTGCGCTGATCCGCGCGCTCATCGCCGCGCATCGTAGCCCGGATGAAACTACGGCGGCGCGCTGTCGCGCTTCACCAGCAACGAGAGCAATTTGCCCGCGCGCGCATTGCCCGGATCGAGGACGAGCACCTGCTCGAGCGCCGCGCGCATGCCCTCGACGTTGCGCCGCTCGAACAACCGCCCAGAGAGCGCGAACAGCACGTCCATCGCCGCGTCGTTCTGCCCGCCTTCGAGGTGAAACTCGGCGATGCGGCGCATCAGCAGCAGGTCGCTCGGATAACGGCGACGCAGCTTGTCGAGCTCGTCACGCACCTGCGCTTCGTGACCCCACCGACGCAGCGCGGACATGTCGGCGAGCAGCCGCTCGAGCTCGCGCGGCGGAACTTCTCCGTCCTCACCGCGCTCCGGCAGCGGCCGCGCTTGCGGCGCGATGCTCGCGACCTCTGGCACCACCGCGCGCGCCTCGCGACGCTGCGTGGTGAGGCCGCGCGGCGACGACGGCACGTACATCTCTTCCCCCGGCGCGGGCGCGCGCACGTCGGTGTCGATCGCCTCCACAGATGCAAGCGGAGACGACGCGAGCGAAGACGGCGCAAGCGGAGACGGCGCGAGCGGAGACGACGCGAGCGGAGACACGGTATCGGGTGGCAGCGTGCGTCGCTTGGTGAGCAGCACGACGGGCACGCCGCCGGGACCCGTCTCCTTCGCGGTCTCGGCGTCATCCCAGCGCGCTGGCATCGGCGCGCGCTGTGGCGACGGCGCGACCACCGTTGCCGCCACCGCCGCGAGCAGCGGCCGCTGCTGCGGCGTGACGCGCGTCTCCGCAGACGCCGTCGGATCCGCCGCGCGCTTGCCAGGCTTGACGTGCACACGCGCCCCCGGCTGCGAGCCGCCGTCGACCTCTTCGACGTCGTACTCCGACGCGAACGACTCGAGCGCCGCGACGATTGGCAGCGCCGCCGGCAGCGGCAGCGGCAGCGGCGCGGCCTCCGCCACCGTGGCCTCTGCCACCCGCTGCAGCGCGGCGCGCACCGTGCGCGGATCGTGCCCGAGCGCGTTTGCGTTGCGCACGAACTCCGCGAACACCGACTCCGCCTCGACGAAGATCAGCGCGTCGTCCTCGACCGGCGCCGGATCGAGCGCGAGGCGCACCGCGACGTGCTGCCCCGTTGGCCCCCCACCAGCCTCGTCGTAATCGTCGTCCGCTGCCATCGCCCTCAGACTACCAGCGTCAGGATCCGTCCTGGCACGTAGATCGTCTTCTTCAGCGCCTTGCCGTCGAGGTAGACGGCGACGTTCACCTCGGCGCGCGCGGCCGCGAGCACCGTCGCCTCGTCGGCGTCGGGCGCGACGACGACGCGACCGCGGACCTTGCCATTGACCTGCACCGGCAGCTCGATGGTGTCTTCGATCAGTGCGCTCGCGTCGAGCTGCGGCCAGCCCTTGCCGAGCAGGTAGCCCGTCTCGCCGAGCTCCGCCGAGATCTCATCGGCGATGTGCGGCGCGAACGGCGACAGCAGCGAGATCAGCGCGTCGACGCCCTCGCGCACCACGGCGCGATCGACGTCACGCTCGCCCTTGAACGCGTAGAGCGCGTTGACCAGCTCCATCATCGCCGCGATACCGGTGTTCGGCTGCATTCGGTCGCCGAGATCACGCGTCACGCGATCGATGGTGCGATGGACCATGCGGCGCAGATCACGCGCCGCGCCCTCGAGCGCGCCCCCGGCAAATGGCTGCGTCGCGAGCAGCACATCACGCCTATCGCGCACCATCCGCCATACCCGCTGCAGGAAGCGACTGGCACCTTCGAGGCCCTCTTCACTCCAGTCGACCTGCCCCGCTGGCGGAGCGGCGAACAGCACGAACAGGCGCACGGCGTCTGCGCCGTATTTCGCGACCACCTCGTCGGGGTCGACGACGTTGCGCTTCGTCTTCGACATCTTGACGACGCCGGCCGAGTGCAGCGGAAAGCCCGAGTCTTTGGCGACGCGCTGGCCGTCGCGCAGCTCCGCGTCCTCGGGATAACACCAGATCTTGTGCGCGGGATTGTGTGGATCGGTGGAGTAGAAAGCTTCCTTGCAGACCATCCCCTGACACACCAGCTTGCTGAACGGCTCGCGCGCGGTGTCCTTCGGCAGATAGCCGAGATCCATCATCAGGTAGTGCCAGACGCGCGCGTAGATGAGGTGCATCACCGCGTGTTCTTCACCGCCGATGTAGAGATCGACGGGCAGCCAGCCACGCGCGCGCTCCGGATCGACCGGGCGATTCTCCTCGCGCGGCGTCGTGTAGCGCTCGAAGTACCAGCTCGACTCGACGAACGTATCGAACGTGTCCGTCTCGCGCCGCGCCGCGCCACCGCACACTGGACATGTCGTGTTGACGAATGCCTCGTGGCGCGCGAGCGGCGAGCCGCCCTCCCCGGTGATGACGACGTCCTCCGGCAGCAGCACCGGGAGGTCCTTCTCCGGCACCGGCACGACCCCGTGTGTCGGGCAGTGGATGACCGGGATCGGGCTGCCCCAGTAGCGCTGTCGCGAGACCAGCCAGTCGCGCAGTCGGTAGCTGATGGTGCCGCTGCCGGCGCTCTTGCTGACGAGCTCCGCGGTGATCGCCGCCTTCGCCTCCTCGTTGGGCAGGCCATCGTGCGCACCGCTGCCGACGAGCCGGCCGCTCTCGGCGAACGCCGTCGTCATCGTCGCGACGTCGAGCGCGGGCACGCCCTCAGGCTGAATGACCAGCTTGAGCTCGAGTCCATATTTGCGCGCGAATTCGAAGTCGCGCTCATCGTGCGCGGGCACGGCCATGACGGCGCCAGTGCCGTAGTCCATCAGTACGAAGTTCGCGATCCAGATCGGCACCTGCGCGCCGGTGAGCGGGTGAATCGCGTAGCGCCCAGTGAAGATGCCCTCCTTCTCGAGGTCGCCTTCGTCGCGCTTGTTGCGGTGATCGATGCGAATCCGCTCGATGAACGCGCGCACCTCCTGCTCGCGCGGCATGCCCTTGGCGAGCTCGAAGGCGAGCGGATGCTCCGCCGCGATCGACACGAACGTCACGCCATAGAGCGTGTCCGGCCGCGTCGTGAATACCGAGAACGTCGACTCACCCGCGACCGGCTGATCGAAGCCGAAGCGGATCTCTGCGCCCTCGCTGCGGCCAATCCAGTTCTTCTGCTTGGTGATGACGCTCGACGGCCAGTCGAGCTTCGCGTGGCCGTCGAGCAGCTCCTGCGCGTACGCCGTGGTCTTGATGAACCACTGCAGCAGCTCCTTCAGCACCACCGGGTTACCGCAGCGCCAGCACTTGCCGTCTTCGACTTGCTCGTTGGCGAGCACCGTCTGGTCGTGCTCGCACCAGTTGGCGATGGCGCGCTTGCGATACGCGAGCCCACGCTCGAGCATCTTCAAGAACATCGCCTGCTCGTGCTTGTAGTAGCTCGGGTCGCAGGTCGCGATCTCGCGCGACCAGTCGTACGAATAGCCGAGCTGCTGCAGCTGCGCGCGCATCTGCTCGATGTTCGAATACGTCCACTCCATGGGGCCGCGCTTGCGCTCGATCGCGGCGTTCTCCGCGGGCATGCCGAAGGCATCCCAGCCCATCGGGTGCAGCACCGTCTTGCCGCGCATCCGCAGCTGCCGCGCGAGCACGTCGCCGATGGCGTAGTTGCGCACATGGCCCATGTGGATACGGCCCGACGGATACGGGAGCATCTCGAGCAGGTAGAATTTCTCGCGCGTCGGGTCGTCGCCCGCGTCGCCGACGGCAAAGGCCTTCGACGCCGTCCAGCGCTGCTGCCACTTGGGTTCAATCTCGGCGGGCTCGTATCGGTCGCGCATGATGGGGCGTTCTGGGTATCACGCAGGGGGGAGCGCGGCTAGCGCTTGGAAACGACCGCGGATGGATCTCGGAGCGCGCCGTGGCTGACCGTAGCCGCTACATCGACGGGCGCATATCCGCTGAGACGCGCAGATCCTCATTTGGCGTGATCGCGATTCGCCGCGCGTCGTAGCCAGGCGCCTCGATCTCCAAGACGTGATGTTCACCGCGACGCACGCGGAGCGGCAACACGCCCACGGGCAAGCCGTCGAGCTTCACCCGCGCGCGCTGCGGCAGGCCGGCGATGTCGACGAGCACGGTCTGCGGCAGCGCGACAGGCTCCGTGCCAGTAGGCGGCACTGGCACCGTCGGCACGGGGACGACGGCAAGCTGATCGTCGTCGCTGCCGTGCCGGACGGCGAAGCGAATCGCGACGATGATCGCGCCGAGGGCGAGCACGGCGACGACCCCGAGGCGGAGCGCGCGCGGCAACGCCATCACGCGCTCGATCAGCGTGGGCTGCGGCGGTGCCGTGGGCGCGTCGTCCGGCAGCGGCAAGTCCCCGCCCGGGATGCCGGGACTCGACAGCGAGCCGGAGCTGGTGCTCGGCGCGCTCGGCAGCGCGACGGCCGCGAACGCCGCGCCCGACGGTCGGCGCGGCGGTGTCACCGCGGGGATGGAGCCGCTCGACGAGTGGCGCGGACCTGCGAGCACACCGGGCGACGACGGCATCGCGCTCAGCGTGCCCGCGCTCGACGTCGTCGGCGCCGCGAGGGTGCCGGAGTAACTACGGCCGCGCGCATCAGGCGCGCGCGACACGCGGCCGCGTCCAGGCGAAGCGAGCGCTGCGTCGTCGAGCTCGAGCGATGGCCCCGGCGCGGCGAGATCGAAGTCGTCGAGCTCCTTGCCGGCGCTCGATGCGCTCGCAGAATTCGGCAGAGCGATGCGCTCGACGGCGCGGTCCGGTGGAACGGGGGTGCGCGGCGGGGCACCCATCGGCGGCGGCGGATACGACGACGGCGTTGGCGTGCGCGAGGCCCTGCTGCCGAGCGTCGCGAACTCGCCCCAGCGCGGCGGCGACTCGCTCGGTGTGCCGCGATCGAGGCTCCCGCTGATCGCGCTCTCGAGATCCGTCGGCCGCGATCCGGGCGGCGCGATGGAGGTGGGCTTCTCGTATCGCGGCGCGATCGACGTGCGCGTTCGCGGAACGTTGTTCGCCTCGATCAACATGGCGCGCCAGGCCGCAGCAGAAGCTGGACGCTTGGCCTTCTCCTTCGACATCGCGACGAGCAGCGCCTCTTCGAATGCGGGCTCGATCTTCGCGCCCTTCTCGCGTGGTCGCGGCGGCGTCGCGCGCAAGATCGACTGCAGCAGCGCGTTGTAGTTGCCGGCGTCATACGGCACTTCGCCGACGACGCACTCGTAGAGGACGATGCCAGCAGCGTAGAGATCCGCGCGTGCATCGAGCGCCGTCTCGCCGAGCGCTTGCTCCGGCGACATGTAGTGCGGCGTGCCGAGCACCGCGCCCGTCTGCGTCAGGTGCGAGCGCACCTCGTCGGCCTTCTGCGAGATGCCGAAGTCGAGGATCTTCACCACGCGCTTGCCTGAGTGCGACGGCGGCAGGAGGAAGATGTTGTCCGGCTTGAGGTCGCGGTGGACGATGCCGCGCTCGTGCGCCGCCTCGAGCGCCTCGAGCAGCTGGTCGAAGATCTCGAGCGCCTCCGCCTGCGTCAGCCGCTGCTTCTTCTCGACGAAGCTCGCCAGCGTCTCGCCGTCGAGCAGCTCCATCACGAGGAACGGCGGGCCACCCGGGAGCAGATCGAGATCGAGGACCTCGACGATGCCGGGATGTTCGATCGAGCTCGCGGCGCGTGCCTCACGACCGAAGCGCTGCACGATGGAGCGATTGGCGAGGAAACGATCGTCGAGCACCTTCACCGCGACTTTGCGGCCCGTGCGCAGGTGGGTCCCTTGATACACGGCGCCCATGCCGCCGCGCCCGAGGAGCGCGGTCAGCTTGTATTTGTCGAGCAAAGTCTCGCCGGTCAGGTCCCCCACAGCCTCGTCGTCTCCAGTGGTTCGTGCGGCCGCATGCTAGCAGAGACCGCGCAGGAGG
>Ga0335397_10006695_pt1 | contig 14823 bp, 7 predicted proteins | sample MAT04_FD_205740 | JGI IMG/M metagenome (GOLD analysis project Ga0335397, IMG submission 205740) | Freshwater microbial communities from Lake Fryxell liftoff mats and glacier meltwater in Antarctica - MAT-04 (spades assembly) (version 2) ...
TGTGGCGTGACGCTCGGCGCTCTCCGCGCCTTCGCCCGCATCGCCAACGACAACTGGGATCTCGTCGCCGACCACCACCCGGCCACGTCGCCCTTCGGCACCGCGCTGCCTCGGATCGACGGCACCGCCGTCCGCCGCCACCTGGCCGAGGCCCTGGCCCAGCGGGCGAGCTGCACCAGCGTCGACGACAAGCTGCTGGCGCACCTCGACGGCCTCGAGCAGTTCGCCGCCCAGCTCGAACGCGAGCAGTCCGACCTCGCCCTCCTCCAGCTGCTGGCCGACGCCCCGACGTTGGCCGGGCGACGCTTCGGAACCAAGGCGGCATGGAGGGTGCCGGTCGACGACGTGCGCGCCCAGCTCACCCACGCCCAGGATGCCCTCGAGGAGACGATGCACGATGTCCGGCGCGATGTGCTCGCCCGACTGATGCATCGGCTCGGCCAGCTCACCCTGGCGGCAGCGGCCGACCGCCGAGCGGCCGGCACCGTCGAGTTCCACGACCTGCTCGTGCTGGCACGAGACCTCGTCCGCCAGGATCCCGACATCGCCCGCTCCCTGCGCCAGCGCTTCCGTTTCCTGCTGCTCGACGAGTTCCAGGACACCGATCCGATCCAGGCCGAGCTCGCCGTTCGGATCGCCAGCGCCGACGAGCCTGCCGCCGACCATTGGACCGGCTGCGTCCCCGCGCCCGGGGCACTGTTCTTCGTCGGCGACCCGAAGCAGGCCATCTACCGCTTTCGCCGGGCCGACATCGAGCTCTACACCCAGGTGGCCGCACTGGTCGGCGGCGAGCCGGTCTCGCTCACCACCTGCTTCCGCTCACGCCCGGGGATCCTCGACTGGGTCAACGCCACCTTCGGCGCACTGCTGGGCGACGGCGACGGCGCATCCCAGCCCCGCTACGAACCGCTCGACACCCACCGCCCGCCCGGCGGGTCCACGCCGCCGGTCGTCGTGCTGGGCGAGGCGCTCGAAGGCCTCTCCGCCGATGAGCTGCGGGCCGCAGCGGCAGCCGACCTCGCCCGCACCGTCCGCCTCGCCCTCGACGAGGGTTGGACGGTCGACGACGGCGAACGCGTGCTCACCCCCGGCGACGTCGCCGTGCTCGTCCCCACGCGCACCGAGGTGCCGGCCATCGAGGCCGCCTTCGCCGAGCACGGCATCCCGCTGCGCATCCACGCCTCGTCGCTGCTCTTCGGTACCACCGAGGTGCTGGACCTGCTCGCCGTGCTGCGTGCCGTCGACGACCCGGGCGACCCGGTGGCCGTGGTCGGCGCCCTGCGAACCCCGCTCTACGCCTGCGGCGACGACGACCTCGTGCGCTGGCGGTTGGCCGGAGGTGGCTGGGATCCGGCCGAGGTGCGGCCCGACCTCGGCGGCCCGGTGGCCGACGCACTGGCCCATCTCACCCTGCTCCACACCGAGCGGATCTGGCACGACGTCCCCACGGTGGTCGAACGACTGCTGGCCGACCGCAATGCCGAGCTCCTCGCCCTCGACCAGGCCCGGCCCCGCGACGCCTGGCGGCGCCTGCGGTTCGTGGCCGACCAGTCCCGGGCCTTCTGGGAGGCGGGCGGCACCGACCTCCGTGGCTTCCTGGCCTGGATCGACGCGCTGGCCGACGACGACGCCCGCAGCTCCGAGGCCGTCCTGCCCGAGACCGACGACGACGCCGTCCGGCTCCTCACCATCCACGGGTCGAAGGGGCTCGAGTTCCCCATGGTCCTGATCGCCGGCCTCGACAAGGCGGCCACCGCCGAGCGGGGCGTGCGCGTGCGGTGGGGTCCCACCGGCGCCGAAGCATCCTTCGGCAAGGGCCTCGACACCATCGGGTTCGACGCCCTCGACACCCACGAGCAGCACCTGATCCGCCTCGAGCGCCTCCGAGTGCTGTACGTGGCGTGCACGCGGGCCCGTGACCACCTGGTGCTGGCGCTGCACCACAAGGCCGGAGCCGACTGCCATGCCGCCGCCCTCCTCACCCTCGATGCCGAGCACCCCGAGCTGCGCGTCCGCCTCGATCCGCCCGACCGCCAGCTCGGCCCCCGCGATCGTCCGGACGCAGCCGACGAGGCCGCGCCGACCCCATCTGCCGCGCCCGCCACCGAGGCCGAGCTCGATGCCGAGCTGAGCGACTGGGCCCGCCATCGTCACCTCGCCAGCCGCTCGGTGGCAGTGGCCCCGTCATCGCTCGGCCGCCATCCGGTCGACACCGACGCCGAGCCCGATGTCGCCCGCCCGGCGTGGCAGCGAGGACGCGGCGGCACGGAGCTGGGTCGCGCCGTGCACGGCTGCCTGCAGCTGGTCGACCTCACCACCGGCGCCGGCCTCGACGACCTGGCTCGCTCGCAGGCCATTGCCGAGGGGATCCCCGACCGTGCCGCCGAGGTCGCGCGTGTCGCTCGGGTGGCGCTCGCGTCCGAGGTCGTCCGGGCCGCCGCCGCGTCGCCTCGGGTGCTGCGTGAGTTCTTCGTCGGCACGCCGGTGGGCGGGCGGGTGCTCGAAGGGTTCATCGACCTGTTGGTCGACACGGCCGACGGCTGGTGGCTCGTCGACTACAAGACAGCGATGGGGGCCAGCGACGCCGACCTGGCGTCGCGGCTGGCCTCGGCCACGCCCCAGGGTGCGGCCTACGCACTGGCCGTCGAAGCGGTCACCGGTCGACCCGTGAACCGATGTACGTTCCTGTACCTGCGGGGGGCCGACGCGGTGGCCCTCGACGTCGCCGACCTCCCCGCTGCCATCACCGCCGTCCGCACCGAGCTGCTCACCTCCTGAGGTACCGGGAGGCACGCAGCGCTCGATGCGCACGCAACCGTTCCACCAGAGCCACACACCGGAGACCTCGTGACCGCTGCGCCCCGCACCTACGACGCCGACGTCCGCTACACCACCCACGGCGTGCCCCACATCACCGCCGCCGACTGGGGCAGCCTCGGCTTCGGCCAGGGCTGGTGCTGCGCCTCGGACCACCTGGCCACGCTGGCCGACCAGGTGCTGAAGGTGCGCAGCGAGCGAGCCCGCTTCTTCGGTGCCGGTCCGAACGACCGGCACCTCAACAGCGACCTCGGGTACCTCGCCCTCGACGCCCGGGGCCGGGCCGAGACCCTCGCCGCCGCCCAACCGACCGAGGTCGTCGACCTGGTGGAGGGCTACGCGGCCGGCATCAACGCCTGGCTGGCCGAGCACGGCCGCGGCGCGCTCCCGGCGTGGGCCCGCGACGCCGAGTGGGTCCGCCCCGTCACCCCGCTCGACCTCTACGCCACCTACGTCGACCTCGCCCTGATCGCCAGCAGCCGCAACCTGGCCGAGTACATCGGATCGGCCGTGCCCCCCGGGGCCGGCCCTGACGGCTCGATGGTGCCTCCGCCCGAAGAAGCCCGCCTCGACGGCGGCCTGGCCTCCAATGGCTGGGCGCTCGGACGCGACGCCACCTCGGGCGGCCTCGGCCTGGTCATGGCCAACCCGCACTTCCCGTGGTACGGCGAAGCCCGCTTCTGGGAGTGCCACCTGACGATCCCCGGCGAGCTCGACGTCTACGGCGCGTCGCTCATCGGTACGCCCGGCGTGTCCATCGGCTTCAACGCCCACCTGGCCTGGACCCACACCTTCTCCGTGGGCAACCGCTTCACCGTCTACAAGCTCGACCAGCCCGCCGGCCCGACCACGTACCGCTACGGCGACGAGGTCCGCTCCCTCACGTCGCACGAGCACACCGTGCCCGTTCGTGGCGACGACGGCACCGTCCGCGATGTCCAGCGCACCCTGTGGTCGAGCCACTACGGGCCCATGCTCAACCTGCCGCTCATCGGGTGGGGGCCCGGCATGGGCTTCACCTTCCGCGACGCCAACATCGACAACACGCGGATCCTGGCCCAGACCCTGGCCGTCGACCGGGCCACCTCGGTGGCCGAACTGCGCGACGCCGTGGCCACCCATCAGGGGCTGCCGTGGGTCAACACCATCGCCGCCGACGACACCGGCACGTGCTGGTACGCCGACACCTCGAGCACGCCGAACCTCACTCCAGAGGCCCAGCTCGCTTTCGAGGACGCCCTCGTCTCCGACCCGCTGACCGCCATCGCCTTCTCCATGCGCGTGGCGCTGCTCGACGGCTCCGACCCGGCCAACGAGTGGGTCGACGACCCACGCGCGGCCAGCGCCGGGCTCGTGCCCCACGAAGAGCTCCCGCAGATCACCACCACCGACCACGTCTTCAACTCGAACGACCCCTATTGGCTGCCCCACGCCGTCGAACAGCTCCCCCGCCACCCCACGTTCTGCGGCCTGCACCACCGACCGGTGAGCCCGCGCACCCGGATGAACGCGCTGCTCGTGAGCGGCGCCGGGCCCGTCACCCCTTCCGGTCCCGATGGTCGGCTCACGCCCGACGACGTCGAGGCGTCGGTGCTCGGCAACCACTCCCTCGTCGCCCGGTTGCTCCTCGACGACATGATCGTCCGCCTCGACGGCATCGACGAGGTCACGGTCGACGGCCGATCCGTCGCGCTCGCCCCAGCCATCGACGTGCTGCGGGCCTGGGATCGGCGCTTCGACATCGACTCGGTCGGTGCCGTGTTGTTCCGAGAGCTGCTGGCCGGCTTCAGTGCCGACGAGCTCAAGGATGCGGGCGGGTTGTGGTCCGAGCCGTTCGACCCGACCGATCCGGTGGCCACCCCCCGGGGCCTGGCACCGGCACCGCCGGACGCGACCGACGACACGGCGAAGGACCCGCTCGTCGCTGCGCTGGCGCGCGCCATCCAAGCGCTCGAGGCCGCGGGCGTGCCCATCGATGCCCCGCTCGGCGACGTCCAGTGGGTTGCGCGGGGCGGCCGACGCATCGGCGTGTCCGGCGGTTTCGAGCTCGAGGGCATCGCCAACGTCCTCTCCCCGCTCGGCACGCTGCCCCGCAGCGACCTCGAGCCGCCGTCACCCATGCCCGCACCGGTGCCAGGCCGCACCGAGCGCACTGGCCTGTACCAGGGCGGCTACCCGATCACCTACGGCACCTCGTGGCTGATGCTCACGTGGTGGGACGAGCCCGGCCAACCGCAGGCTCGTGGCCTGCTGGCCTACGGCCAGTCGGGCGATCCCGAGTCGATCCACCACGTCGACCAGGTCGAGGCCTTCGCCGCCAAGGCGCTCCGCCCCCTTCGCTTCACCGACGCCGACATCGACGCCGACCCCGCCCTCACCCACCGCCACCTGTCCGGCTGATCCCCCACGTGAACTGGTGTCGACGGATAGTCACATGACCTATCCGTGTGCACCAGAACCGAGTGGGCGGGCGGGGACCTCCTTGGTAACCGTGCAACACTGGCCGGAGATGAACACGAACCGCAGGTCGCCCACCCACCGCCCACTGCTGGCCGTGCTGGGCGTTCTGATCCTTTTGGTCTCCCTCGGATCGTTCGTCGCAGGAACTGGTGCTGCCACCGCCTCGACAGCAGTCAACCCTCGCATCGCTCCCCCGCCGACCGAGATCGTGCAGTTCGAGTCGGGCTCGTTCGGCATGTGGTGTGCCGTGCTTGCCGCCGGTGCCATCGACTGTGGCGTCTACGGCACCGATGACTATGGCGTCGCCGACCGAGCCGTCGGGGGCTTCACCTCGGTCACGCTCGGCGTCGACTTCGCCTGCGCCCTGGACGCGGCGGGTACTGCCGATTGCTGGGGCCCACGCCTGCCGGTTGACTGGGCAGCCGACCAGGGAGACCTCCCGTTCACCTCGCTCGCGGCCGGTGCGAGGCACGTGTGCGGCCTCACGACCTCCGGCACCATCGACTGTTGGGGCGATGACCCTTACTACGGAGCAACGGCCGACCCGTCCGGATCGGACTTCGTCCAGGTCGTCGCAGGTAACGCCCACGCGTGTGGACTGCGAACCACGGGGTTCGTCGAGTGCTGGGGCGGGTTCGACGGCGATGGCCCCCACGATCGGAACGACGTTCAGTTCACAACCATCGGCGCCGGCTTCACCCACAACTGCGGGATCCTCGTGGACGGCGCGGTGGACTGCTGGGGCGTCGACAATGGGAACCCCTCCGAAGGCACGACAGTCGACCAGACCGACACCACCTTCACGTCGCTCGACATCGGCGGCGGCGACCAGTCATGTGCCCGAACGTCCGCCGGGCCGATCCGGTGCTGGGGGCGGATCCCGAGCTCCGTACCGGATCCAGAAGACGTGAGCGCCTATTCGATCGGAGCCCGGATCTCGTGCTTCACCCGCGCGGACGGCACCATCGACTGCCGCGAGCCAGTGGGACCCGAGGATTCGACGTGGTCGCCAACCATCACCCAGTTCGCCCCCGTGGCCGCCCCGTTGCCGTCCACACGTGTGGGTCGACCGATCTCGACGTGGACCTTCACGGGACCGGCGGCGATCGTGACCGCCCAGACTCACTGGTCAGTCGTCGAGGGCGATCTGCCCGATGGCCTCCAGCTCGACGCCGAAACCGGCAGGCTGTCGGGCACCCCGTCGGACATCGGCACGCACACCTTCTCTGTCGGCTCGACAACGGTGTTCGGCACGGCCGTGCAGGACGTCACCCTCGCCGTCGAACCGCCGACCTTCACCGACGTCGACCAGTTCCACCGCTTCTACGACGACATCGAGTGGACCGCGGCCGACGGCGCGCTGCTCGGCTTCCCCGATGGCACGTTCCGGCCGACCTCGCCCCTCAGCCGCCAGGCCCTGGCCACCGTGCTGTGGCGTGATGCCGGCAGCCCGGCGGTGGCGGCACCGAGCGCGTTCGCCGACGTGCCCGCCAACTCGCCCTTCATCGAGCCGATCTCCTGGGCGGTCGCCGAAGGCCTGATGACGGCGCCCGCAAACAGCTTCCGCCCGACAGCACCGCTGAGCCGCCAAGCCCTCGCCGTCGTCACCTGGCGCGACGCCGGCGAGCCCACCGGCCACCCCGACCCCGGTTTCACCGACATCGAGCCCGACCACGTCTTCTACGACGCCATCGCCTGGGTCGCCGACACCGGCACCATGGTCGGCTTCGCCGACGACACCTTCCGCCCGACCACACCCGTCAGCCGACAGGCCTTCGCCGCCGTCTGGCACCGCCTCCACACCGACTCCCCGTGACCGTTCGGCCATCCACCGGCTGAAAGCTCCAGAGCCCCACCCCGTTCTGGTGCTGACGGATAGTCACATGACCTATCCGTCAGCACCAGAACGGGGTTGGTGGGTCGCCGGGGTCGGGGGTTAGGGGGTGGGGGTCGGGGTCAGGGGACGAGGACGGCGCGGCCGGTGATCTCGCCGCGGTGGAGGCGGTCGTACACGTCGACTGCATCGGCCAGGGGATGGGCCTCGACGTGGGCCTTGAGCAAGCCACGCTCGGCCAGGGCCAGGACCTCGACCAGCTCGGTGATCGAGCCCCAGTACGTCGAGGCGAACGACACCTCGTAGCCGGCGGTGAAGTACCCGAACGGGAACGTCCCGCCGGCGATGCCGACGAGCGTGACGTGACCGAGCGTGCGGGTGACGGCGGCGGCGAGGGCCAGCGTCTGCTCGGTGCCGACGAAGTCGAGCGTCAGCTCGGCACCCGCACCCTTGGTGGCGTCGAGGATCTCGAAGGCGGCCAGGTCGCCGGCGGTGACCGTGTGCTCGGCCCCGGCCGAGGAGGCCAGCGCCAACGCCTCGGGCTTGGCGTCGACGGCGATCACGGTGGCCGAGGTCAGCACCTCGAGCAGTTGCACGGCCAGGTGACCGAGGCCGCCGACGCCGATGACCACCACGTGCGAGCCGGGCACGAGCAGGTGTCGTGATCGAGCGATGGCGTGGTACGGCGTGAGGCCGGCATCGGTGAGGGGCGCGGCCTGCACGGGATCGAGGTCGCCGATGGGCACCAGCCGACGAGCGTCGGGCACGAGCAGCAGCGGCGCCATGCCTCCGTCCATGCCCAGGCCCGGCGCGTAGGGCGGGTGGGCCGTGCCCTGCACGCAGTAGTTCTGCATCCCGGCCAGGCATCGCTGGCACCGACCGCAACCGAGCGGGCCGTACACGGCCACGGGCTGGCCGACCTCGACGCCGGTCACGCCAACGCCGAGCGCCTCGACCCACCCCGCGTTCTCGTGCCCGAGCGTGCTCGGTAGCTCCCACGGCAGCAGGCCCTCGGGCATGTCGTGGAGCAGGTGCAGATCGGAGTGGCAGGCGCCGGCGGCGCCGACGCGGACGACGACCTCGCCCGGACCGGGGTCGGGCTCGGCGACCTCCCGCAGCTCGGGGGCCTGCTGGTAACCGGTCATCTGCAGTGCGCGCATGGTCAGGACCTACCAGGTGTCGACGTGGAGGATGGGATCGAGGTCGGCGCGAGGAGCCGTCTTGAAGTCGGTGCCCTTGGTGTAGGCCACCGGGGTGAGCAGTCCCTGGCTCACCTTGTCGTAGGGGATGCCGAGCACGTCGGCCGCCTCCTGCTCGTACATCAGGTGCAGCGTGGTCCAGCACGTGCCGAGTCCCCGCTCGCGCGCCGCCAGCATGAACGACCAGGCGGCCGGGAACAGCGAGCCCCACACCGACGCGGTGGCGAACGACGGCAGGTTGTCGAGGCGCATCTCGATGCAAGGTATGACGAACACCGGCACCTCGGCCAGGTGCTCGGCCAGGTACTCGGCCGACGACACCACGCGCTCCTGCACGTCGGCCCGTTCGGGATGGGTGCCGGCGGTGGCATCGGCCAGGCCCGACTCCCGGTAGAAGGTGAAGGCCCGCTGGTAGATGTCGGCCAGCGCGGCTCGCTTGTCGGCGTCGGTCACGACCACCCAGTGCCAACCCTGGGCGTTCGACCCGGTCGGCGCCTGCACGGCGATCTCGATGCACTCCCGCACCACCTCGAGCGGGACCGGCCGTTCCAGGTCGAGGCGCTTGCGCACGGCCCGGGTGGTGGTCAGCAGCTCGTCGGCGTTCAGGTTCAGGCGCATGGCGGGCGAGGGTACCTGGCGGCCGCCCAAGGAGCGTGGCTGTAGGTTGTGCCGCACTCGTCACACAGCTCTGAGGGGACCTGACGGCATGGCTGATCTCATCGACGCACTCACCGCCGCGGTCGGCGACGCCGACGTGCTCACCGGCGAGGCCATCGGCGACGACTACTCGCACGATGAGTGCCTCACGCACGCGCCCGTGGTGCCCCTCGCCGTGGTGCGGCCCCGCACCACCGCCGAGGTGGCCGCCGTGCTCGCCTCCTGCAACGACAAGGGCACGCCGGTCAGCGCACGCGGCTCGGGCACGGGGCTGTCCGGTGGCTGCACGCCGGTCGAGGGCGGGATCGTCCTGTCCTTCGAGCACATGCGCGAGGTCCTCGAGATCGACGCCGAGAACTTCACCGCCACCGTCCAGCCCGGCGTCCAACTCGACCAGCTCGACGAGGTGCTGGCCCCGCTCGGTCTCTCGTACCCCGTCTACCCGGGCGAGTACTCGGCCAGCCTGGGCGGCAACGTGTCCACCAACGCCGGTGGCATGCGAGCCGTGAAGTACGGCGTCACCCGCCACAACGTCCTCGGCCTCGAGGCCGTGCTACCCACCGGCGAGGTCATCCGCAGCGGCGGCAAGGTGGTCAAGGTGTCGACCGGGTACGACCTGACGCAGCTCATCATCGGCTCCGAGGGCACCCTGGCCATCGTCACCGAGGTCACCCTGAAGCTCCAGCCCCGAGCCGAGTTCGGCGCCACCGTGCTGGCCCCCTACCTCACGCTCGAGGAGGTCACCGCCGCCGTGCCCAAGATCGTGGCCAGCGGCATCGGCCCGCTTCTGCTCGAATACATCGACATGCTGACCATGTCGGCGGCCACGGCCTACGTCGGCCTCGACCTCGGCATCCCGCAGGACATCAAGGACACGGCGCTGGCCTACCTCGTCGTCGGGCTCGAGAGCACCCACGCCGACCGGCTCGACCAGGACGTCGAGGCCGTGGCCACGCTGCTGGCCGAGCTCGGCGCCGTCGACGTCTACGTGCTGCCGTCGGCTTCGGCCGCGTCGCTCATCGACGCTCGCGAGAAGGCGTTCTGGGTGGCCAAGGCCAACAACGCCGACGACATCGTCGACATCGTCGTCCCCCGAGCCTCGATCCCGGCCTTCATGGACCAGGTGCAGGTCATCGCCAACGCCAACGCGGCCTGGATCGCCGGGTGCGGCCACGCCGGCGACGGCAACGTCCACATGGCCGTGTTCCAGTCCGACCCCGTCGTCCGCAAGGTGATCATGACCGAGCTGTTCCGAGCGGGCATGGCCCTCGGCGGCGCCATCTCGGGAGAGCACGGCCTCGGCCAAGCCAAGAAGCCCTACTTCCTCGCCCTCGAAGACCCGGCCAAGATCGCGCTCATGCGCCGCATCAAGGCCGCCTTCGACCCCAACGGCATCCTCAACCCCGGCAACATCTTCGACTGACCCCACCCCCCACCTCGGTTCCGGTGGGTCGAACCTCAGGAGCGCACAGCCATGAACGGTGCACAGGCACTCATCCAGACCCTCGTCGACGCCGGCGTCGACGTCTGCTTCATGAACCCGGGCACCTCCGAGATGCACTTCGTGGCCGCCCTCGACGACGTGCACGCCATGCGCGGCGTGCTGGCGCTGCAGGAGAACGTGGCCACCGGCGCGGCCGACGGCTACGCCCGCATGGCGGAGAAGCCCGCCTCGGTGCTGCTGCACCTCGGGCCCGGACTCGGCAACGGCCTGGCCAACCTCCACAACGCCCGCAAGGGCCAGGTGCCGATCGTCAACATCGTGGGCGACCACGCCACGTACCACAAGCAGTACGACGCCCAACTCGAGTCCGACATCGAGACCGTGGCCCGCAACGTCTCCCCGTGGATCCGCTGGGGCACCACCCCCGACCAGGTCGGCACCGACGCGGCCGAAGCCGTGGCCGCCTCCATGACCGCACCCCGCAACGTCGCCACCCTGATCCTGCCGGCCGACACGTCCTGGCTCGACGGCGGCGTCCCCGCCGCGCCGATCGCGCCCGCCGCCCCGGCCGCGGTGTCGGCCGACACCGTCGCGGCCGTGGCTGCGGCCCTGGCCTCGGGCGAGCCCACGGCCATCCTGCTGGGCGGGACCACCCTGCTCGAGCCCGGCCTGATCGCCGCCAGCCGCGTGGCTGCCACGACCGGGGCCAAGCTCCTGGCCGAGACGTTCCCGGCCCGCATGACCCGGGGCGCGGGCGTCCCTGCCCCGGAACGCATCGCCTATCTGGCCGAGTTCGCCATGTCGCAGCTCGACGGGCTGAAGCACCTCGTGCTCGTCGACGCCAAGGCGCCCGTGTCGTTCTTCGCCTATCCCGACAAGGCCTCCTACCTCGTGCCCGACGGCTGCGAGGTCCACGTGCTGGCCAGCCCCGCTGACGACGCCGTGGGTGCCCTGTTGGCCCTGGCCGACGCCGTCGGCGCGGCGCCCGACGCGGCCGTGCTCCAGCCCGCCGCCCGCTCCGAGCGCCCCACCGGCCCCCTCACGGCCGAGTCGCTGTGCCAGGCCTTCGGGGCCATGCTCCCCGATGACGCCATCGTGTCCGACGAGGGCAACACCACCGGCCTGTTCGCCGGGATGTTCTCCGCCGGTGCTCCCCGACACGATTGGCTGTGCCTCACCGGCGGCGCCATCGGCCAGGGCCTGCCCGTGGCCACCGGTGCGGCGGTCGCCTGCCCCGACCGCCCCGTCGTGTGCCTGGCCTCCGACGGTTCCAGCCTCTACACGCTGCAGGCGCTGTGGACCCAGGCCCGCGAGGGCCTCGACGTCACCACCGTCGTGTGCAACAACCGGTCCTACGCCGTGCTCAACATGGAGCTCGGACGGGTCGGGGCCGAGGTGGCGGGCCCCAAGGCCAAGGAGATGCTCGACCTCTCGCAGCCCGACATCGACTTCGTGGCCCTGGCCACCGGCCTCGGTGTGCCCGCCTCACGGGCCGAGACGGCCGACGAGCTGTGCGCACAGCTCGAGAAGGCGTTCGCCGAGCCCGGTCCGCACCTGATCGAGGCCATCGTCCCCCCGATGTTCTGATCGGTCGACACCCACGATCGGAAGAGGAGCACGCCGTGCGCAAGATCATCATGTTCACTGAGGCCCCGGACGGCGCGATCCTGCTCCACCACCGCCACCCGGGCCGGTGACCCTGCGGCCGCGCCGCGGGCACGAGGCCACGTGGATCTGCTCCCTCACGGGGCACGTGGCGCCTGCCGCCCGCGCCGTGGCGCTCGGCCCGTCCGACGGCGGCCTCGGCGTCGACCTGGCCGACGGCAGTCGCGTCGTGCGCTGCCTGCGCTGCGACCTCTGGCTGCGCCTCATGCCGCCGGGGGCCGACGACGGCTCGACCGCTGAGCTCGACCTGGCCGGGCGCTCGCTCCCCCTACGCGACGAGGCACTGCACGACCGGATCGTGCTGCGCGCCATCGCCCTCGAGCGAGTGCTGCACGTGGTGCTGTTCGCCACCGCCGCCCTCATCGGCCTCCTCGTCGAGCTGCGGCTGCGCGCCGTGCAGGGCTGGTCCGACGACGTGCTGGCCGACCTCCGCACCGGCCTGGCCCAGACCGGTGGGGGCCCCAGCCACGATCGGCTCATCACCGAGCTGACCCGGCTGGCCGGGCTGACCCGCGGCTCGCTGCACGTGTTCATCGGCGTCACCGCCGCCTACGCCGCGCTGCAGGCATGCGAGGCGGTCGGCCTGTGGCGGGGACGACGGTGGGCCGAGTACCTGGCCGTGATCTCGACGTCGGCGTTCCTGCCCATCGAGCTCCGCGAGCTGTTCACCGACCCGACCGTGCCGAAGGTGCTGATGCTGGCGCTGAACCTGGCCATCATCGTGTGGCTGGTGCGGCGCAAGCGGCTGTTCGGGGTGGCCGGCGGACCGGAGGCGGCGCAGTCGACGCCGTGGGCGGCGCTGATCGCCGCGCCGCTCACGCCTGATATCGAGCACCGTCTCAGCGTCGATCCCCCGTCGTTGCCCGACCCGCACGGTGGGCCGTGAGCGATCCACCCCGGCTATTGATCGTGGTGCCGTCACGGGGCGGGACGACAAGCGGGGACTGCCCTTCGCCCTCATCGTGAAGGGCGAAACCGACGCCGACGGCACCGTGCGCGGCATCGAGCCACCGGTGGCCGGCTGGGCTGGCGATGGTTCCGCCCACCCCTCGTGGTGGTGGGGTCCATCGAGCCATCGCACCTCGAATCAGCTGACGAGCTCGGAGCGTCGCTGGCCGCCAGCCTGATGTGACGGGACGCGGTGAACCGGGTCAGCCGCCGGCCGGTGCGTGCCGGGCGTGCTTGGGGGCTCGGGCCGCGTCGGCGGCCTGCAGGTGCTCGATCAGTCGGCTCCACACGTCGTGGCCCGGGTGCTCGATGTCGTAGGCCACCCGCACGGCGTCGGGCAGATCGGCCGAGTAGACGTGGCCGGTGGCTCGGAACACGCCGGGCGTCGGACGGGTGGCGTTGACGGCGTCCATCAGCACCTGCGCCACCGTCACGCCCGGCCACCACCGCATCTCGTCCGGGACCCGTCGCGGACGCTCGTGGCCGTTGAGCCAGCGAGGTCGCCGCACCAGCAGACCAGCGCTGACGTAGCGGACGGGATCGTTGTCGTGGCCGATGATCACCACGCGCAGGGCGGCGAGCTCATCGGCACCGAGAGCGAGGAGCTCGGCTGCGGATCCCACCTCGACGACGCTGCCTTCCGGCACGGCGACGGTGCGCTCCACCAGGACCTGTCGGCGCCAGCCGCTGTAGTAGGGCGTGCCGGCCCACAGGGCACGATCGACGCCAGCGGCGTCGAGGCCGGCCACACCCTCGTGCAGGAAGGCGTCCTGCCCCGTCCACGCGCCCAGGCTCTCGCCGTAGACGACGACGCGGGGCCGACGATCGGCTGGCCGGCCGGCCAGCTCGACGGCGATGGCCGCCAGCAGGGCGCGGTGCACGTGCCCGCCGCGGGTCACGCGGTTGAGGGTGAGGAACGACGGGAGCCGGCCGTACTGCACGCCCACGCCGGCCACGTCGCCGAGCAGCAGGTGGTCGAGCGTCTCGAGCACGAGCGTGTTGATGAGGCCGTTGCCCGCCGGGCTCCCGACCACGAGCAGGGCGCGGTCGAACGCCCCGGTGCGGCGCAGTTCGTCCATGGCCAGCGCCACGCGCTCCTCATCGGTGCCGGCCGCGCTGTACCCGACGAACACGCGGACGGGCTCGGCGATGGCCGGCCGACCCATGACGGTTTCGATGTCGTCGGCCTCGGCCACGTTGGTGACGAAGCGCCGCCCTTCGCGCCCGAGTCGGGCAAACGGGATCGGGCTGCCGTCGCCGGACGAGCGGCACGGGGTCGACGGGGGTCGGTCGAAGCCAACGTCGACCACCCGGTCGTAGACGCGCAGCCCACCGACGAACGATCCCGACAGGGCGCGGGCCGTGCCCGCCCACAGGGCGATGGCCAACCCGTCGCCCACCCAGTGGCTCGAGGTGGGCGTGAGCCCGAGGCGCCGCTCCACGAGGTGAGCCAGGGCCTGCCCGCTCGAGCGGTAGCCGTTGACCAGGGCGGCGAGGGCGGCGCCGACGGCGACCGACTGGGTCAGCGCCGGGAGCGGGCGCGGCAGCGGTGGATCCCCGTCCTCCAGCGCGGCCCGCTGCGCTCGCAGGCCGCGGTAGACGGCGCGGGCGCCGGCCGCCGAGGCCAGGGCGGCCACGCCGGCACCCATCGTGAAGCGGCGGCGCGAGCCGCGCACGGCCACGATCGCCGCCGTGGTCAGCCCGCAGGCGGCGGCGATGTCGCCGACGGCACGACCGACCGCGGGCCAGCCCTCGTCGTCGGCCCGATCGCCGACCACCCGCGACAACGACAGCCCGCC
>Ga0335397_10006698_pt1 | contig 14820 bp, 9 predicted proteins | sample MAT04_FD_205740 | JGI IMG/M metagenome (GOLD analysis project Ga0335397, IMG submission 205740) | Freshwater microbial communities from Lake Fryxell liftoff mats and glacier meltwater in Antarctica - MAT-04 (spades assembly) (version 2) ...
CGCGACGGCGAGAACGATGGTGGCTACGCGGTTGCCGCCTTCGACGAGGTCAATCCGCAACTGGGCACGATGGTCGACCTCGCCGCGCTGACCAACGCGTTACACGAGCGCGAAATGAGCGTGTGCATCGACCTCGTCGTCAACCACACAGCGGCCGAGCACCCGTGGGCCGTGAAGGCCCGGGCCGGCGATCCCGAGTTCCGCGACATGTACCTGTTCTTCCCGGATCGCACGGTGCCGGATCGCTACGAACAGACGCTGTTGGAGGTCTTTCCCCAGTTCGCCCCCGGCAACTTCACCTGGTTGCCCGACTGCGAACAGTGGGTCTGGACCACCTTCCACGAATTCCAGTGGGACCTCAACTGGGCCGACCCGCACGTCTTCGAGGCCATGTTCGAGGCGATGCTGCACCTCGCCGGACAGGGCGTCGACGTGCTGCGGCTCGATGCTGCGCCGTTCATGTGGAAGCGCGAAGGCACGATTTGCCAGAACGAGCCGGAAGTGCACGTGCTGCTCACCACGTTGCGGGCGCTGATGTCCATCGCCGCGCCCGCCACCGCGTTCAAGGCGGAGGCCATCGTCGCTCCGGAGCAGCTCACCCCGTACCTCGGCGCCGGCTCACCCGAGCGCCACGAGTGCGACCTGGCGTACAACAACCAACTGATGGTGCTGCTGTGGAGCAGCCTTGCCACCGGCGATGCCGAGCTGATGGGCAACGCGTTGCGGCGCATGGGCACCATCCCGCGCGCTGCCGCGTGGGTCAACTACCTGCGCTGCCACGACGACATCGGCTGGGCAGTCATGCCTGCCGACGCAGCCTCGGTGGGGTGGGACAACCTGTCGCACCGCGATTTCCTGTTGAACTTCTACTCCGGCGAGTTCCCCGGCTCGTTCGCCAAGGGTGCGATCTTCCAGTTCAACCCCGTGAACGGTGACGGGCGCAGCTCGGGCACGGCCGCATCGTTGTGCGGCATCGAACGCGCGCTCGCGGACCACGATGACGTGCACCTCGACCTTGCGTGCGACCGGCTCGAGCTGCTGTACGCCGTCGTGTACGCGTTCGGGGGTATCCCGCTGCTGTACATGGGCGACGAGCTGGGCCTGCGCAACGACCCCGGCTACCTCGCCGACCCGTCGAAGGCCGACGACAACCGCTGGATGCACCGACCGCACATGGATTGGGCCGTCGCCGAGCGCCGTCACCAGCCCGGCACGTTGGAAGCACGGCTGTTCACGATGTTCGCCACGCTGGCATCAGCACGAGCCGGCATCGGTGCCATCGATGCCGCCGGTGAGCTGGTGGTGCACCGGTCCCCGGACCCGCACGTCCTCACGTTCAGCCGCACCCACCCCGCGCATGGCGCCTTCACGATGATCGCCAACTTCGGGCACCGCACCGCCGTGGTGCCGCTCGACGAAGCCACTGTCACACTTCGCCGTTCCGCCGGCACCACGCTCACCGCCGAAGGCGTCGCGCTGCTTGGCACCAACGGCTACCTCTGGTTCACAACACCCTGACGCGCTCCCGAGCCGGCGGGCTCCGGGGGGACGACGAGTTGCTGCAGGAAGCTGGCGAGGTACACCGCCGGGTCCGTGCCGCGTTTGAGCGGGATGACCAGTTGTTGCTGCTCCTCCTTGTACAGCGCCTCGCGGCTGAGCCGGCGTAGGCGCATCTCTTCGCTGACCTTCAGCGTGATCGGCCCCAGGCGCGCTTGCTGGCCGACGATCTGTACGTCGCGCAGGCCCAGCCGGTTGCACTCCGCGCGCAGCGAGCCGACGGCGAGCAGCGCCTCGGCGGCGGCGGGCACCGGGCCGTAGCGGTCCTCCCACTCGGCGCGGATGTCGGCGACCTCGGCCGCGGTGGTGACCGAGGCGAGCCGGCGGTACGCCTCCAGGCGCAGCTCTTCCTTCGCCACGTAGTCCGTGGGTAGGAAGGCATCGCTGGGCACATCGAGCTTGACGTCGTTGGCCACCTTCGGCGGCGGCTCACCCTTCATCTCGCCGACCGCTTCGGTGACCATCTGGCAGTACAGGTCGTAGCCGACGGCCGCAATGTGCCCGCTCTGCGATTCGCCCAGCAGGTTGCCGGCACCACGGATCTCGAGGTCGCGCATCGCGATCTTGAAGCCACTGCCCAGTTCGGTGGCCTCGCCGATGGTCTTCAACCGCTCGTAGGCCTCTTCGCTGAGACGTGCCTCCGCAGGGTGGAACAGGTAGGCGTACGCGCGTGAACCGCTGCGCCCCACGCGGCCGCGCAATTGGTGCATCTGGCCCAGGCCGAGCAGGTCGGCGCGTTCGACGACGAGTGTGTTGACGGTGGGCATGTCGATGCCGCTCTCGATGATGGTGGTGCACACCAGCACGTCGTAGCGGCCCTCCCAGAAGTCGACGACGACCTGTTCGAGCGAACCTTCGTCCATCTGGCCATGGGCGACGGCGATGCGTGCCTCGGGCACCAGCTCGCGCAGGCGGCCGGCGGCCATGTCGATGGATTGCACCCGGTTGTGCACCCAGAACACCTGGCCTTCGCGCAGCAGTTCGCGACGGATGGCTTCGACCGCGACACGTTCGTCGTAGCCGCCGACGAACGTGAGGATGGGCTGACGATCCGCGGGCGGGGTCTGCAGCAGCGAAAGGTCGCGGATGCCGACGAGGCTCATCTCCAGTGTGCGCGGGATGGGCGTAGCAGACAGCGTAAGCACATCGACGTTGGTCTTCAGCTTCTTCATCGCCTCCTTCGCCTGCACGCCGAACCGCTGTTCCTCGTCGACGATGAGCAGGCCCAGGTCCTTGAACACGATGCCGTCCTGCAGCAGCCGGTGCGTGCCGATGACGCAGTCGACCTCGCCGGTCTTGAGGCCTTCGATGACCTTCTTCGCTTCCTTGTTGGTGAGGAAGCGACTGAGCACTTCGACGCGGATCGGGTACCCGGAGAAACGGTCCGCGAACGTGTTGCCGTGTTGCGTGGCCAGCAGCGTGGTGGGAGCGAGCACCGCTACCTGCTTGCCGTCCTGGATGGCCTTGAAGGCGGCGCGGATGGCGACCTCGGTCTTGCCGAAACCGACGTCGCCGCAGACCAGCCGGTCCATCGGGTGGGCGCGCTCCATGTCCACCTTGATGTCGTCGATGGCCGTGCGCTGGTCTGGCGTCTCCATGAACGGGAACGCCTGCTCCATCTCGTGCTGCCACGGGGTGTCCTGGCCGAACGCGTGGCCCGGAGCGTTGACTCGCTTCTGGTAGAGCACGACCAGTTCTTGTGCGATCTCGCGTACAGCGCTGCGCACCTTGCCCTTCGCCTTGGCGAAGTCGCTGCCACCCAGCCGGTGCAGCACCGGCGTCTCGCCGCCCACGTATTGGCGCAGCGCATCGATCTGGTCGCTGGGTACATACAGCTTGTCGCCGCCCTTGTACTGCAGCAGGAGGTAATCGCGCTCGCTGCCACCGATGGTGCGCTTGACCATGCCCTGGTACTGGCCGACGCCGTGCTGGTAGTGGACGACGTAGTTGCCGGGCTTGAGGTCCTCGAACAGCCCGGTGCCCTGGCGCTTGCGGGGGCGTGCCTTGCGGTGGGCGCGGCGGCGGCCGGTGAGATCCGCTTCGGCCACCACGGCCAGTTTTGCGGCCGGCACGCTGCAGCCGCGGTGCAGCGGTGCAAGGGCGACGTAGCCGCCGGGCTTGGTGAGGTCCGCGTCGGGGCCGACGTGTGCGAACGACAGGCCGCGGTCCAAAAGCAGGGCGCTCATCCGCTGCGCGGACCCTTCGCCGTCGGCGGCGACCACCACCCGGTAGCCCTCGGCGAGCAGCTCGCGCAACCGGCCGGCAAGGCCTTCCCCGTCGCCCACCACGGGGCCCCAGCCGCTGGCGTTGACCATCGGTGAGTCGGGGTGCTCAGGGGCGTTGCTGATGGTCCACATCGCCTGGCCGCTGGCGAGCAGGCGGTCGGTGCCGGCGTGCAGCCGGGGGAACGTCTTGTCCGGGTCGCGCGCCCACGTGCCGGCGAGGGCGCGGGCCAGGTCGTCCTCCTCGGCGAGCAGGTCGTTGGCGCGGTCGCGCATGCGCCGCGGTTCCACCAGCGCGACCTTCGCGTTGGGTGGCAGCACGTCGGTGAGCAGTTGCTCGGGCCCGTTATCGCTGACCAGCCACGGCAGCCAGCTCTCCATGCCGTCGAACAGGGTGCCCTCCGCCAGGCGTTCCCACTGCTCGCGGCCCCACGGCTCGGTGCCCACCAGCCGGGCAGCGCGTTCGCGCACGGCGGCCGTGGGGATCAGTTCGCGGGCGGGGAACACATACGCCTCGTCGAGGTCGTCTGTGCTGCGCTGGTCGTTGACGGCGAACTCGGTGAGCCGGTCGACCTCGTCGCCCCACAGGTCGATGCGGATGGGGGCGTCGGCGGTGGACGGGAAGATGTCGATGATGGCACCGCGCTGGGCGACCTCGCCGCGGTGCTCGACGAGTTCTTCGCGGCGGTAGCCGAACTGGATCAACTTGGCCAGTAGCGCGTCGGGGTCGAGGACCGCACCCTTCCCGACGTGGATGGGGTCCACCGAGGTGGCGTCGGGCCCGAGGCGCTGCAGCAGTGCCCGCACGCCGGCGACGACGATGGCCGGGCAGCGCTCAGGGTCGCGTAGGCGCCAGAGCACTTCCATCCGGTGGCCCATCGTCTCGACACTGGGGCTGACCCGCTCGAACGGCAGCGTCTCCCAGGCGGGGAACAGCACGACCTCGCCCTCGGGCATGTACTGCACCAGGTCGTCGAACAGTTGGCCGGCATCGGTGCCGGTGGGACAGGCCACGACCAGCGGCCGCTTACCACCCAGCTGGGCGAGGGCGGCGATGGCCAGCGCACGGGCAGATTCCGGGACCGCGACGAAGCCACTCGGGTCACCCAACGCTTGCGTCAGGGCAGGCTCGTTGCGGAGCAGCCGGGGGAGCGAGGCGAGCGACATGGGCGAGGGCAGGGTATCGGCGAAGCGCTGCGGTCAGAGTCCGTTAAAGCGCTGCATCGCAGCATCGACGCCCTCGGCGAAGATCACCTCGACGATGTCGGCGGCACGTTCCACCATCACGTCGAGCGTCTCGCGTTCCGCCTTGGGGATGCGCGACAGGACGTGATCGGCACCCTGCTCCTTGCTGCGCGGCTTGCCGATGCCGATGCGCACCCGCAGGTAGTCCTGGGTGTGCAGGTGCTGGGTGATGCTGCGCAGGCCGTTGTTGCCGGCCAAGCCGCCACCTACCTTGACCCGAACGGTGCCCACCGGCAGGTCGAGTTCGTCATGAACGACGAGCAACCGTGTGGGATCGACGATGCGGTGGCGGCGCATGAGCGCGCCCACGGCTTCGCCGCTCAGGTTCATGTAGGTAGTGGGAAAGGCCAGCACGACCCGGTGCTCGCCCAGGCAGGCCTCGGCGGTGAGCGCCTTGTCGCGCCCGGCCTTGAGCTGCTCGCCGGCACGCTTGGCCAGGATCACCACGGTGGCTTCGCCCACGTTGTGGCGTGTGTGGGCGTACTCCTTACCGGGGTTGCCCAACCCGACGATGATCGCGTCGATCACGCCGGGTTCAGATCACTCTGCTGCGGGAGCAGCCTCGGCGCCCTCAGCGCCTTCGGCACCTTCAGCGGCCTCGGCTTCGTCGGCAGCGGCTTCGGCGGCCGACGTGACGAGGACCGTGACGATCGGCATCTCGGGATCGCCGAGCGCGGTGACGCCTTCGGGCATGACCAGGTCGGCCAGGCGGATGACATCGCCGGGCTGCATCTCGGTGACGTCGACCTCGAACGCGTTGGGCATGTTGTTCGGGGTGCAGCTGACCTCGATGGTGTCGACGGAAGCGTCGACCAGGCCACCCTCGGCAGCGACGGCCTTGGACTCACCCACGATGTGGATGGCGACCGAGACGTTGATTTCCTCGTTCATGTTGACCTGGAGGAAGTCGATGTGGGCCACGGTGCGGCGGATGGGGTGACGCTGCATCTCCTTGACCACGGCCGGGTAGGTCTTGTCGCCGACCTCGAGGTTGAGCACGGTGTTGGAGCCAGCGGGGCCGCTGAGGGCCAGGCGCAATTCGCGGCGCTCGATGGTGACGCTGATGGGGGTCATGCCCTGGCCGTAGATGACGCCGGGGATGTGGCCCTCGGCGCGCAGCCGACGAGCGGCGGGCGAACCCTTGGTGTTGCGGGGCTGGGCGACGAGCTTGGTGTTGGACATGACGGGCCTCGATCAGAACGTGACAGAACGGGTCGGAATGCTATCTGCGTCGGGGCCGGAACGGTCACCCGCGATGCACGTGGTCGGGGAATTCGCCGCGACGTACGGCTTGCTCAGGACTGGTTCTCGCCGCCGAAGATCTCGCTGACGCTGGTGTCGTCGAATACGGCACTGAGCGCATCGGCGATGAGCGGGGCGATCGACAGCACTTCGATCTTGTCGATCTGCTTTTCGGGGGCCAACGGAAGGGTGTTCGTGACGACGACCCGCTTGATCACCGATTTCTGCAGCCGTTCGATGGCCGGGCCACTGAGCACGCCGTGGGTGGCCATGGTCCACACTTCCCGTGCACCGCGGGCCATGAGCACGTCGGCGGCCGAGCAAATGGTGGCACCGCTGTCGATCATGTCGTCGGTGAGAATGCAGAGGCGGCCTTCTACGTCGCCCATCACTTCCTTGGCCTCGGCGACGTTGGTGGTGCCCTTCGGGCGGCGCTTGTAGATGAATGCCAGGTCAGCACCGCGGTCGCCAAGGTGCTGCGCCATGCGTTCGGCCACTTTGATGCGGCCGGCGTCGGGGGAGACGATGACTGGGGCATCGGCGTGCTGGCGGAGGTAGTTCTCCAACACGGGCATGGCGGTGAGGTGGTCGACCGGGCCCTCGAAGAAGCCTTGGATCTGGCCGCTGTGCAGGTCGATGCTGACCATGCGCTTGGCGCCGGCCGACTTGAACAGGTCGGCGACCATGCGGGCGGTGATGGGCTCGCGACCCTCGGCCTTGCGGTCCTGACGGGCGTAGCCGTAGAACGGGCAGACGGCGGTGATTCGCTTTGCCGACGCGCGGTAGGCCGTGTCGATCATGATCAGTTGTTCCATGATGGAGTCGTTGATGCTGCGGCCGTTGTGCCCGCAGTGGGTCTGCATGATGAACACGTCGCTGCCGCGGATGCTTTCGCCGAAGCGGGCGCGCACTTCGCCGTTGGCGAATTCGACCAGGCCGGGGTTGCCCAACTCGATGCCGAGGTGGTCTGCAACTTCCTGTGCCAACTCTGGGTGCGTGCGCCCTGAATAGAGCGACATTCGTTTCGTTGTGACCTTCTCCATGGCTCCCCCGTGTTCGGTCATCGTGTTGGTGCAGTTCAGTTGAGAGGCGCAGTGTAGAAGGCTCCGGTGACGGCGCCAGGCGCCACCGAACTGCCAGCAGGAAGATACGCGTACGGACCCACGCTGGCCGCATTGCCCACTTCACAGCTGGTGCCGACGGTGTGCTGGACCACCGCGCCGTCGCCGACCGTGCAGTCCGAGAGACGGGTGTCGGGACCGATCTCGCAGCCGTCGCCGACGATGGTGTCACCCTGCAGGATGGTGCCCGGGTAGAGCGTGACGTCACGACCCAACTGGACGGTGACGTCGACGAACGTTTGGCGTGGGTCCAGCATCGTCACGCCGTTGAGCAAGTGCCGACGGTTGGTTCGGCTGCGCAGTTCGCGCTCGGCGAGCGCGAGTTGCCAGCGGTCGTTCACGCCCTGTGTCTCGGCTTCGGGAGCCTGCACGCACCCGATGCGGTGGCCCATCGAGGCCAGCGAGCCGATGACGTCGGTGAGGTAGTACTCGCCCTGGGAGTTGTCGGGGCTGAGCCGCCGCAAAGCCGGGGCGAGCAGGTCACGGCGGAACGCGTACATGCTGGTGCAGACCTCTTGCATGGCGCGTTCCTCGGCGCTTGCGTCGCGTTGCTCGACAATGCGCAGCACGCGACCGTCACCGGTCTTGGAAGGAGCGCGGATCACCCGTCCATAGCCAGTGGGATCGTCGAGTACCGAGGTGATGAGCGTGGCCGCGTACTCGTTGGTGAGGTGGGCGGTGACCAGGGCGTCGATGGTGTGCGGCTGCAGCAGCGGTGTGTCGCCGGGCAGCACGATGACGGTGGAGGTGTCGTCGAGATCGTCGCCGGGGAAGGCGCTGAGGCCGACCATGGCCGCGTCGCCGGTGCCACGCTGCACCGTCTGCTCGACGAAGGTGACGTGGGCCCAGTCGGGTGATTGCTCTTGCACCTTCTTCGTGACCCGTTCGGCGCCATGGCCGACGACGACGACGGTGCGTTCCGGGGTGACCTGCTCCAGCGCGTGGATGACGTGCATGACCATCGGCCGGCCGCAGATGAGATGCAGCGGCTTGGGTCTCGACGACCGCATGCGCGAGCCTTCGCCCGCTGCCAGCACGATCGCGGAAACTGTCATGTTTCCGTTCTAGCGCGAATCGCGGCGGGGCCGAACGTCGTGGAACAGCGGCGACACCAGAAGCCCTGTTCCAGTTCGGTGCCGCACGGTGCATGGACGAGCACGATTTCGGAGTCGCCCTGGGCCAGGTGGTGCTCACCCCAGCGGATGAGTGCGACGAGCGCGGGGGAGAGCGCAACGCCGGCGGGGGTGAGCCGGTATTCGTAGCGCGGCGGATGCTCCTGGTAGCGCTCCCTGTCCATCACGCCGCCGTCCACCAGCCGGCGGAGGCGTTGCGTGAGTATCGGGCGGGCGATGCTCAGGTCGTCGGCAAAGTCGTCGAACCGGCGGATGCCGCGCAGCGCAGCCCTGATGATCAGGATGCTCCAGCGGTCGCCCACCAGCTTCAATGTGCGTTCGAGCGTGGTGCTGTCGGCCGGGCCGTGATCGTGCGCGGCGCCGGGCTCAGGGTGGGGGTGATCCGTGTCCACAGTCGCCCCGGACTGTACCCCGACCCACGCCCTCGCGACCACGCCCTCGCGACCCTGCCCTCCCGACCCTGCCCTCCCGACCCTGCCCTCCCGACCCTGCCCTCCCGACTCACGCCATCTTTACGTAAAGGCTGTCGGTGGCTGACCTGCGGCGGCGCATTCGGGTATTTGACACAAAATTGGCACGCGAGATTTGTGTCAAACCCCAGGACCAGTTGGCCCAGCTCAGGGCCCGACAGTCTTTACGTAAAGGTTGGGGAGGGAGATGGGTTCTGTTTCGATACTCACTCGGGATACAGTGCGCAGCATGACGCAGGAACTGCTGGGGGCGGCACTCGACCACTTGATGGCGCGTGCTCGGGCGGCGCGTGACGCCGCACACGGCACGCGCGTCACGTTCTCCCCGAAGGTGTTCATCCCACTCACCATGCTGTGCCGCGACAAGTGCGGCTACTGCACCTTCGCTCAGCCGCCGGCCCGTCTAGCGGCCCCGTACCTCACGCCCGAACAGGTGCTGCGCATCGCCAAGGATGGCGCCCGGATGGGCTGTCACGAAGCGCTGTTCACGCTCGGCGAGGCCCCCGAGGACAGGTACGCGGTCGCGCGCGACTGGCTTGCCGAGCACGGCCACGACAGCACTGTGCACTACTTGCACGCGATGGCCAAGCTGGTGCTCGACGAGACCGGCCTGCTGCCACACGCCAACGCAGGTGCTCTCGACGAGGCCCAGTTGCGCCTGTTGGCGGAGGTGTCGCCCAGTCAGGGGATGATGCTCGAGACGTTGCGCGGCGACCTGCCCTGCCACCGTGGTGCTCCCGACAAGACCCCGGAGCGCCGCCTGGCCACGCTGGAAGCAGCGGGCCGGGCGCGTGTGCCGTTCACGACCGGCATCCTCGTCGGCATCGGCGAGACCCGGGCGGACCGCATCGAGGCGCTGCACGCAATCGCCGCCTCGCACCGCAAGCACGGTCATGTGCAGGAAGTCATCGTCCAGAACTTCCTGCCCAAGCCCGGCACCGGCATGCAGCACGAGCCGCCGTGCCCGCAGGACGAATTCCTGTGGTCCATCGCCGTCGCCCGTCTGATCCTGCCGCCAGAGATCCACCTGCAGGCGCCTCCGAACCTCAGCGACCACTTCGGCGTGCTGCTGGATGCGGGCATCGACGACTGGGGCGGCGTCTCGCCCGTCACGCTCGACCACGTCAACCCCGAGCGCCCATGGCCCGGCCTCGACCGCCTGCGCGATGTCACCGAGGCCGCCGGCCACGTGCTGGCCCCGCGGTTGACGATCTACCCCGAGTTCGTGCTCCGTCCGCAGGAGTGGCTGCATCCGTCGTTGCGTTTCCGTGTGATGGACCGCAGCGATGCCGAGGGCCTGGGCCGCGACGACCCGGGCGCGTTCTGGCCGGAGAAAGTGACTGCCGCCGACGTGGTCCTGGATGGCGCCGAGGTCGTGCTCGTCGGGCATCGCAGCACCCAGTGGTACTCCGGCGCCACCAACCCGCCGCCCGCGCTGCTGCCGGCACTGAGCCAGGCTCGCGCTGTGGGTGCGGTGGGCGAAGTGCTGGCTGGCGTGCGCGCCGGCCAGGAGATCGGCTTCGACGAGATCGTCACGTTGTTCCGGGCACGCGGGCCAGAAGTCAGCGCGGTCGCACAGTTGGCCGACGAACTGCGCAGCGAAGCGGTCGGCGACGCCATCACCTGGGTGCACAACCGCAACATCAACTACACCAACGTGTGCACGTTCAAGTGCAAGTTCTGCGGGTTCTCGAAGGGGCCGCTCAGCCTGAACCTGCGCGGCACGCCGTACCTGCTGACGCTGGACGACATCGCTCAGCGCGCGGTTGAGGCCTGGGAGATGGGGGCAACCGAGGTGACGCTGCAGGGTGGCATCCACCCCAGCTTCGATGGCGACTACTACATCGACGTCACACACGCGGTGAAGTCGGCCGTGCCCGACATGCACGTACACGGGTTCACCGCGCTGGAGGTCACCGAAGGTGCGAAGCGGTTGGGCGAAGACCTGCACACCTACCTGCGCCGGCTGAAGGAGGCCGGTCTCGCGTCGCTGCCGGGTACTGCCGCCGAGATCCTCGACGACGACGTGCGGGCCGTGCTCTGCCCCGACAAGATCACCACCGACGAGTGGCTGGACTGCCATGCGGCCGCTCACGAGATCGGTCTCGCCTCCAACATCACGATCATGTTCGGCTCGATCGAGCACCCCGAGTCGTGGGCGAAGCACATGATCCGTACGCGTGCCCTTCAGAAGATCACCGGTGGCTTCACCGAGTTCGTGGGTCTACCCTTCGTGCACATGGCCTCGCCGATCTATCTGCAGCACGCAGCCCGGCGCGGCCCCACGTTCCGGGAGAACCTGCTCATGCACTCCGTTGCCCGGCTGGCCTACCGCGGCCTGATCGACAACATCCAGCTCTCGTGGGTGAAGATCGGCGTCGCGGGCGCGGTGCAGTTGCTGCAGGCGGGCTGCAACGACCTGGGTGGCACGCTGATGGACGAGAACATCTCTCGTGCAGCCGGTGCCGCGCACGGGCAGGGCATGACCGAGGATCGTTTCGTCGACCTGGTGGCTCCGCTGGGCCGGCGCCTGCAGCAGCGCACCACCACCTACGGCCGTGTCGACGCCGTTCATCGCTGAGCCCGCCGGCGCCGGTCTCGCCGTGGCCATCGGGCCTGGCGCAGCGACGCACCGGTGGTGGCCGCGCCGCGTTCGTCTCGACGACGTCGGCCGCGGCGTCGGGTTCGAGTTCGGACGAGCGCATCACGTGTGGTGCGCAGCCGAGGTCGCCGACGTCGTCGGTGTGGTTGCGGCTGCGGAAGCGGCGGCGATGGCGGGCGCTTGGGTGGTCGGCTTCGTCACCTACGAGGCAGCCCGCGCCTTCGACGATGCGTTCCCCGTCGCAGAACCCTCGGCGACGCTGCCGTTGGCCTGGTTCGCTGCGTTCTCCGACCGAGACGAGGTGCCGCTGGCCGAGCCGCCCGTCGCGTCACCAGCGACCGGCTCGTTCGTGGCCGATGTGCAACGGCTGGGTGGTAGCGAGTGGTACCGCGATGGGGTCGAGCAGGTGCGGCGCCTGATCGAAACCGGCGACGTGTACCAGGTGAACCTCACGGACCGGATCCGCTGCCGGCTGACGGCCGACCCGTTCGACCTGTACCGGTCGATGGTCGCGACGCAGGGCGGGGCATTCAACGCGTTCCTCGACCTCGGCGATGCCGCCGTGGTCAGCGCCTCGCCGGAGCTGTTCCTGCAGATCGATCGCGGCACGGTCCTCGCGCGGCCGATGAAGGGCACCCGCCGCCGCCACGGCCGCGCCGAACGCGATCACGAAATGGCCGCCGAGCTGCGCGCCTCGAACAAGGACCTCGCCGAGAACGTGATGATCGTCGACCTGCTGCGCAACGACCTGACGCGCGTCTCGTCTCCTGGCGGCGTGAGTGTGCCGGAGCTGTTCGAAGTGGAACGGTACGAGACGGTCTGGCAACTGACGTCGACGGTCGCCGCCCGCCTGCGGCCCGAGGTGGGCCTGGCCGACGTGTTCCGTGCCACGTTCCCGTGCGGCTCCATCACCGGCGCACCGAAGGTTTCGGCGATGCACGCGATCGGTCGCCTCGAGCAGGCGCCGCGCGGTCTCTACTGCGGCGCCATCGGCATGATCTCGCCGTCGGTGGCCGGTGAACGGCCGCCGTCGATCTGGAGCGTCGCAATCCGCACTGCGGTGGTCGACACGTCACCCGACACCGCGTCGCTCGGCCACCACCTCGAGTTCGGCGCCGGCGGCGGCATCACCTACGACTCGGTGCCCACCGACGAGGACGACGAACTGGAATCGAAGACGGCAGTGCTGCGCTCGGCGCGTACCGCGTTCGAGCTGTTCGAGACGCTGCGCCTGGATGCCCACGGCGTGCATCGCCTGGCCCCGCACCTGCGCCGTCTGGCGTCCTCTGCGGAGTACTTCGGCTTTCCGTACGACACGGCGGCCATCGCAGCTGAGGTCGTAGCCCTGCCCACACCGCGAGTGCCGCACCGGCTGCGCATCACCCTGGAACGCAGCGGTCGCCATCGTGTGCAGGCAGCTCCGCTCGACCCGGCGCCATCGCACGTCCACCTCGCCGTGGCCGCCGACCGCGTGCTCAGCAGCGACCCGTTCCTGTGCCACAAGACCACCCGCCGTGCCGTGTACGACCAGGCTCGCGCCGCTCACCCAGAAGCCGACGATGTGCTGCTGGTGAACGAGCGCGACGAGGTCGTGGAGACCACGGTCGCCAACCTGCTGTACCTGTTCGAGGGTCAGTGGTGTACGCCGCCACTCACCAGCGGAGGCCTGCCAGGCATCGGTCGCCAGGCGCTGGTCGCCGACCTCTCGGTGCGCGAACGGGTGCTGCTGGTGCACGAGCTGCCCGCCTGCCAGGCGTTCGCTGTCGTCAGTTCGCTGCGCGGCCGGCGTTCGGCAGAGATACTGCAGGGATGAACCCCGACCAGTTCTTCGCCGCGCTCGCCGGCGACGATGTGCTGCTGATGGGCGTGGTCAACGTCACGCCCGACTCGTTCTCCGACGGCGGCGAGTTCTACGAGGCCAGCACCGCGGTCGCGCACGGCTTGCAGCTGGTGGCCGAGGGCGCCGACATCGTCGACGTCGGAGGCGAGAGCACCCGTCCCGGGGCTGCCGCAGTGGGAACGGATGAGGAGCTCCGCCGGGTCCTGCCCGTTGTGTGCGCGCTGCGCAGTGCTGGCGTGGCGGTCAGTATCGACACCCGCCATGCGGTCGTCGCTGACGCGGCAGTCGCTGCCGGTGCATGCCTGGTCAACGACGTCTCGGGCCTGCGCGACCCAGCGATGCGTGCCGTCGTCGCCCGCCACGGAGTGCCAGCGGTCGCGATGCACATGCCGGTGGATGACCCGGCGGTGATGCAGCAGCACACCGACTACGTCGATGTCGTCGACGACGTGGTGGCCTTCCTGCGCGACCAGGCGGCGCTCGCGCTCGCCGACGGGGTGACGACCGTGATCCTCGACCCTGGCATCGGCTTCGGCAAGACCGTGGAGCAGAACGTCCAGCTGATCCGCCGGCTCGACGAACTGGTCGCGCTGGGCCACCCGGTGCTGCTCGGCGCCTCGCGCAAGCGTTTCATTGGCATACTCGCGGGGGTCGAGCGAGCTGAGGACCGAGTCGCCGGCAGCGTGGCCGTGCATCTCGCCGGCGTGCAACGCGGCGCGCGCCTCGTCCGCGCTCATGACGTAGCAGCGCACCGTCAGGCGCTCGCCATGTGGCGTCACGTCGGTTGATCATCGCGGTGCGGTCAGTACGACGATGCCGTTGTCGCGCTTGGCCCACTCGGTGGTTCTCACGGTGAGCGCGGCTCGCGCCAGGAGGTTGCGCCGCAACGCGGCCTTCCACCGTGGCTGGCCCTCAGGCCTGGGCCGGTACAGCTGGGTGCCGAGCGCGTCGGCGCGGGGCAGTACACGAGCGGAAGCGAAGCCCACCCGGAGGCCGACCTCGACGATGTGGCCCGCCGGCATGTCGCGTTCGGTGACACCGTACGTCAGCACCTCGTGGGCCGAGACGGCCGCGTGACCCGCACCGGGCTCGGACGTGATGCACACCCCGCCGGGTTTCAGCGCCCGCAGCGCGCCGGCCAACGCAGCTATTTCGTCCACTGAGTGGTGCAGGGAGTCGAAGAACAGCACTGCATCGAATTCGCCGTCGAACCCGAGGTGCTCGACCTCGGCGACCATGAAGCGCGGCGGGTCAGTGCCGACGAACTGCGGATTGTCGCCAGCGAGGGCGATGGCCGCAGGGGCGACATCGACGCCGGTCGCGGCATAGCCGGACCGCTGGAGGAATGATGCCAGCCAGCCGGTGCCGCACCCGCAGTCGAGCACCGC
>Ga0335397_10006702_pt1 | contig 14815 bp, 9 predicted proteins | sample MAT04_FD_205740 | JGI IMG/M metagenome (GOLD analysis project Ga0335397, IMG submission 205740) | Freshwater microbial communities from Lake Fryxell liftoff mats and glacier meltwater in Antarctica - MAT-04 (spades assembly) (version 2) ...
AGTGGAATGTTGTAGTAAAAAAACAAGGACTAATATGATATGACTGTTTTTCAAACCTATTTTGATACTTCTAAAAGTACGAAAATTAACAATTAGATAATATTAAATTTTGTTGTTACTAAGTATTATTGTTTAATAAGATAGTCTTTCATAGCTATTTTGTCCTATCAGCTCATTTTCTTTTTTTCTTTTATTTATTTGGTCTATTCCTTTCCAATGGATAACATTTCATTAACCTGTAGTTAATGATTACATAATAGGGACAGATTATTTTGCAGTTCTAAACAAATGAAGTCATCGGATTTAAATAGTTAATATTCCTCTACAACTTTCCTTAAGCAAATAGCATATTCTCATGCTTGTCCCACCTGATATTCTTATCGGGTGGCTTTTTAATTAGCCATATATAGCTGCTATTATAGGAGATTGGATTTCGTTATTGATAGCTTAGTTTGGCAAAGCACAAAACCAATATTTTTTGTTGGGTATTTTTAAAGAATGGACTGTATTCAAAATAAAGATGGGTACAGAGTTTAATGGCAACTTAAAAATTACAAATAAAAATAATAACTTCAAATTCACTTAAAAATTAAAAAATTCTCATAGTTGGTTAAAAAAAATGTTTATATAAATGTAAAATCATTGTTAAATTTATCTACATTGAGATACATTTTTTAACCAAAACATTTTTATGAGAAAAATTGCAATTCTAATTGCAGTGCTTTTTAGTAGCACTACAGCCGTTTTTGCCCAAACTACCATCAAAGGCAAAGTCACGGATTCGAAAGATGGTTCACCTATTGCCGGAGCGTCCATTAAGGTAAGAGGAGAGAATAAGCTCACCATTTCCAACAGTGATGGCACGTTTGAAATTGTATCTAAAGCAAGTAAAGTACTTGACATTAGTGAGATCGGGCATTTCCCCCAAACAGTTACGTACAGTGGAACAGGTAACTTAATTATCAATTTAGTTGCTGATGCAAAGGCTTTGTCCGAAGTAGTTGTAACAGGTGTGGGTGTTGCGACCAGCAAAAAGAAACTTGCTTTTGCAGTAGAATCTGTTAATATTTCTAACCAGACAAAAGTTGCAACCGGTGATGTTGGGCAACAGCTGGTTGGGCAGATAGCAGGTGCTCAAATAAGCAGCACGAATGGCTCGCCTGGGGCACCATTAAATATCTTGTTACGTGGTATAAATTCCATAAACAGGTCAACTAATCCAATGATTTTAATCGATGGTCTTCAGGTAGGTGCTACAGATTTGAACTCTATTGATCTTAACATTATTGATAAGGTTGAAGTAGTTCAAGGTGCTGCTGCAGCAACTATTTATGGCGCACAAGGTGCCAACGGGGTTATTCAGTTATTTACCAAGAAAGCTAAAGGCGGTAAAATAAACATTGATTTTAGCAGTAGCGCTACAACAAATGAATTATTAAATATTGGTAACGTAAGTAAGGCTAAATTTCATGCTTTCGCTACCAATGCTGCCGGTGAAGTTACATCAAGTGGTGGAACAGTTTTAGCTTTTGATCCAGTTTATGGTTCATACAATGCAAATGTTGGCTATAGTGCTTTGAGCCCAACGAGTTATGCAAATAAGCCTTACGACAAAAACTTACTTTATTATGACCATGATAAAATGTTTTTACAAAAAGGATATGCTTTTAATAACTCAATTGCGATATCAGGAAGTAAAGATAAAATGGATTTCCTGATTGCTGGATCTACCAACAAGCAGAATTCCAATTTTAAGGGAAATGGAGGATTTGAAAGATCAAATCTTACGTCAAATTTTGGTGTTGAATTACTAAAGAATCTAAAATTTAGAAGTGTAACTCAATTGATCTACACAAAAAATACGTTAAACGATGCTACAGGTCGGGGAATTGTTTATGCCCTTAACAACACCAGGCCATTTGCAAATTATGATTATAAAGACGCTGATGGAAACTATGGTATTTATGTAGGGAATGCCGGCGGAGTAAATGGTCAAAACCCTAATTACACCAACCAATACTCTAGCACACTAGACAGAAAAGTTGATGTTATTCAAAATTTCAACTTAAATTATAAGGTTAATCGTTTTGTTGAGTTAGATACAAAATATGGCATCAATTACCAAAGTCAACAAATACAGTATAGATACGAAAATCAGGAATTTAATGTAAATGCAGGTGATCAGCAGTTCTGGATCGGTAATTACAATCCCAATACAAGTGCAGACGCTACTGGTGAGATAGACGACATTTCTGATCGCACGACTTTTCAAAACTTTTTGGCAACTGCAACAATTAGAACTGATTTTCAATCTGATTTTCATTTGAAAATTCCTATAAAAACAACGACTCAAATTGCGTATGATTATCGTAAAAATAAATACAGTCGTTTTTATGCCTATGGCTATGATGCACCTGTATATGCACCATGGAGCGCAAGTCAGGCAGGTGTTTATAAAGTGGTAAGTGATTACAATGAACCTTTCGCAACGTATGGTTTATTGGCTAATCAACGATTTGAATATGGAGATATTGGTGGTGTTTCCGTTGGTATAAGAAGCGACAAAGCTTCTACTTTTGGTCGTGGGGCCAAGTCACAAACTTTTCCACGGGGCGATGCCTATTTGAATATTTCAAAATTCAATTTTTGGCAAAATGCTAAAATAGCTCAAACGTTTACCGATTTTAAATTAAGAGCTGCTTTTGGCTCTGCCGGTATTCAGCCGAGGCCATTTGATAGATTTTACAGGCTAGGTGCTACTAACCTGGGAGTAAGAAACTCTTTAACATTTCCGATAACATCTCCCGATCCTGATATACAGGTAGAAGTTTCAAAAGAAATGGAGTTTGGTACAGATTTAAGTTTCAAGTTGGGAAAGTCCGGAAGCTGGTTCAATAATTTGAGCCTTGCTATTACTTATTGGGATAGAAAAACAGAAAATGCGCTCTATGAAGTTGATGCTGCCCCATCTACTGGTACTGGATTGTTAAGGACAAATGCATTTAGTTTAGGTTCTAATGGTATCCAGGCATCACTTAATTTAAATGTTTTGAGTAATAAAAATACTACATGGGATTTCACTGCGAATTTTTCCAAACAAACTTCTAAAATATTAAGTATCAATGGACAGGAGGTAGTGGTTACGTCAGCTGCGGGTAGCTCTAACTATGTATTGCGTCCGGGTGAAAAAATTGGCCAATTATATGGCTTTCTTATCTTAAAATCAGTAGATCAATTAGACCCGAATACAGGCTTGCCCTTCATCGCCAAAGCGGACCAGGCATTGTATGAAGTTGCCAGTAACGGATATGTGGTAAATAAAACTACCAAACAGCCAAAAAGTTCGCCTGGTCAATATAGTTTTGGAGACCCTAATCCCAAATTTAATATGAGCTTTATTAATAACTTCACTTACAAGGGGTTCCTAAGCTTAAACATTCAATGGGATTGGGTTAGCGGAAGTCATCTTTATAACCAAACTAAATCATGGATGTATCGGGATGGTATTCATTCAGATTATGCTAATCCTATTACGATCAGTGGTCAAACACAAGCGTACACTGCTTTTTACCGTGGCATTTACCAGGCTGGTGCTAACAATGGCACAAAGGATTATTTTTATGAAGATGCTTCATTTTTGAGGTTAAGAAATGTAGCTTTAGCATTTGATTTTGCAAAATTCTTTAAAATTAAGTTTGCCAATCGTATGCAGTTGGTGGTTTCAGGTCGCAATCTTTTTACCTCAACCAAGTACACTGGTTATGATCCTGAAGTTAGTTCTGGTAGCAGTAATTCAGCCTTTGATCGTGGTGTAGATCATAACACAATACCCAATACGAAATCTTATACAGTAGGCTTAAACATTGGTTTTTAATTTTAACTTAAAAAATTATTATGAATAAAAATAAAATTATATGGAGCATATTAAGCCTAACGCTTTTAACTTCATCATGTAAAAAAGATTTGGATGTTTCAAACGACAATTTACCCACTATTGGAAGTACAAGTACGGAACCTGGCTTAATTTCACTTGCCGGCGGAAGTATTTATAGAAATGGATTTTTTGATTTAAAATCTTCCGATGGCGTTTATGGCCGGTTTTGGGCTGGCGCAACAGGCTTTCATGAAATGATGGGCGACATTATTGGCGTAGAAGCTGCCAATGCATATATCAATCAAATTGGCTGCCCTAATAAAGTGACTTGGGACAACGGAACGGTTGTAACCAATCCAAGTGCTGTAAACACGCAGTATAATTTGCTTAGAAGTGTAAATCTTGCATCTCAGCAAGGAGCCAACCCGGCATTTTACGAATGGGCGTATATGTACAACATGATAGTAGCGGCTAATACCATATTAGATATAAACACTACTGTAAAGTTCAGTGGTGATATGCCCAGTAAAAAAGCGGCCATTCAGGCTTGGGCATATTGGTGGAAAGGATATGCATATGCAAGAATTGGTTCTATTTATTATGCAGGTTTAATACAAAACGTAGCTGTTAAAGAAGGTGTTATTACCGCCACAAATGGTAATTACGTTTCAAAGGAAGCTATTATAATTGAGTCTAACGCCAATTTCGATAAAGCTGTTACCGCTTTGAATGCAGTAACTTCTGTAGATGATTACGAAGAAATATTGGGTAAAATAATTCCTGACTTTTGTCAACAAGGCAAAGGTGGGGTTTTTTCCACCGATGAATGGAAGCGAAACATCAATACAATGAAGGCTAGGAATCTACTGGTTAATACAACGTTAGCAGCTATGACTACGGCTCAATGGAATACCATTCTTACATTAACTAATGCAGGCATCCGTTCCGGCGATTTTATATTTACCGGTAGAACAGACGCTAACGGGGATTTCCTGGGAACGACTATTGCTGATAAAGTTCAATCCAGTGCATCCGCTACAGGTACATACAAATTGAGTGAGCGTTGGATTCAGGAATTTAGGGCAGGGGATCAAAGGAGAGCCAATAATGTTCGTACTTTAAATAACGGAATCGGATTATTTAATACAGACAGGGGCAATAGTTTTAATACAAGATATAGTTTGCGTAATCGTAGTCTTGGTTTACCTGGCGTTGTAACCTATGCGAATACAGATTTAGGTGTGAATGAAATAACGCTTTGTGGAACTTATGAGGAGAATGAGTTGATGAAAGCAGAAGCGCTAATTAGGTTGGGTGCTCAGGGCCAAATTGACCAGGCTGTTGCTTTGATTGATGCTGTAAGAGTTTACCAGGGGGCCGGATTGCCCGCTACAGCATTGGGGCTTACCCAGGCAGTTGCTTATGAGGAATTGAGGCGGGAAAGAAGAATCGGTTTGGCATTCAAAGGCCTTTCGTTCTATGATGCCCGACGTTGGGATATTATAGATCCTGCTAAATCCCGTACAGGCTGCGTTTTGATTACGCCAACGGGTGCAGTTAATACCAATGCCACGATCAATTATGGTTTTCTTGATTATTGGGATGTTCCCGGTAATGAGTTGACCTACAATCCAGCTTCTGGAACTAGCGCACCAGTAGTTAATCCCAAAAAATAATCAATTTACAAAATTCAACAAAACAGGCTGTCTGAAAAGATGGCCTGTTTTGTTTTATAGAACTTCCATACTGTATTAGAAAACTGATTGTATGTACCTTTGGAAAATGAAAAATTTACTCGTTTTATTGATCGTTATTATTGGGTTATCTGCCTGTGACAACACCAACGAAAAATTGAAAGAACGCATCACCAATTCAGATAGTGTGGCCATCAATTATTTTAAAGGCGATGGCAGCATAGATACAGTAGTGGCAGTGAAAATAATCCGTGATAAAAATGCGATCAATGAGCTGGCCACTTTAATTGCTGCAAAAAAAAGTTCCGGTAATTTCAAATGTGGCTATGATGGGTCCCTTCATTTTTTTAAAATGAGCCGAGTAATTCAGGACATCGATTTTAAAATGAATGATGCGGATTGTATGCATTTTTCTTTTTCGCTGGAAGGTAAAATGACTGCTACTAAATTATCGCCGGAGGCAAAGCAATTGCTTGAATCGCTGAAAAAATAACTAGCTCCAGTAATCGTTTCATTTCATTGTAAAGACGTCTTCTCAGGTGCTTAAACCCAACTGCCTGCGGGAATGGCTGCAACCGCAGGTAATTGATGTGGAATGCTTTTACTGATTTCACGGGTAGGGGCATCTGCCAAAACAAGATCAATTATTTTACTGGTTTCATCTTTATAATCAACCTGTATGGCCTTCGCTTCGTTAATCCAGTTATCTACCAGGTGAATGTATTTTTTCTTTAATTTTTTAATTACAGGCACGCCCAATTCTGCAGCACCCGCCGCATTGCAATGTTGCTCATACTGGCTTTTCATTGGAATGATCATCAATTTTTTACCCATGTACAAAGCTTCGGCTGGTGTTTCAAAACCAGCTCCGCAAAGGATTCCTTCGCAGGAGGTAAAGCTGGTTGTAAATTCATTGGTACTAACGGGCTGTATCTGACAATTATTTACCGAATAGGATTTTTGGGTATGCTTTGAAAAAATCTGCCATTGTACATTTTTAAAATTTGAAAGGAAGCTGATTAATTTTTCATCATCATAAGCCGGCAGGTAAACAGTGTAATGCCCCAGGTTCGTCACGCTTGTTTCACGAATCGATTTCCTGATTACAGGCGTGAAAATATTTTCGGCAAAATTGTTGAAATGAAAGCCAACACCGGTTTTGCAGGGGGCATAATAACGTAACACCATCCATGCAAATGGATCGGTTTTTACAGGCCTTGGTGATCGGTCGTGCAATACTGCATACTGGTGACTCATCGCAACACAGGGGATATTTTTCAGTTTACATGCCCAGGCACTGATGGGTTCAAAATCATTAATCACCAGGTCGTAATTTTCTACCGGTAAATTTTTGATTTCGTTTATAAATTTTTTGGATTGAAATTGTTTGAAGGTTTTGTAAAAATCGATGCCTCCTTTTTTACCAAAAATAAAACTGAACCCTTTTCGCTGGTAAGTAACGGCATGGTTCAATCCTACATCGGCCTGGGTGCCGCTGAGCAGAATATCAAGGTCACACTTTTTCTCCAGCAGCGGAATTATTTCATTGGCCCTGCTCACATGTCCATTTCCGGTAGCCTGTATAGCGTATAATACTTTCATAATAAAAGTTTAAGAAGCAATTACAAAATCCTCCATCATCATTTTAAATAATTCTGCAGTACGCAGGTAGGCGGCCTCATCCACGTAATACGCATCCGTTAATTCGTTTACGTTTATATCTTCGCTATAATGATAAATTTTCCAGGCATTTTTTTCATACTCAAGAGCGGTAAGGTTTTCTATCCAGTCACCTGAGTTCAGGTAGTTTACATTTCCCTTGCTGGTATTGATCATTCGATTGGCTGGTTGGTGAATATGACCGCAGATTACATAATCGTATCCTTTTTCAATGGCAATATCAGCAGCCGTTTCTTCAAAATTATTGACATACTTTACGGCAGATTTTACCGAGTTCTTTATTTTTTTGGAGAGCGATATTTTACCCTTTCCCATTTTTTTGCTGATATAATTGATGAATGAGTTGATGTAGATCAACGTATCATAGCCAACGGCGCCAAGTTTAGCCAGCCACTTGCTATGCTTCATAATCACATCAAAAACATCTCCGTGAAAAATCCAGCTACGGGTATTGTTGTCGTGGTGAATGACCATTTTATTTACAATGTGAAAGTCTCCGATGGAAAAGTTTTCAAACCGGCGAAGCATCTCATCGTGATTACCGGTGATGTAATAAACCTTCACCCCACGGCTGAGCATACTGGTGATTTGTTTGATTACCTGCATGTGCCCTGGCGGCCAATACTTTTTACTAAACTGCCAGATGTCAATGATGTCACCATTTAAAACAAGGATGGTGGGGTCGATTGTGGAAAGATAGCGGGATAACTCGTTGGCCCGGCAACCAAAAGTACCGAGGTGTACATCGGATATGATAGCAACATCCAGTTTTCTTTTTTCCAATGGATTAGTTTAACCCAAAGATCAATACCGTATGTTTAGTAATTGTAAAGAAATTCTTACCAAAACTTAAACTTTTTTAATCCGGACATTCCCAATTAAATAGCTGGTTGTTGTTGCAGCGTATATTATAATCAACCAGATTTAAAAATGTGGCCTAAGTTGTATCGGAAAACCGGGCGTAATAGTCACTTTTTTAAAGCGTGGGATTGCTTTATTGGGGCCGCTTGTTTTTATGGGTGTTAAAGTAGGGCAAGCTGATATATTCCATTATATGCCAGGTAGGGGTTGCCGCTAATCTTTTTTACTCTCTAAAGTAAACCCAAAAGTTGTACCCACATCAAGCGTACTTCTTACGTGAATTACCTGGTGATGGGCCTCAATTATGTGTTTGCAAATAGCGAGTCCTAGACCACTACCACCTACTTTACGGCTTCGGGCGAGGTCAGTCCGGTAAAAGCGTTCGAATATTCTTCCTAAATGTTCTTCTGCTATGCCGGTGCCATCATCACTAATTTCTATCAAAATCCTTTTGCCATCTATCTTGTAGGCACTCGCTTCAATCACGCCATTTTGTTTGCCATATTTAATAGCATTGTCAATTAAGTTAATGAATACCTGGCGTAGTTTTTCTTTGTCAGCATAAACGGTAAGCGGTGCATCGCAACCTTTTTTGACGCCCATTTTTATTTGTTTAAGCTCGGCTTTTATTGAAAGTGATTCAAACACCTCCTTCACAAGATCTTGTATGATAAAATTCTCTTTAAATAAATGCTGTTCTCCCCGTTCTAATTTTGATATTTCATCAAGGTCATCTACCAGGTTTACCAGCCTGTCGATGTTTCGGGCGGTACTGCCCAGGAATTTTCTATTTACTTCAGGGTTTTCCAAAGCTCCATTTAGTAAAGTATCTACATAACCCTGTATTGCGAATATGGGGGTTTTTAATTCGTGCGACAGGTTCTGTAAAAATTCTTTCCGGTAGGCTTCATTCTGTTTTAAAACTTCAATTTCGGCCTTGCGTTGCTGCGCCCAGTGTTCTACGTCTTCCCTTACTTCATCAATGCTTTTTTGTGGCAAGATATTTTTGTAATAAAATTCTTCTCGTTTGCTGGCCTTGGTTTGGTAAATGAGTTTGTAGATTAATTTTATTTTCCGGTAAACAAAACTCTGCACCATAAATAGTACCAGCCCGAAACAAGCTAAGAAAACGACTGTAAAAACGATCATTGAAATCCACCACACTGGTTGAAAATAAAAGGAAGCCACGCTGATAGGAAAGGCGATGATCAATGCAGTGATTGCAGAGAGTTGTTGTGGCGATAGATTTTTTGCTGAAAACATATTGTTGATAAAAGGATAATGTTTATGAATAAATACAAGAGCAGAAGCTATTAAGTTCTATTGCCACTCAATCACCTGATATGGCTGTTCGGATGAATTGTTTTAGTTAATTTATGATATATCCGGTCACATTTGTATTAAACAGAAATTAGAATAGCTACATAATGACAAACAGCCGCCGCTAATACAAACAGGTGCCAGATAACATGGTGATAGGTATATTTTTTCCACAAATAAAAAATTACACCCAGTGAATAAAGTACCCCTCCAATGGCAAGCCAGGAAATTACCGGAGCTGGCATTTCTTTAAAGAATGATTTTCCGCCAACAAATAAAATCCATCCCATTAATACATAGATACCTGTTGAAACCAACTCGAATCTGCCGGTGAAGTATAATTTAAAAAAGACACCGATTAGGGTTAAGCTCCACAAAATTGCCAACAATGTAATACCAAATGTGTTGTTTACATAAATTAAAATAAATGGAGTGTAGGTGCCTGCTATTAAAAAATATATACTGATATGATCCAGAATTTTTAACCGCTTTTTTATTTTCGGTTGATTAAAGCCATGGTACATAGTGGAAGCTGTAAAAAGCAAAATAAAGCAACAACCGTAAATAACAGATCCCGTTAGGGCAGCGAGATGTTGATTTTTAAATGCCAGCAAAATTAAAACCGGCATGCAGATTACACCAAATAAAATACCAAGTCCGTGGGATAGGCTATTCACTTTCTCAACTGGTATGGGCCGGCCTAAATTATTTTTTTTCATCTTCAAAAATTAACCAGGTGTAAGTTAATTTCTTTTCAAAGAGAATGATTACCTAAAATGTAAAAAGCACTAAAATAATGGCTGCAAAAGAGGGTAGGAGCATTTATAATTCAAATTTGTATCCCACGCCTTTAACGGTAGTGATACAATCAAGATTTAGTTTCTGGCGAATTTTACGGATATGTACATCAATTGTGCGATCACCTACAATTACTTCTGTGCCCCATACCTGGTTTAATATTTCATTGCGCAAAAAAACCTTTCCTGGTTTAGAAGCCAGCAGTGCCAAAAGTTCAAATTCTTTGCGTGCTAAAATGATATCATTGCCTTTGTATTTAACCATGTATTTTTCCCGGTCTATCACCAGGTCGCCCAATTGTACAATCTCAGTTTCGTCTTTATCTTTATTTAACCTTCTAAAAAGAGCACTTACTTTACTAACCAGAATTTTGGGCCTGATGGGCTTGGTAAGATAATCATCTGCACCAGTTTCCAAGCCGCGGATTTCTGTTTGCTCATCGCTCAATGCGGATAGAAAAACAATCAGCGTATCCTTAAATGCAGGTTGCATCCGGAGAATATTGCATACCTCAATGCCGTTCTTACCGGGCATCATGATGTCTAAAATAATAAGATCAGGTTGATTTTTTTTTGCAGCATCAATTGCCTCATCACCGTTTTTTGCGGTGATTACTTCGTATCCTTCTGCCTGTAGATTAAATTGGATGATCTCCAGGATATCCGGCTCATCATCTGCAATTAAAATTTTTTTAACAATACTCATACTATTTTTCGCTCCGCAAAAGTAGGGCTTCGCATGAATCATTGCATCAAAGCCTGCTCATTCCGTGTATTATCAAATTGTTAACGCAAATCAACCTCCGTGCTCCCAAATCCCTCATAAAACTATGGCTACCGATGGTTTGGTTTTAAAATGTCACTATTTTCGTACGTGATGGAAAATTAAGCGTTCGTTTTAAACCACCGGATAAATTGATTTTTTTGATAGATAGCAATAATGCTTTGCTGATATTTTGTTTGATACATGAATTTAACAGTTTGGCTTTTTTCGCCATCTTTGCAATAGAATACTAAACATGAAAAAATTTTTACTACCCTTATTTATAGTTGCGTTTTATACCGATGTATTTGCATTTCAGGATTCTGTTGTAATCCCTCTGAGCCGCCAACGGTTTCATGACAGAATTAACAATGAGCAGATATTGATGGATAAAGCTGATGGAACGCTTGATGGAATCGTGAGGGTGTCTGCAAATGAAGAAATCAATTTACAGGTTACAGATGCGCTCACCAGGCGGGTTAATAAGTTTCAGGATTGGGTAGAACTGAATGACAAAGTAATTTCAAGCAACGAAAAAATACGTCAGCTCAATTATATAGAAGAACTGATTAGGAATTTTCGCATGGAATGGAAATCGAAAAATATCAATCCTGCTTTGGCACCTTTGCTGGTTGATCATTTTGAACATGTTTGGAAGGCGAATATGGACAGCGTAAGTATGCTTCCCTATGTAAATGAAATGCCCTACGAAATTGGTGTGATCCTTGTTGAAATTTTTAATAAAAATGTAGAATACGCCAGCGCCAAAAAACTGGTTTTCTTAAAATACTGTGCGCTGCATCCGGATAGGATTCTTTCTATTATACGGCCATATGTAAAAGAACCCTTTGCTGATAGCCTTGTAGTAGTTGCCTGCAAAAATGATCCGGAACAATTGTACGATTACGCCTATTCTACAAGGTCGCCCGAAGGCAAATTGATACAACAAAATACTGATCCGCTAGTAAAGGCAATTGTAACGTTTAGTAAGATGGACAACGCTTTGTTGTATTATCCTTTTTTAGATAATATTCTGCACAATAAAATAGCCATCGATTCCATCAAAAAAATTATTGGTGATGGCGACGGACGAATGGACAGCGTTGGTTATTTTAAATTATTGGTAAAAACGGAGAAGGATTATTTTTATAGATTAGGGGTGTTAAAAGATACACCTATTGCCATGTTTGGTGCAAATGGGTTAAGAAAAATGTTGCAGAAAAAGGCCATTCAGCATTTTATTACCCCAATCAATAATCTACATGAACAAAATAATCTGAACATTCGAATGAAGGCATTGGATCCTTTGTCGGCAGAGGAGTTATATTATGTAATGGTAATGGGGGAAAATGACATTTACACTTCCAGCTACAAACATAGTTTTGCCAGGTTACTACAGCGAATGGGCAGCAAACCCAGGGGCGACTCTCTTTTATTGAGCGTAAACATGGATTATTTTAAAAAGTTTATAAAAATGGCTGCCAACTTTAACCAGTTGGATACCTTTTTAAGAACGATGCCCGGCAATAATGCAACTACGCTGATGAAGGCTTTTGTTGCCAACCTGGACCAGGCCAATAATCTGGAAGATGCAGTAGATGTGGCAGACAGTTATAGCAGCATCAAAAACCCAGTATTACTTCAAAATATATTAAAGAATGTTACGCTGAATGAGCAGAAGAGTATCAATCAAAATAACAGTAAGGGGAAGACAATATATGGCTTATTAAAAACGATTTTTTTATCTGCAAACGACAATAGTATTGACCTTACGAGTGAAATTGGTATCCCCTCTATTTATTCGGTTGATTATAAATACCTGGCAGATGAAAATGGCCGTGTAGTGCAGCAGGTGTTTTTTTATGGTGACGAAGACGGTAAAACACATTTTCCGCAATTTCTGAATTCCTTTTCCAAAAAAGAATGGAGTATCTCTACCCAAAAAGAATGGGTGGAAATTAAATCACTGACAGGTAAAAAATTATCCATCTTCGCTAATCTTCCGCTGGACAATGATAAAAACCTGGATGATACTGCTCAATTGCATTTAGGCAGGTACTTGTCAAGAAATGGTATGCAGCCATCTGTGGTTGTGCATCGTGGCCATAGCTATTGGTTGCCACGCACAATTGAAAGAATGGCTAAAGATGCTAAAATCATCGTTTTAGGTTCATGTGGGGGGTATCAAAATCTAAGTCAGATTATCAACTCTTGTCCGGATGCACATATTATTTCAACTAAAGAAATAGGTAAAGGCGATATCAACCGGCCGATCCTCAATTACCTCAATCAAACGATTGCCTCAGGCAAAACGCTGGTATGGAAGGATATGTGGGCATCGTTAACCAAATTATTTCACAGTGATGCCAATAAGGGAGTGGCCGAAAGTTGGGATGATTATGTACCTCCGTATAAAAACCTGGGAGCTATTTTTATAAAAGCCTATAATAAAAAAATGGAAGGAGAGTTGTAGCGTTGATTTTTTTAGGATTATATACTACAAATTTTATGTATCGCTCGTCCGCTATGGTATTTTCAGCGGCGGTCAATTTCTAAATATCTTTGCTCTATGAGTGAATCGGTTAAAGTAAAAAAGGTATTCAATTTTTCAATTTTGAGAAGGGTGTTCAATTTTGCAGCACCTTATAAAACAAAATTTTTCTGGTCCCTTTTCCTTGCCATTTTTTTAGCAGTTATTTCTCCAATAAGACCCTGGCTTATCCAACTTACCATCAATAAAGGAATGCAGCCTGGAGCAGAGGTTTGGTTTTTAAAAGGAGCGGCTGAGGTAATCATTGGTATTACGATTATTCAACTGGCGCTATTGCTGATTGAAACCGTTTGCCGTTTTGTTTTTACTTTTTTTACCGCCTCGCTTGGCCAAAATGTGGTTAAAGATATGCGGGTGGCTACCTATAAAAAGGTTATTAATTTAAATCTTTCTCAATACGATAAAACCCCCATAGGCACTTTAACCACCCGAACAATCAATGATATAGAGTCGATTAATGATATTTTTAGTGATGGTTTAATTCCCATTATTGCAGATTTGTTATCCATTATTGCGGTGTTGAGTTATATGTTTTATGTAGATTGGCAGTTAACACTGGTTTGTATGGCCCCGTTTCCAGCACTGATCATTGCAACTTATTTCTTCAAAGAAAGTGTCAATAAATCTTTTATCAGGGTACGCAATGCCGTATCTCAATTAAATGCTTTCGTTCAGGAACATATTACAGGAATGGCAATCGTACAGGCATTTGCTGCTGAAAAAAGAGAATTCAATAAATTCAACGAAATCAATAAAGAACATCGGAATGCAAATGTGCGATCCATTTTTGCATATTCTGTTTTTTTTCCGGTAGTAGAGCTGGTATTGGCAAGTTCACTTGGTTTGTTGGTATGGTGGGCGGGTGGCGCACAAACCCATGAAGCTGCAGGAAATATTACGGCCTTTATATTATGCCTCAATTTATTATTTCGTCCCCTTAGGGTAATTGCAGATAAATTCAACGTGCTGCAAATGGGTATGATTGCCGGTGAACGGGTTTTTAAAGTGATGGACAATCAGGATTACACCATCTCAACCGCTTCCGTTGGTAAAAATGGCGAACCTAATAAAGCGGTCATCAAAGGTGGGAGGGTAGCATTTGAAAAAGTTTGGTTCGCATACATTGATCAGCAATACGTATTGAAAGACATCTCGTTTGTAATAAATCCGGGAGAAACATTGGCCATTGTTGGCAACACAGGAAGTGGTAAAACTTCGATCATTAGTTTGCTGAACCGTTTGTATCATATACAGAAGGGGAGCATCAAAATTGAT
>Ga0335397_10006705_pt1 | contig 14814 bp, 10 predicted proteins | sample MAT04_FD_205740 | JGI IMG/M metagenome (GOLD analysis project Ga0335397, IMG submission 205740) | Freshwater microbial communities from Lake Fryxell liftoff mats and glacier meltwater in Antarctica - MAT-04 (spades assembly) (version 2) ...
TATATTTTTATTTAAACGTTCTATTTAAAAATTATATTCATACCAATTGTATAAACTCTTGCTGATGGGTATTTATCTGCACTATCATACCCTGGATTCAGACCGAGTTGATTTACTTCTGGATCCATACCTTTATAACCGGTAATTATTAACGTATTCAACGTGGAGACATACAAGCGAGCTGATTTAATGTGTTTTGACCCGGAAAGACTAAAGTTATATCCAAGTGCCACATTATCAATCTTCCAGTAATTACCATTTTCAACATAGTAACTATTCCAATCAGTAGACACTTGCTTGTTCAAAACTGTTTTTCCAAAAACCAGGTCAGTAGCCGACCTCATTTGATTATACACTGTAAATCCTGGGTTTTCATAGATCATGCGTTGTGCATTGATGATCTGAAAACCAAAAGCCCCTCTCATGGATACATTTAAATCGAAATTGCCATAGCGAAGACTATTGTTCCAACTTAGATAGGATTTCGGTAGTCCATTTCCAATTATTTTTTTATCTGCTTCTGTTACTGTTGCAACTTGTTTACCATCTTTATCTTCATAAATCCAGGTCCCGTCTGTCGCTACATCAACTACCTTGTATCCCCAGAAATTTCCAATTTCATGACCGACTTCAACCCGGTGACTATAGGTATTTATAGGACTTGGTGTAGTACCGGCATTAAACCATTTATTGGTGGCTGTATAAAGGTCATTATCAATTGAAATGAATTTATTGCGGTTGGCCGAATAAGTTGCATTCGTGTTCCAGCTAAATCTTTTGGTTTTAATCGGAGTATAATTGAGCAGAAGTTCAATACCCTTGTTCTCCATAACGCCCACATTTGCAATTGTGGTTGGATATAAATTTGGAGGAGAAGGAACCGAATAATTATACAATAACCCTTCAGTTCGACGATTGTAAAAATCAATGCTCCCGGTAAGTTTTTCCTTTAAAAAACCAAAATCCAAACCAATGTTTGTTTCCTTTTTTTCTTCCCACCGTATATATGGATTTGCATTATTGCTTGGGGCTAAACCTCTTGTCCACCTTCCGTCAATAAAAAATCTTTGGCCGTAATCTAACTGGCTAACCCCTAAAAACGAATTATCAGGTGCAGTGCCGGTTATACCATATCCTACTCTCAGTTTTAAATTATCAACAAAACTGACTGATTTCATGAAATCTTCTTCATTAATGCGCCAACCAACTGAAACAGAAGGGAAAGTTCCCCATGGTTTTTTTGTGCCTACAAATTGTGAAGCTCCTTCATGACGCATGTTGGCCATTAACAAATATTTTCCTTTATAATTGTAGGTAACCCTTCCAAAAAAGCCAATAAGGTTAGACGCATATTTACCGCTCGACATAGTCGCTCTTCCAAGTGATAAAGCATCCCCATTCCCAATAGCATCAATATATGAATAATTACCTGCCGGGAAATCATAGTTATACATAGATCCTCTCTCGGTGAGACTATGCTGATAACTATAGCCAGCCAACGCAGAAAAATTATGTCCTTTCAATGACTTACTATATGATCCTGTTAGTTCCAAAAGCTTATCTGTATTTTGTCCGAAATCTTTAAATGCTTCACCATTTTTACCATCCATGGTTGATGAATAATGTTGCTTCGTATGGCCAAGACTATTCATATAATTATATTGATTGCTGGAAGCCACCATTTTTAAATTTAAACCACGAACAGGCAACCAGGTTAAGCTTCCGTTTATTCTTGATGATTGGGATTTATTATCTCCATACGACTCTTTTAACCAGGACACAGGGTTTTGATTTTGACTTAATGCCGAATTTTCAAACCAGGTTCCATCTGGATTTTTCACAGGCGCCGTTGGGTTGTATCTTGTAGCTTGTCGGAAAAAATAGTTTTCAAAAGGGACACCTGAGTTATTTTGAGAATTGATATAATTAATCCCCACAATTAATTTGTCATTAAACATTCGATGATTGATATCAAATCTACCATTAAAATTTTTTGTTTCTGAAGTGATGAAGACTCCCTGCAGATCACGATAAGCGAGAGATGCCAAATAATTTGTTTTCGCATTTCCTCCACGGAATGTTAAGTTTTGATTGTAGCTGATAGGCGTTTTTCTGCTTATTTCTTTAATCCAGTCTGTACTTGCACCGTAATCCTGAAAAGTGACACCCTGAGCAAGCCGGGCCCGGTATTCAGCAGCCGTCAACATTTTTGGAAGTCTGACATAGTTTTGGGTACTTAAGTAGCTACTATATTCAATAGTAGGTTCTATTGTTTTGCCATTGGCACTTTTTGTTGCAATTAAAATTACGCCATTGGTGCCTCTAGTTCCATAAATTGCCGCAGCAGATCCATCTTTCAATACATCAATGGATTCAATATCCTCTGGTTGTACGGTGAACAAATCACCGGGAATACCATCTATCAGGATTAAAGGCTGGGTACTGGTTGCGAACGTGGCGGTTCCTCTTAATAATATTTGGCTTTTAGCATTTGGATCACCACTCGGAGTACCAATAATTACACCAGCAACTTTTCCCTGGATTAATTGAGCTGCATCTTTGACAAAGCCTTTGGTAAAACTCTCGGTGTTTACCCTTGCAATCGCACTTGTAACTTCTCTTTTTCTTTGTGCACCATAACCAATTGTGACAACCTCATCAAGGCCAATTGCATTTTGAGTAAGCGTAACATTAATCGTTGTTTCACTGCCGATGGCAATCTCCTGCGTCTTTCTGCCTACTGTTGAAAAGACCAAAGTTGCATTTTCAGGAATATTGGAAAGTGAATAGTTACCGTTGTTGTCGGTTGTGGTTCCGATGGAAGTTCCTTTTACAACAACCGATACACCTAGAAGCGGGGCTCCTGAAGCGTCAACAACTTTACCCGAAATGGTTTTGCTATCAACTTTCTGGTCAAAAAGCTTAGAGCTATTCAAAGCAACCTGTCTATTGTTAATAGAATAGCTAATGCCTTTTTTATCAAGCATTTCATCCAGAATCTTTGTGATCAATAGATTCTTAGCTGAGATATCAACCTTTTGATTAACATTTAGTTTAGTCGCATCATACATAAAAACAAATTCTGAGTTGCGTTCTATCTCAGCCAAAACATCTTTAATCGTTACATTTTTCAGATGTAAGTTGATTCGTGTATTCTGAGAATATGTGTCAATAGCAATTGCCTGCGAAATTGTAACAAGTACAATAAACAATGTTATTTTCATGACTTTAAATATTTGTGATTCCAAAATTTTATTCAAATAAGGAATCGATGGGCAATCGTTTTTTTTCATACATTTGTTTTATTGTTTAATAATTCAGATTGTTTTGCTCTTTCATTATGAGTAGAAGCGAAAAGAGAAAAAAGGGGATGTTACCAGCATCTCCCTTTTTGTTAGGTAGGGTGCATTACAGTTAGTTAGAGTGTATCACATAGGCTTCAATTTTTCATACTACTTATCAGGTTTGCATTATTGTTAAGACGATGGGGTAGTTTTCACTATTGTGTTTCAAGATAATTATAAATCTTTATGCCAATTACTGGTAAGTGTCATGTATCATTATGACGTTGGTCATTTTACCATCATACATGCGACGTTGCCTGTATCGAGTTAATATGACGACCATCAAGATATTACCTCGTTATTATTACTTTTGTTTTTTCTCCCCTAACTATTTTGTATCGAACAGAACAGGAGTATCCAATGGACTTGAATATATCTTCTAAAGACTCGTTTTTAATCGTAGCAGTAAATACCGAACTGTAAATCTTGGTATTGTTCACCTCAATATCAATATTGTATTTACGCTCCAACTGAGCGAATACTTCTTTCATTGGGCTGTCGTTGAAATAAAGAATTCCATCAGTCCAAGCTGTAAAATGACTTGAATTACTTTTTTTAATAACTACTTTTCCAGAATGAATGTTATATTGAGCCACTTCACCAGGCACTAATTTATATTGGAAAGATTCCTTTTTTGAATGCAGCAATTCTACGCTACCGGATTGGAGTGCCACACTAATTGATTCGCTATTTGAATAAGCATTGACATCAAACCTTGTTCCCAATACTTTTACTTTAAGGTCATCACAGCTCACAATGAGTGGAAGATCAATATTTTTGGTTACCTGAAAGAAAGCTTGCCCTGTTAATTTGATTTCACGATTAGTGTTACCAAAATTGTTGTTATAAGTTAACTGGGTTCCCGAGTTCAACCAAACCACAGAACTATCCGGGAGAATAATCTTTGATCGTTGTCCATCTTCAGCTACAACTGAAGTATAAAACAAACGGGAACCATTTAATGAATGTCCATCTTTTTGAAAATTAAAAAATAAAGCTAAGAGGCCAATGACTATAAAGACTATCGCTGCATATTTAAAATATGAATATGCATTCAATTTAAAGGAGCGTTTCCTTAAATTTAATTGCTGTTGAAAACTAAGATATAATTCTTCAACCTGGTAAGCAGACATCTGCCTTTCCGAATTCAAAAGTGCCCAGGCATTTTTTAATCGATTATATTCATCCTTTAACTCTTTCTCCACATTCAAGCTAGAATGCACTGATTGTTTCGTTTCAGCTGCTGCGTTTCCTGTAATTACCTTGAATATATCCTCTGTATTTTCCACTTTTATCTTATGTTAGTTTATATATAATGCACGAATATGATTTTACCCTAGTAGAAAAAATATATTTATTTGAAATAACATCCTGAATTTGAATATTCCAAGCCTGAATCCAATATATTTTAGTCGTCCCGTTCAGAAATAATGATACATCAATGAATTATTAATCAAATATGTTTTCGGTTCTCCGTTGTAATTATTGAATTAACTAAATTTCCGTGTTTACCAATTGGATGTATTGTTTATGTGTAGTGTTGTTAGCTGAATATAAAAAAATACTAAATGAGTCTCCCGCTAAGTTTACTGAAGAACTATATTTTCTTTGGGCCTGGCATTGAGGTATGAAATAAAAAATTAGCGAATGAACAGGAACGCCATAATAGGCAAATAATCTTGCAGGCTGATTCGAAACTGCTTTAATGCTTTTGAAATATGCCATTCGACTGCTTTCACTGATATATTTAGTTCTTCGGCAATTTCCCTATACTTTTTGTCTTCAAAACGACTCAGTTGAAACACAACTCTACATTGTGGTGGTAATTGTTCCAAGGTGTTTTTAATGATCTGTTCAATTTCCAGGAAAGTTAACGAAGAAGTATCAAGCGATCCCAAGGCATCCATATTTGCCTTTAACTCTAATGTACCAATGTCGGATGAGTCGAAAAGTCTTTTTCTGTACTTTAAGTCACGTAATTTGTATAAGCTATTGTTTTTTGCTACAGTAAAAAGGTAGGCCGACAAATTGGTGTTGTCAGAAAGTGTTTCTTTTTTATCCCATAATGTCATTAAAGTATCCTGAATTATATTTTCAACTATATCCTTTAATGGAATGTACTCATAAACAAAATAGAATAATCGGGGAACATACATGTTATAAATAACTTTGAAAGCAGCTTCGTCGCCTAGTCTTAGTTTTTCAAATAAGCATTTTTCGTTGTTAATCATTATAGCAGTAAAAAACTTATAAAATATTTTGAACCTATCAGTAATATACTGTCCTGACTAATTCATGCCTTCAAAAATAGCGAAATTGAATCTATAATCCTTTCAATATTTTAAAAAAACTGAATTGAGATTAGCGAAAATTATTTGTTCTTTTAAATTTTGAAAAATGCCGGAAGTTGGTTTGGTTGACCATTTTTACCCGGGAAGACGAAATCATTCGTCATAATACAGGACCTTCCAATTCCTGTATTCCGAAAGCGCCTATTAAATATTTGACTTTTTTGAAAAAGCTTAAAATTCATACAGGCTTTGGAATCTTTTTTGTTCCTTTGAATCAACCTGCTGCTTGTGTAACCAAAATCTAAAATGAAAATTCAAAAAAATCTGATTGATGAAAAAATTAATTGTAGTCATTGTTTCATTGACTTTAATACTGGCAACTAAAAAGACTTATGCCCAATATAGTGCGAAGGATTTTGGCGCAAAAGGTACTGGATCTATTTTGGATACTCATGCAATTCAGAGCGCTATTGACAAAGCTTCTGCAGATGGAGGCGGAATTGTAACTATTTCTTCCGGCACCTACCTGATCGGCACACTCATTCTCAAAGACAATGTGGATTTGCATCTACAGCCAGGGGCAACTCTTCTGGGAAGTCCAAATTACAAAGATTATATTGAGATTAATCAAAAGTTTGAATCGAGATCAAAAGAGCTTTATGCTAAATATTTTATGCTCTTTGCAGAAGGTGCGAAAAATATTTCTATATCAGGTTCAGGAATAATTAATGGAAATGGATTGACTAATTTCACTAAAGTATATCCCCAGAATCAAAGGCCATTTATTGTAAGACTGGTCGATTGCGAAAACGTGATTATTCGTGATGTTCACCTACTTAATAGTGCAAACTGGACACTGCATTTATTAGGGTGCAGCGATGTAAATGTTGAGGGAGTGGAAATCGCAAATGAGGCAAATTCAAATCGTGACGGCCTGGACATCGATTGCTGCAAGAGAGTAAGGGTTTCCAATTCAAGGTTTTCGACAGGTGACGATGCTATCGTTATGAAAGCTTCAAGCAATGTAATATGCCAGGATATTGCTATCTCAAATTGCATTGTGAGCAGCAGGGCAACGGGCATTAAAACCGGAACAGAATCAAACGGGGGATTTAGAAATATCACCGTAAGTAATTGCATAATTAAAGATATCACGGTTCACAGTGGTATTGAATTAATAACAGTGGATGGCGGGATGATGCAAAATATTCTGTTTGAAAATATCATAATGGAGAATGTAGCAACCCCCATTTTTATCCGGTTGGGATTGAGGGCAAGACCATTCAAATCAGGTCAGTATGTTCAGCATATTGATAATGTCTCAGATATCTCTCTAAATAACATCTCGGTTACAAATGCGAAATTGCCTTCCAGCATTATGGGATTACACAACAAAAAAATCAGGAATGTATCTATTACTAATTATACCGTACGAAATTCAGTCGTTCAGGAGGCTGTTCCGTACAATAAAGTTCCTTTTGAAGAATTTGCATACCCTATGGCTATTATGTATGAGCATTTACCAGCCTATGGATTGTATTGCAGAAATGTTGAAGAACTCTATCTGCAAAATGTTACCATGTATTCAGCCGACAACGAAGCAAGGCCTGCACTCGCATTCGACAGGGTGAATAATATTGAACTACAATCAGTTAAAGCAGAAATGAAAAATCCAGGTACAGTTTTGGCTCATTTCCGAAATTCAAAAAATATAACGGCAGGTTTTTGCAGAACAATCGGAAATAGCAATTCCCTTTTTGAAGTAGAGGAAAATTCGATAAAAAATTTGAATGTATTCAATTCTATTTTGCAATCCGATCAGAAAGAAATTAAAAAAGTGACCCGACTCGAAGACGATCAACTATTTGAAGATTTTAATACAGCGTTGAAATATACTGTAGATAAAGGCGAAATGACAAATGGACTAACTGCAAAAAATCTGAAAAATGATCCGGTTAAGTTTAAACTGGAGATGACCAAAAAAGGATCTCTTCAGCTATGTATCTTAATATTAAATGACTCTGCCGTTCCTGAAAAAGTACTGGTAAAATATGAAGGTATTACGCAGGAATTTACAATTAATTGGAGCGAATGGGGTTGGGCTCCAATCACTCTACTGAAGGAATATCCAACGAATAAATCGGTTGATTTTGAAATTGTTCCGTTAAAAGAAAATTCAAATCTGAAAGTAGCCAGGGTTTATTTCAGATACCAGAACACAAAGATAACGGACTGATTTTGAGAATAATATTTCTGAGGGTGCATTTCAAAAACAAACAAAACAGGAGAATGTTGGCACACAATCTGCGTAAAAAATGCCAACAAAACCTAAGAAAAGCAGCTTAAAACGGCTCATTTTTTTCTTTTTATCCATTTGCAACCCTTGGGCTCCCCACAAAAAACAATTACCCTATAAAATGAAATTCTAATAATAAGGGCAAAATAAAACCGTCTCACTTTAATTATGAGACGGCCTCTTTTATTAGAAGGGAATATTTATAAAATGTTGGTTATTTTAAACAATTTATCTATATTTGATGATAATATCCAACAAAAATGAATAGAAGGAAGCAAATATTATTCCCAAAATACCAGAAAATACTGGAAAAGGTGGGTGAAAATATCAAATTGGCCAGAAAGCGAAGGAAACTGACAACTATCCAGGTGGCTGAGCGTGCTGATATTAACAGATCTACACTTACGGAAATAGAAAAGGGCAACCCCAGTGTGTCCATGGGTGCTTATTTTAATACGCTTCGAGTATTGGGACTGCAGGATGATTTTTTAAAACTGGCGGCTGATGATGAATATGGTAGAAAATTACAGGATATTGAATTAGTAAAATAAAATAAAGGTGGCTGATAATAAAACAGATATATGGGTGTATGCACATTGGGTAGGAATGTCCGAGCCAAAGTGCATTGGAATCCTTTCAGCCCATCAGGCTAAGGGAAGGAAGGCTTTTAGTTTTGAATATGACAAGGAATGGATAAGGTCAAAACCGCAAATGTTATTAGACCCAGCAATACAATGGTATACCGGTCCGCAATTTTCAAACAAGGAAGAAAACTTTGGGATATTTCTTGATTCAATGCCCGATACCTGGGGTAGGACTTTAATGAAAAAACGTTCTGCCCAAAAGGCAAAAGAAGAAAACAGACCCGTCCCGACTTTATACGACATTGATTTTCTATTGGGTGTTTATGATGAAAACAGGATGGGCGCTTTGAGATTTAAGCTGGACCCTGAGGGAGACTTTTTAGACAATGATCATGAAGCCGCAGCCCCTCCATTATATAATATCAGAGAACTACAGCATGCAGCCCATATAATAGAATCTGACGTTGATAATAAGGATGTAAAAAAATGGATCGCTATGCTAATGGCCCCGGGATCAGCCTTAGGAGGTGCCAGACCTAAAGCAAATATTCTAGATGAGGACGGCCATCCAATGATAGCTAAATTTCCATCAAGGAATGATACTATTGATAAAGCAGCATGGGAATTTCTTGCATACAAATTAGCACTACAGGCAGGTATTGAAATGACTGAATCGAAGATTCAACATATTGCAGGCAGGTACAACACTTTTTTTACTAAACGCTTTGACAGGATTGGCGGAGAACGTGTACATTTTGCTTCTGCCATGACCATGACCAATAACAATGAAGATACTATAAGAGACAACCCGGCCAGTTATCTTGACCTTGCTGACTTTATTCAATATTCAGGAAGTAATATACAGGCAGACCTGCAGCAATTATGGAGACGAATAGTATTTAATATAGCTATCTCAAACACTGATGATCATTTACGCAATCACGGGTTTATATTAGGAGATACAGGATGGAAACTTTCACCGGCTTATGATATCAACCCTTCTATTGATAAAGACGGCCTTGCTCTTAATATTGATCAAGACGACAATTCCCTAGACTTTGAACTTGCCAAAAGTGTTGGGCAGTTCTTTCAGTTAACTATTCCACAAATGGATACTATAATTGAGGAAGTAACTGTGCCTATACGAAGCTGGAAAGCTATTGCCAATGAAATTGGAATACCAAGAGCGGAACAGGAATTAATGGAACCGGCATTTCGGCATTTTTAAAATAATAAGATTGGTTACTTACTTTCATTTTATATGCTAAATAGTGGAATTGGCAGAGAATTGCAAGAAAGTCGTTAAAACTGTCAGTCAATTTGGCATATAGGAAATAAAGTCATAAAGGGTTTAGCTTTGCCAATATTATTAGTTTTAAATAACTAAATACTTTAGAATCCCTAAAGGGCCTTTATTTTCGCTGAAATCCATAGCTGTAAAGGGATACATTTCAAAATGTGTGCATATCAAAATGTGCCAAAATGCAACAATTCATAATTATTGGCACGTTAATAGACAAAAATATTCTGAAGTATTAGCTCAATCCCGCAGAGGGGATTTTGTTTTGGCGACCTAGAAGATAAGGGTATATGGTATACCGAAAACATTCTATTCTTATTTCCCTTTCTATTTGGAATTGATATAAATAAATCCCCAGAGTAAACTCCAGGGAAGATAATTATGTATTTTTTAAAGAATGATTGGCTTATGGGAAAAGAATTTAAAATACTATCTATTGACGGCGGCGGTATCAAAGGCCTTTATTCTGCCAGAATTTTACAACATTTTGAAGAACACTTTAAATGTGCAATATCAGATCATTTTGACATGATATGTGGAACTTCCACAGGAGGAATGATTGCTTTGGGATTATCACTTAAGATACCGGCAGCTGAGTTAGTAAAATTTTATGAAGAAAAGGGTCCTCTGATTTTTCCGAACAGGACACGAAACCGGTTTACAAGAATATATGATACTTTTCGACAGGCACTCTGGAAAGGAAAATTTAATGACGTGGAGCTAAAGAGTGCGTTGGAAGCAATTTTCGGTGAAAAATTGATTGGTGAATCGCACAATCTGATCTGTATCCCTTCTTACACTATTACTGAAGCAAGGCCCTGGATTTTTAAATATGATCACACTATATTAACCAGGGACAACAAAACAAAATATTTAGATGTTGCTTTAGCAACTTCTGCAGCGCCTACCTACTTCCCAGTCGCAGAAATTGCCAACTAGGCAATAACAATGATTCATTTCTGGACTTTGGATTATTACTATACTTCTCAATAATTTCCAATGCCGGCTGCAGCAATGGAATGCGAGAAGGTGAATCAGTTTTTTTGCGATGCGTAAATATCCACTTATTGCCATTGATGCCAATAACAATATTTGCCGGCGTAAGATTTTTTGTATCAATATATGCAAGACCGGTATAACAACTAAACAGAAAAATATCTTTTACCTGGTTGAGGCGTTCCATAGCAAATTCTTTATCATGCAAAATTTGCAATTCTTCATCCGATAAAAAAGTTCTTTCCACTTCTTTGACCTTAATTTTGAAATTGGCAAATGGATTTTTAACAAGCCATCCATTGGAAAGACAAATCCGGATTATTTTACCAAAATTCCTGATATACTTTACAGTGCTGTTGTTATTGCATTTTTTTTCAGAGCGCATGTAAAAATTAAAATCTGTCAGAAATTCATGATTGATCATTCTGATATCAATATCAGTAACACCAAACTTCCATTGCATAAAATTGACAACATGCTGCAGGGATGTTTCATAACGGTTTAAAGTAGACGGCGAATATTCTTTGCCAACAAGTTGGCTCATTTCTTTATTATGATTTTCAAAAATGGAAAAAAGCATTCTTGATTTATCAGGTTTCCCGGATAGCCTGTTTACTATCGCCTTGGCGGTAACGGGTATTTGATTTTGAATCAGGTCAGTTTGATTGGAGTAAGCCTTGGCAATAAGGCCTTCCAAATGAGAATTTAAAAGCCTTCCGCTTTCTTTGGTGCTTATTGTTCTACCGGTTTTATCGTCCCAAAGTGATGGTTCACATTCCCGCTGAACGGTCATTTCAACCCTTTGACCGTCAATAGTCACACGCAGATAAATCGGCTGTGGTCCTGATTCATACTGCTTTGGCTTTCTTAAAAAGAAGAGTAATTTGAAGATATTTCCCATATTCGGGAGTTTGCGTTTTAGGTGTAAATTATCCTTATAATGATATAACAAAGAGTTGAGAAAATCAAGTAAAAATGCAGTAAAATCAATAGTTTCAGGGCTAATTCGGGAGTTTGATTAGAATCACTTTGAACTCCCGAATTACTCACCTGCGACATCAAATATTCATGAAATTTGATTAATTGGGGAAAATAAAAAAAGCTGTAAAAATTTGGTTTACAGCTTTTTAATTAAATTTGGTAAGGGGAAAGTGGAGCTGCAGGGAATCGAACCCCCGTTCCTCAAATAAACTTTGAGATTATGCAATAAAATATTTAGGCAGGTATCAAAAATCATAACAATTTTATCAATTCATCTGAATCAGGCAAAACACTTTTTATTTCATTCGGCATTTGTTTAGTGGTTTTAAATGTTGCCACACCCATTGCCTTGTCAATACTCTTTACAGAAAATTCAACGACTGTATTATTTTTTTCTTTACACAATACAATTCCAATGCTGGAGTTTTCATGCGGTAGTTTTATTTTTTCGTCCAGTACATTCAGGTAAAAATTAAGTTGCCCTGTATATTCCGGTTTAAGCTTTCCTTTCTTTAATTCGAACGCAACAAGGCATTGCAAATACCGGTTAAAAAAAAGCAGGTCGATAAAAAACTCTTCCCCATCCAACTCTAGCCGGTATTGGTTACCAATAAAGGAGAAGCCTTTGCCCATGCGTAAAATAAAATCCTTTACTTCTGCTACCACTTTATTTTCAATATCCCTTTCATCATCGCTATCTTCTATAGAAATAAAATCTAACAGATATTCGTCTTTAAAAACCTGTAGCGCTGATGGTTTTAAGGTATCGGGCAAAGTTTTAGAAAAATTGTTAGGTAACTTACCTTGCTTTTGAAAAAGCCTTGCATTTATTTGATGTTCAAGTAATAGTACCGACCAGTATTGAGAAGCCGTTTGAGCCATGTAAAAGACCCGTTCTTCAAGGGTTTTGCACTTGCCCAATAGAATAATATGATGGCTGAAACTTATCAGCCAAAAGGCTTCCAACGCATCTGTGGGCAATTCTGCCGTTGCCGACGGCAGAATTGGAAGAGGCTGGTAATCGGCATAAAATTGTTTCATTTTCATCAAATTACGATAAGAAAACCCCTTTAAGCCTGGAAGCTGCTTTTGCAAGTCGGTTGCGATTTGTTCAATTACTTTAGATCCCCATTTTTCAGCATCAATCTTTTGAGTCAGCATTTGGCCCGTTCTTAGATAAAGGGTCAATTGCTCCCTGTTAGCCAGTCTTGCAGCCTGATAGCGACTTTGGATGATGCTTTGCTTAAGCTCTGTTATAAATTGCAGATATTGTTTTGTTGCTTTCATTTTTGATAATTTTCAATTATTAATAAATTTGGTTTTCATTTCGTAGACTAACTAACTAATGAATTCCACGTCCACCTTTACATCATCTTTAAAAGAAGTGAGCTTGCAGGCATATTCCTTTTTTATTTCCTTTCCAAAACTGTCGAGATAATTTTCCGTTGTTTTTATATTAGAATGCCCCAAGGCTTCCTGAATGTATTCTGTACTGACACCACTTCGTTTAAGCTGAGTAGAAAAACTATGGCGGGTTACAATAGTGGTGATTTTCTTTTCTATTTTTAGTTCAATTGCAATTTGAGCCATTGCCTCATTAATCAATCGCCTTACGTTATTTAGTAGATTAAATTGTTCTAAAGAATTTAACCCAGTCTGCATTAATGGAAAAATGAAGTCTTGTGGCAAACGGTTTATGTTTCCATGTGCTTTTATTATTTCCATCAAATCTTCCGTAATAAAAACAGTGATTGGCTTGGGGTTATTCCTTGTTGAATTATCAGTTTTTGAACGTTCAAAAATTAGATACTCTCCCTGAATGTTCTTACACCTCAGAAAAATCATATCCTTCACATTCATACCGTTGGCCAAATAACAAAATAGCCAATAAGCCTTTCCAATAGTCAGTTTTTCATTACTTGATTTATAATAAAACACCAGCTTCAATTCGTCCTGAGTAAGTGCTTTCTTAAGGTTTCGGGAAGAGGGTATCTGATATTTTTTTCTTCCAAAGGGATAACAATTTTCTCTTTTAATAATTCCATTTTCAATGGCCTCATTAAATATGGAACGTAAAGGTCTTAATACAATACCAACGGTTGTTTTACTTGCTCCCCTACCCAACATCCAGTTTTCATATTGATATAAAAAACTTACGGTTATCTCCGAAAACGAAACATTACCCTTAAATGCTTTTATAGATCGATAGGTACGCTGATAGTTTATGGCACTACCGACACGACCTTGCTCTAACAGCTTTTTAATGTAAGACAGAAATGTTATAGAGATTGTCTTGGGCTTGTTATGGTCTTCATTGAAAATATTAAACCGCCTCAAGAATGGAGCATAATCAAAATTATCTGCTATTTTATTTTGCTCATCAACAAAAGACTTTCGTTGATTAAGTTTAAAAAAACGTGTATTTGAGTCAACATATTCCTGCTTGAATTTCAAGAAATCAAAAACTTCCATTTGGTTGATCAAGGCGTTGGAACCAAAGACAATTTCATTTATGGTTTGCCTCACTTTCTGCAATTCAGCACTTACCTTATGTCCTGATAATCTTTTGTAATCGGGTTCACTAAGCTCAAACAAGGTGAGATAATCCCTTGTGATACGTTGGTTTGTTACTCTGAGTTTTAGTGGAAATTTGCCATTTCTCTTTATCCTTCTTGTATCAAGGATAATTGAAGTTGTTGTTGCCATGTTGTTTGATTTTCATTTTCACTTTTCCATCTACTCTAAATTTTGCAAACAAATTTGCAAACAAATCATTGTAAAATGCCGTTAATCCTTATTAAGACAAAACATCAATAATCATGCAAACAAATGAAAATCAATTTGGTAAGTTAATCTACGTTAAACCAAGTTAAAATAGATTAAGAAATAAAACACACTCAAAATCTGCCATTCGCAAGGGTGTGAAGGTTCGATTCCTTTCGTGGGCACCTGATATTTCAATCAATTATAAAAGCCGGTTAATTCCGGCTTTTATAATTTGCAAACAATTTACAATCATGTG
>Ga0335397_10006716_pt1 | contig 14796 bp, 16 predicted proteins | sample MAT04_FD_205740 | JGI IMG/M metagenome (GOLD analysis project Ga0335397, IMG submission 205740) | Freshwater microbial communities from Lake Fryxell liftoff mats and glacier meltwater in Antarctica - MAT-04 (spades assembly) (version 2) ...
CTCATTCATAGGTGCCAGCGACGCGCCACGACACACGCAAAACCCCTGCCACATAGGGAACGTCCTGGACCTACCCCAGCCCTATGTCAGGAGTTCTGGCATCAGTACCGACCCGACGAGCCGCGCACCGTGACCGGCGACAGCAAGCCGCGCAAGTTCGAGCGGCCGACCGGCGTGAGCAACCGCCTGGACTGCCACCCCCGCATGACGCCCATCCTGACCGACCCGTCGGTCCCGTTGTGGGTGCCGGAAGGGGTAGTCAAGGGCGACGCGCTGGTGTCGGTCGGGCTAGCGGCTGTGTCTCTCCTTGGCGTCTCGAACTGGGTCACGCGGACGGACGACAGCGACGACAGCGTGCCCGTGGCCGACTGGGATGACGTCGCGCTCGATGGTCGGCTTGTGGTCATCGCCTTCGATGCCGACTGCATGGCAAAGCAGGAGGTCGAGGCCGAACGGCAGAAGCTCACCGTCTTCCTGCATCGGCGTGGAGCGACTGTCCGGTGGCTGTACCTGCCCGACCCGAAGAACAAGACAGGCGTTGACGACTTCCTGAGCGCCGGTCACAGCGTTGCGGACCTGTGGTCCCGGGTGCGGCAGCCGCGCTTCGCCATTCGCGCGCGGGGCCGATCCCTGCCGGTTACGACGACCGAAGCGCTCGCCGCGCTGGCCCTTCGGAACGAGCCGCCGACCATCTTCCGTCGTGGCCGCGCCGTGGTCGAGGTGGACGGGGCAACACGCAGCATCATCGAGCTCGATCAAGCGCGGCTGAAGAACCGTCTCGCTCGCGCCGGCGAGTGGTTCGTGACGGACAAGGACGGAAACCGCAAGCCGGCGAGCCCGCCAGACGAGGTCGTGAAGGACGCGGCCGTCTCATACGAGGATCATCGCTACCCGCAGTTGTCGCGCGTGGTGGACGCGCCCGTGTTCGCCGGTCGTCCGGACTGGACGCTCCGCACGGAGCCGGGTTACGACGCGGCGACCGGGAACCTGTACATCCCGCCGAAGGGCCTCGTCGTCCCACCCGTGCCGGAACGCCCGACAGAGCAGCAGGCCCTAGCCGCGCTGGCAGACCTCCGCGACTACCTGGCCGACTTCCCCTTCAAGGAGGACGCCGACGAGGCGCACGCGCTGGCGCTGCTGTTGCAGCCCTTCGCCCGTGGCCTCATGCGTGACGCCGTGACCCCGCTGTATGTCGCGGAAGCGCCGACCGAGGGAACCGGCAAGGGGCTACTTCTCGAGACACTGCTTGTTCCCGGCGTCGGCAGCGTCGAGGGGCTTGGTCCAAAGACCGACGAGAGGGAGATTGAGAAGAACATCACGACGTTCTTCTTGGAAAGCCGCCCTGTCATCTTCTTTGACAACTGGCCGACCGACAAGAAGTTCGCCAGCGCAAGCGTCGCTAGTGCGCTGACGATGAAGCAATACACGTCCCGCATCCTGGGTGTGAGCAAGTTCGTAAGCGCGCCGAACAATGTGGTGTGGCTACTCAGCGCGAACAACCCCAAGTTCTCACCGGAGATCAGAAGGCGCATCATCCGCATCCGTCTAGATGCGGGGCTGGAAGACCCGAAGGCGCGCAGCGGATTCAACAAAACGCTGCCTGGCGACGCCCTAGCAAACCGCGGACGGATGATCCACGACGCCTGCACCGTCATCGCCTACTGGCTTTCGATCGGCCGGCCTGGGCCTGACGAGGCCGTGCCGCCCATCGGGAGCTTCAGCGCGTGGCGGTATGTCATGGGCGGCATCCTTGGCGCAGTCGGCGTGGACGGCTTCCTTGGCAACCTGCGCGCCGCGAGCGCCGACGATGACAACCCGGAGCGCGCAGTGGCCGCGGACGTCTTCCGCGTGATCCACGAGAACCACGGCATCGGCAAGTCGTTCACGGCGGTGGAGTTGGAGCCGCACCTGAACCGCGCAGACCTGATGAACCAGGTGGTACCCCAGCACACGCGGGACGAGTACCGGACCACGGCACTCGGCAACTGGCTCAGGGATCACAAGGACCGCGTCTACGACGGGCAGCAACTCCGCCAGGGAAAGCGGAAGAATCAGGGCTACGCCTGGTACCTGGAAGAGCGCTCAGCCGAGGCCACCCGATGACCCGCACCCCGGTACGTGTAGTGCCGCTACACGACTGCACGCCCGACTACACCTGCATTTCCGCAGGTGGCAGGCCCTTTCGTGTAGTCGTGCAGTCGTGCAGTCGGTTGGGCGGCACCCGGCACGTAGGTCCTGTCGGGGTCTTGTCTTTCGCACTTTGCTCTAAAAGGACTACACGACTACACGACTACACAAAACCCGACCCCACCTGCGGAAACGGTCGTGTAGTCGGTCGTGTAGTTGCAGCCAGCACTACACGACCCGATCAACTAGGGGGAACCCCGATGACCGCAGATGAATACCAGCCGCAGGCCGAACCAATGACGTACGCCGAGCGCCTGCAGAGGCTGACGCTCAAGAAGGTGCTGGAGAAGTTAGAAGTGATGGCCGCTGAGGGTCGCACCACCCCGGACGCTGCAGATCCGCCCGCCCGCAACCGCAAGGCCCCGAGCCGACGGCAGGAGGGCTGACGCCATGAGATGCAAGAAGAAGACATGCACCGACGAGCACGTCACCCGCCTCGGGCTGCCCGCCTGCGTGGCGCACAAGAAGAGCACCGGCAAGGCGTGCCAGGCCAACCCCGTGCGCGGCGCGACGGTGTGCAGCAAGCACGGCGGGCAGATCGGCGCGATCAAGCGGAACGCCGCTGCCCGCGTGGCCGAGGCGCGGATCGAGCGCACGATGGGCGACCTGCTCCGCGAGCACGACATCCCCGACCGGCACCCGTTCGCTGCGCTGCTGGACCTCAGCCGCCGGATGGACGCGATGACGCGGACGCTGGAGCAGATCGTCACCGAGTACCGCACCAGCGGCGACGACGACCGGCTGCAAGCGGCCCTCGGCATGTACGAGCGGTTCGGGCGGCTCAGCACGCAGGTGTCCAAGACGGTGCTGGACGCGAACCTGGACGAGCGGCTGGTGCGGGTGAACGAGGCGCAGAGCGACGTCCTGTTCCAAGCCCTGGACACCACCCTGCGGCGGCTCGGCTTTGACGAGGCGCTACTGGCGCAGGCCGCGCCCATCCTGATCGACGAGCTCGCGGCCTACGCCGACGGGCGCCGCGCCCTCCCCACCCCGACACAGCGGCCGACCTACCGCCCCGCGCACATGGACCGGCACTGAGGCCCGAACGCACGTACAGGCCTCGCGCTCCTTTCGATCTTGGTCGGCCTCTCTGAGGCTTCGAGCGTCGGAGTAACCCACGCCCAGGAGGCACCCCATGTCCAGCACCCCCACCACCGCCAGCGAGCCCACCACCGTCGCCGAAGCGCCAGCCCTGCCCGCTACCCCTGCCAAGGCGCGCAAGGCGCGTACGCCTCGCCTGGCCTCGGCCGTGGCCGACGGCACGGTGGCGCTGTACCTGCTGCGCAGCAGTGGCCGCACCCGCCGCGTGCCCTACCTCCCGAAGGGCGACGAGCGGGCTGCCGTCGCCGGGCTGCGCACCGAGGGCAAGGACAAGACGCTGCCCGCTGTGGCCGCCGAGCAGGGCGTCAGCCTGTCCACGCTGCGCCGTCGCCTGCTGGCCTTGGAGGTCAGCGAGGACGTGGACGCCGGGCGGCTCGACGCCCTGTGGACCGCTGGCACCGACAAGGTGACGTTCACCCGTGGCGGTGCCGAGTGATCGTCGTCGGCTACACGCGCGTCAGCACGGACGAGCAGGCCGCGAGCGGGCTGGGGCTGGACGCACAGCGGGCGGCGATCGCCCTCGCCGCCACGGCGCGCGGCTGGGAGGTCGTGTGGATCGAGGACGCGGGCTACAGCGCGAAGAGCCTCAAGCGTCCCGGCGTCGAGCGGGCGCTGCACATGCTGGCTAAGGGCCAGGCGCAGGCCGTCGTCGTAGCGAAGTTGGACCGCCTGAGCCGGTCCGTGCAGGACTTCGCCGCCACGATGGACACAGCCCGACGGCAGGGCTGGGCGCTCGTCGCGCTCGACCTCGGCGTGGACACCACGACGCCAGCCGGCGAGCTCGTCGCGAACGTCATGGCAGCGGTGGCGCAGTGGGAGCGCCGCGTCATCGGCCAGCGCACCGCCGACGCCCTCGCCGCGAAGAAGGCCCAAGGCGTGCGGCTCGGCGGGCCAGTCACCACCCCTGCCGCCGTCCGCGCGCGCATCGTCGCCTTGGCAGCCAGCGGCCACAGCCACGCCGCTGTCGCCCGCGCGCTGAACGACGACCGCACCCCCACCGCCAGCGGCGGCACCTGGCACCGCAGCGGCGTGCGCCGGGTGCTGGCCAGCCACGCCCTCGACCTGGCAGCAGCCGAGGCCCGTACGTCCCTACACAGTTCGAAGGAGGCAGCCTGATGCCCCGTTCCGGCGACAACATCCGCAAGCGGCAGCGGGCCAGCGGCGTGCGCTACGAGGCCCGCTGGCGAGAGCCAGACGGCACCCCGCGTGGCCAGACCTTCGCCAGTCACGCCGAGGCGAAGGCGCACCTGCTCACGGTGACGCACAGCAAGAGCCAGGGCACCTACGTGCCGAAGACGCAGGGCCAGACCGCCTTCCGGCAGGTGGCCGACGAGTGGCTGGACGCCAAGCCCCGCAAGGCGCGGACGGTGGAGTTCTACCGGCAGGTGCTGGGCACGTGGCTACAGCCGTGGCTGGACCGGCCCGTGGAGAGCATCGGCTACAGCGACGTGACTGCGCTGGTCGGTCGGCTGCGCAAGGCGGGCCGCAGCCCGCAGACCATCCACAACGTCTTCAACGTGGCGCACGGGGTGCTGCGGCACGCCGTCAAGGCGCGGTACATCGTCGTGAACCCTGCCGCACCTGTTCGGGAAGATCTGCCCCGCCGCGACGGCGACACTGCCGAGCGCCGCCCGCTCACCGCTGCGCAGGTACAGGCGCTTGCCGCCTTGCTGCCGCCGGACTACGGGCTGGTCGTGCGCGTGGCGGCATGGAGCGGCCTGCGGGCTGGCGAACTCACGGGGCTACGGGTGCGCCGGGTGAACGTCCTGCGGAGCGAGGTGCAGGTCGCGGAGACGGTGGCCCGCCTGACGGGCGGCACCGCGCCCGACACACCGAAGAGCCGCAAGAGCCGCCGCACCGTGCCGATCCCGACGAGCCTGGCGCGGGAGCTCGGCGCGTACATCGCGGCGCGCGGGCTCGGCCCGGACGCCTACGTGTTCGGTGACGACGACGGCAAGCCGCTGAACCACGCCGCGATGTATCGGCGCTGCTTCGTCCCGGCGCGGGTGGCCCTCGGCCTGCCTGACCTGCGCTTCCACGACCTGCGCCACACCTACGCGAGCCTCATGGCCCCGCACATCGACATGCTGGAACTGAGCCGCCGCCTGGGGCATCAGAATTACGCCTTCACCGCGAACGTCTACAGCCACCTGTACGAGCAGGACGACCCGGCCAAGGCCGCTGCGCTTGACGCCCTGTACACGGCGGCTGGGCGGTAAGCCGCTACGAGGCGGGCTGTTCCGCCGGAGGTTCATAGCCCGGTGGCGGTAGCCACAGGTCGCCGATAGCCGCGAATTCGCGAGGGTCCTCGTCACTGAGGAAGATGCGCGGCGACTCCAACAATTCGGTAATCAGCCCATCAATCCTGCCGTTTAGCGCCGCCGTGGCTTCCCGCAGTTCCGCGAGCCGCGCGTCTCGTGGCGGAACCCCCGCCTGCACTTCCTTCTCCAGTTGCAGACGCTGTTGCCCCACCGCGTGAAGGTCTCGCACCGCGTCTGGCAGCAGCGCCCGGGCGTGCTTACGTGCGGTCAGGTGGTCCGCCACGCCAGCGTGAACACCACCATCCCGCTCACGCAACGCATCCAGTTCCGCTTCCGATGGCTGCCCCGCCGGGTCCTCCGATAAGGCGCTTGTGATGCTCCGCAGCAGATTCTGGTGGCTTGCTTCAATGTCGCTCAAGATGCTCAGAGACAACTGAGCCGCTTCTAATTCGGCCCTAGAAGTCTCTGCGCTGATCTTCGTGGTCTCGGCTGCGGCCTTGCGGGTGCTGGCGTTGTCGGAACGAAATCTGGATACGCCGAGGGCGACGGTAATGAGGAACAGCGCCCCAGCGATGACCCACGGCAGGTACTCCGGGCCGCCCGGTGGCAGCGAAGGCAGGTTCACAGCCTGAGGGTAGGCCCAACCCTGGGCCACAACAGGCCACAACGCGCGGGTGATCACGCGTTGTCACAGCCGTTCAGCGGTGACCTCGAAGTAGGCCGCTGGCCTGCGCTTTCCGGTGTTTCCGCAGGCCAGCGAGGGTGTCCGTGCAGGACGGGAAACACACTTCCAAACTGGCTACGCGGGTTCGATTCCCGTCGCCCGCTCCAGGCATCACCGCAGGTCAGAGCGTTGCGGAGCACTCAACCGAAGATCACCAAGCGCTCGAACAGGCGCCTCGTGCCCCCCGCGTGCCCCTAGCGAGCGGACGTGCCCGTTCGTGCCCGCCCTCGGGCGGACTGCTGCGGCACCGGCACGGCCGCCGCGGCCCCTGGTGGCGATCCGGCGCGCCGCTACGGTCGGACCGTGGACCTGACGCACGATCATGAGGACGACGACGCCTTCCAGGCGATCAGCGAGCAGATCGTTGCCCGCTTCGAGCGCACCGATGGCGGCCAGGGCCGCGGCTGGGTGGCCGATCAGTTGCTGCAGTTCAAGCACGGCTACCTCGACGGTGATCTGGGCCGTTGGACTGCCGCGGACCTGTCCGAGGTGCTGTTCCAGCTCTACCCGCGCAAGGTCGTGCTGGAGCCGGGGGACGACGCTGAGGTGCTGGCCGGTACGGCCGCCTTTCTCCGCTTCCTGGGTGCCGAGGGCCTGTTGAGCGGCGAGGACGGTGACGAGCTCGCCGGGCTGGTCGAGCAGGCGGGCGAGAAGTTCGCCGCCGCTGTGCGCGACGAGCGCAAGTGGGGTCCGGGCAAGCGCCTGTTCGGCGGCGCGGCGGCCGCCGGGGTCGACCTCACCGATCAGAGGCAAGTGGATGCATACGTCCGCGGCGTCAACGCTCTCCCGCACGCGGCACGGGAGTCGCTGCTCGGGCCGAGCCCGAGCATGCCCCGTCGCGCGCTGCCGCCGGTCGTCCTGGCTCCCCACGAAGAGCTGGTCACCGCAGCCGGATCGGCCGTGCTCCTGGACTGGGTGCGTGGGCTGGTGGAGCACGTCGGCGAGGGCCTGGCCCTCACCGACAAGGGGAACCTCAAGGTGGCGGACGGCAAGGCACTGGCGGCGGCTCTGGGCACGGACGACCGGGCCGACGAGGTCATCGGTGACCAGGTCTTCACGACGCGCAGCACCGAGGAGCTGCCGGACGTCGACCTGACGTTCCGGCTCGCCGTCGCAGCTGGCTTCCTGGCCGGCGACGGGCGCCGAGTGGTGCCGACCGACTCGGCGCTCATGCCGGCCGAGGACCCGCTCGAGGCCGCCTTCGAGCTGTGGCACGCCCTCGTCGAGGACATCGGGCCGATGCAACATCGCTGGAGCAAGGACACCTACGGTCTCGGCTGGTACGCGGAGTTCGTCGACGCCCGTCTGCCCGAGTGGCACCTGCAGATGTACGGCGAGCCGGCTGGGCTCGATCTCGCCGACGCCGCGGCCGAGACCTGGAGCTACCTGCTCGACGACTTCGACCTCGACGAGGAGGAGCCCGCGAAGCTGGAGCTGCACCGCGGTCTGGTTGCCCGCGGCATCGCCGATACGTTCGTCCGGCTCGAGCAACTCGGCGTGGTCCGTCTCGAGGACGTGCCGCAGGACCGTCGCGCCGAGGTGGCCGGAACCGTTTCCCTGACGCCGCTCGGCACCTGGCTCGTCCAGCGCATCGCCGCTCGAGCCATGCCGGCGCCGGTCGTCGGTGCGCTCGCCGATCTCGACGCCGACGAGCTGTTGCGTCGCGCCGTCGACCTCGCCGAGGACGTCGCCCGGCTCGAGGTGCGGCACTGGATCGAGCGGCGCGGCGACAGCGGGGCCGATGCCCTGGTGGCGGCCCTGCCCTCAGCCTCCGAGACGGCCCGCGGCGTCGCCTTCTCGGTGCTGCTCGACCTCGGTCCAGCGGCTGTACGGGCGGTGGAGCCGTTGCGCGACCATCCGGAGCTGGCGCCGTTCCGTACCGTCCTGCGCGTGGACGCCTTGGCCGCCACCGAGGCCGAGATGGTCGCCGCCGACCCCGAGCAGTGGGTGCGGCTGCTCGGCACCGTCCTCGAGCTCCGCGGCCCGCATGCGGTAGCGGTCTGGGCCGGGACGGCCGCAGGGGAGGCAGGGATTCTCCCTGTTCTTGACGCTGCCTGGCGGGTGAGGTTGCCGCAGACAGGCCCGATGCTGGACACCCTTGCAAGTACGGCCTCCGACAAGGCCGTAGCCAAGGCGGCGCGCAAGGCCGCCTACAAGCTCCGCTCAGCCCGCTGATCAGGCCTGCGCCGGAATCCGGGACGCCGCTGCCCACGGCGAGGCTCGCGTCAGTCGCTGTCAGCCCACTGCAGGCGGTGGATCCTCATCGCCTCGCCCAGCTCGGGGTCGCCCTCGTCGATCGGATCGGACTGCGGTTCCTGCACCAGTGCCGAGACCTGGTCGTCACCGGGACGCTCGAACACCGCCCAAAGGGTCACGCCGTCGCCGTGCCTCGAGGCGAACTGCACACCCCCGAGGGGCCTTCCGTCGGGGGCACTCTGCTCGCACAGCCACGCCGCGATGGCCTGGGTGAAGCCGCGTGGCTCAGCCAGGCGGATGGAGGCGGCGTCAACGTCGGGCAGCCGCAGCTTGACCGCCAGCGCGAGGAACCGTGCCCGCAGGGTCGGCAGCGACTCCTTGTCACCTGGAACGGCGTACCAGCCGTTGAGCAGTGCAGCGCCGACGCGGCGCGGCCATCTCCAGCTGACGGGGAGCAGACCACCAGGCAGCGTGGGATGAGCGACGGCATCCTCGGGACCTTCGTCGATGCCGGTCGTCCTGGAGCTGAGGATCAGCACGCACGAAGGCGAGCACCTCGAGGTAGCAGGCCAGCCGGCTCTCGCCGACGTAGATGCTGCGCCACACGCCGTCCGGATCGTCCCACCGACCGGAGAAGCGGCCGTGCTCGGCGTACTGCCAGGGCGTCCAGGCCCAGGGCTCCGGTTCGAAGCCCACGCGGTGGACGCGTCGACCGGCTCCGTCTTGGCACAGCAGGTCGCCCGCGTCGGTCGGCGTCAGCGCGCTCGAGGGCGGCACGGTCAGCCGACGACGGCGAACTGGCGGGCGGCAGCGAGGACCTGCGGCCCGACCTCGTCGACTGAGCCCTCACGCAGCAGCCGCGCGGGCGAGCGGTCCCCCAGCGCCGGGTTCAGGCCCTGGAACCAGGCCCGCACGACCTCGTTGCTGTCCCGTTCGGCGAGCAGCCTCGCGGCCTGGTAGGCGACGCGCAACCGGTGCAGGTCCTCACCGCCGGAGACCGCCCGCGTGCCCTCGGCCCACTGCCGCACCGCACGCGTCTCCTTGACGCCGCCGAGGTACGCGACGAGCTTCGCGCCGAGCAGGTCGCGTAGCTCCTTCACCAGCACGGCTGGGTCGAGGCGCGTGGCGTCGTGGTGCGCCTGCAGGTCTGGGCGAGCGGGCGTGCGGGTCATGGTCGGATCCTCGATGTCAGGCTGTGCAGCGTATCGCCATCACACCCGCAATCACAAGGGTCCTCACACCGCCCGTGACACCGATTGGCCGTCGAGCCCGAGGAGCAGCGTGCCCCGGCGTGCCCAGTCGGCGGGCACGAGGACTCGTCATGTCTCCGGTGACTCAGTCGGAGGAGGCGCTCCCGGACGGCGCCCTCGCATGGCCAGTTCCGACAGCGCCTCAGCGATCCCCTGGTCCCGCTCGGCGGTGGCGTGCTGGTAGATCAACGCCGCTCGCATCGACGCGTGCCCCATCCGCGCCATCAGCTCCTTGGTGCTCGCTCCGGTCGTCGCGGCGAGGGTGTTGCCGGTGTGCCGAAGGTCGTGGGTGCGCCATGGAGGCGCTGTGTTTCGAGTGGAGGTGAGAGACCTTCGCCGCTGATCCTGTCGCAGCAGGACGGTGGAGCTGGGGGCAGCCTGAGCCGGGTGGTGCCGGGGAGGGTGGGAGCAGCCCTGACAAAGCCGGGACGGGCCAGCACTGCCAGATGGTCTGGGTTCGGCGAGCGTGACGGAGAGGAGACCACTGGGTCTGCGGCTTTCACCAGCAAAGACCCAGGTGGTCCACATGGGCGACGGGTTCGACTTCCTCGGCTTCCGCATCCGGTGGAAACGCAAGAGGGGATCGAACAAGTGGTACGTCTACACCTTCATCGCTACCCGGCCCGTCCGGTCGGTGAGGGCGAAGATCCGTGCCCTGACGCACAAGACATCGCAGTGGGACCTCGCGCAGGTTCTGACCAGACTCCGTCAGATCATGCGCGGATGGGCCAACTACTTCAAGCACGCGGTGGTGAAATGGACCTTCAGCAAGCTGGACGGCTTCACGTTTTGGAGACTCGTCCACATGCTGCGGGCCCGCCACCGCTGGAGTTGGGGACAAGTCCGCCGGCATCTGCGCACCGCCTCCGGGCAGTGGCTGATCGCAGCGGACGGGGTCGCGTTCTTCCGGATCAACGGCGTGACGGTCAGCCGCTACGCCTACCGGGGAAACAAGATCCCAACCCCATGGCCACCCGCGAACCTCGCCTGACAGCAGAGACCGTGGAGAGCCCGTTGCCGGGAAACTGGCACGGCGGGTTCGGCGAGCGGCCTGGGGAAACGGACCGGCAGCAATGCCGGCACCGCGCCCCAGGCCGACTCAACAAGCGGAACTCCGGCAGGCCGGCGCGCTCTCGCGCCTTGACCCACGTGCTGCGGAAGCCACCTCGGCTCAGCGGCCCGCCGAGGCCGGTGGTGAACACCAGCATGGGGTGGTTCGCGTGGTCTTCGAGGTGCGCCTGAAGGTCCGGGAGCAGGTGCGGCGGGATGTGCACGGTGCGGATCCCGGCGGCGGTCTTCGGGGTGTCGAGGACGAGCGAGTTGTCCTCGAGCTCGACGTACTGCCGGTCGATCCGCATGGTGCCCCGCTCGATGTCGAGCCGGTCGCGGCTGAGCACCACCAGCTCCCCCCAGCGGGCGCCGGACCACGCGGCCAGCAGGATGAGCATCCGGTACCGCGGTGGGACGGCCTCGGCGAGGGCCTCCACCTGCGAGAGCGTCGCGGTGGTCCGTTCGCCGCTTCGGGCGACGCCCGCCCCCCGCACGAGGCAGGGGTCTGCGCAGCAGCAGCTCGTCGGACACGGCGGTGTTGAGCAGGGCCCGCAATAGGGCGTACGCCTGCCGGGTCGGGGTCGGTGAGCCGTCACGCAGCAGCGTCGCGTGCCAGGCCCGGACCGTGCTGGGGGTGAGCTCTTTTAGCCGCAGGTGTCCGAGCTGCGGGACGACGTACTTGCCGAGCAGCCACCGGTACAGCTCCTGCGTCCGAATCTCAAGGTCGACTCGCCCTGCGAGCCAGGTCTCTGCGTACGCCGACAGGAGGACCGCACCTGCCCTCGGGTCGATCCACTGCCCGCGCATGAGGTCGGTCTCAAGGACGCGACCAAGCCGCCTCGGGTGAGGGGTCGGCCCAGTCCGTTGGTGAAGCCGGCGGCCGTCTCGGGGTGTCCAGCACCAGGCTGTTGTCCTCGAGCTCGACGTACTGCCGGGTCGAGGTCCAGGCGGTCGTGGGTGAGAGCGCCGAGCTCAGCGCGAGGCAAGTTCCAGCCACGCCAAGTCACCGGCGATGCGCGACTGGCTCGTCATCGTGGCGTTGGCCTTCACCCACTCACCGAGTGCGGCGTCTGCCACCTTGGCGTGCTCCTCGGAGTCCCACTGGCTGATCGACACCACTCTGTCGTCTTGGAACATGACCCCGTACGAGATGAATCCCGGTGTGTTGGTCACGATGGGTATGACCCCAGCGCGGGCTTTCGCCTCCAGCTCGTCCTTGTCGTCCTGATGCGTGTAGACAACCACTCGTGCATACATGATTCTCCCCCTTGCGGACCAGCAGAACGGTCGACCGGTTGGCTCCCCGTGTCGGTTATCGCAACGTAGCCCTGATCGACATCGCCGAACAGGATCCAGCTCTGGAACTAGCCGGAGAGCGCCTGCCGGGACGTCGCTTCGGCCTCCGCGAGACCCTGGCGCAACGCGGTCAAACCCTCGTTGAGGGCGGCAATGCGCGCGCCTGCGTCGCCGTCCGCGGGGCTCGCAGCCACGGCCAGCACCTCGGCGGTCGACGCGACGAGCGACTCCAGTCCGAGGACCGCCGACAGCAGCCGGTCGTGAGCCTCGCGACGGGCGCCGTCCAGCCGGGAGGCGACGGCCAGCTGCGACCGGAGAGCGGCCAACGACGAGGCGTGAGCCGGGCCCGAGGGCGCCGTCGACTCGAGCCGTTGCAGGTCCTGGGTCGCCTGGCGCGCGTCGACCCGCCCGAGCGCGCGCTCGAGCACCACGGTCTGGGCCGCGATCCCCGCGACGCCCTCCAAGGCGCTGCGGGCGGAAGCGGAGACCTCCTGCGCTCGGGCCCGCAGCGGTCCGGCTGGTTGTGCGCGGGCCAGCTCTCCGAGCTCGTCGACCGCCGTGACGGCGCGGTCGTACAGCACCCGCGCCGAGCTCCCGCGCGGCGGCAGCTCGACGGCCCGGGGCGACTCGACGGGCGTTGCGCCGCGGTCGTGCGTGAGGGCCTTCACGACGGTACCGACGGCGTAGCTCGCGGCCGCGGCCCCCAGCCCGACCGCGAGCGGCAGCTGCAGGCCGGCCGTGGCGAGCGCCCCGACGAACACGCCGGCGCCGGCGGTCCACGGATCGGCGAGCAGCCGGGCGAGGCGCATCGACCTAGAAGTTGGACACGACGTCAGAGAGCACCTTCTCGATGCTCGTCTCGTCGCGGGCGTCATACGCCGCGCCCGTCGAGGCCTCCGCGATGGACCGGAGCTCCTCGAGCCCGGCGTCCGACCCGAAGGCCACCGTGAACACGCGAACGGTGCGCGACTCGTCCTCGCCGGGCCGAAGGTCTGCCACCAGCCGCTCCAGATCGCTGTCAGGGTCGTCGTTGCGACCGTCGGTCATGACCACGACGGCGTTGATGAGGCCGGCCTGGAACTCCCGCACGAGCTGGTCGTGCGCCGTACGCGTCGAGGAGTACAGCGCCGTCCCTCCTTCGGGGAACAGACCGCGGGCGGCCGACTGGAGCGCCGGCAGGTTGTCGCGCACGGGACCGATCGGGACGTCGACCCGGTAGTCGGAGGAGAAGGTGACGAGCCCGACCTGGTCGTCGGGCCCGAAGCCCTCGAAGGCCTTCGCCGCCGCGTCCCGGGCCAGGGCGATGCGGTCGTCGTCGGCCATGCTGCCCGAGCGGTCGAGCACGAACAGCACCCGCGCCTTCTTGCGCAACTCCTTCCACGAGTCGCGGATCAACGCCAGCACGGGTGGCGCAGGCGGCGACAGTTCGACCCGAGGCTGATCGGGGAGCGCGCCGTTGGCGCGTGCGACGAGCGGTCCGGTCGTGCCGTCGGCTGCGCGGAAGCCGACGTCGGTGAACCGCTCCTGCGACGCGGGCGAGGTGGCGTAGGCAAGGAAGTCGGCCGCCGCCGCCCGGGTCTCGGCGTCGACCCAGTCGCCCGTCAGGACGACATAGGGGTTATCGGACACGACTGTGCCCTCGGCGGGGTAGATGGCGGCGAGCGGTGTCTTCGGCGGGGAGCCGTTGCCGCCGACGCTCTCGTCACCGCGGTTGTAGTCGAGCAGCGACTTCTCCTCGACCGCGATGGCGGAGACGTAGCTCAGCCCTCGTCCCTCGCGGTCGGCCTGAGCCTGGTTGGCCAGGAACGTCAGCGTTGTCGGGCCGTAGTGCACAGCTGCCTGCTCAAGACCGGCGACGTAGCTGCGTGCAGCCGGGTCCTGGACGTCCTTGGCCGTCAGGTCGCTGGCGAGCCCGGTCGCGGCAAAGTTGGCCCCGACGAGCGCGTGAAGTCCGCTCGTGGACAGCTCGGGGTTCGTCTTGCCGAGACGGAAGGGCCCGAACTCGGGATGGCCGAGGCTGCCCCAGCCCTTCGGATCGCGGGCGAGGGCCAGCAGGTCCGACCAACCGGGCTGCTCTGCCGGCCACCCGAGCACCTCTGCGAGCGGCTGTGGCATGGCGATGACCAGCGGGGTGCGAGCGAGGCTGGGCAGCTCGCCGTCGGGGACGAGCGGCGGTGCGTTGCGCGCCTCGACCGCGTCGGCGAGCAGCCCCGGCCAGGAGGACGATGAGGGGGACCAGACGTCGGGGCGAGGTCCGTCGACGCTCTCGTCCCACCCGCGGGCCAGCGCCACCTGCGCCGCACCGGAGGACTTCTCGGTCACGGTCACGTCGACGCAGCCCGCGTCGGACGTCCCGTCGTCCTGTGCGTACTGCTGCGCGATCTCGGTGAGGATGGCCGTCTTCTCCGGGCTGACGACGAGCACGAGCTCGGTGGACGGGCCGTCGCAGGACGACTCGGCGGTCACCGGTCCGGCCGCCCCCGAGGTGCCACCGTCGTCGGCGTCACCGGAAAGGGCACGTACGCCGAGGATCACGACGATGCCCGCGACGACGGCGGCGACGACAGGGAGCGCACGTCCCCTGGAGGCAGTCATGCCGTGATCGTCCCAGACCGCGTCCCAGCAGGGGTCACAACGGCCGTTCCGGTCCGCGGCACACCGAGCGGGGGTGCAGCGGGTGGTGGGGGCGATCGCCCAGCGTGCACGGATCGCTGACAGGGCACCCCGTTGG
>Ga0335397_10006720_pt1 | contig 14790 bp, 14 predicted proteins | sample MAT04_FD_205740 | JGI IMG/M metagenome (GOLD analysis project Ga0335397, IMG submission 205740) | Freshwater microbial communities from Lake Fryxell liftoff mats and glacier meltwater in Antarctica - MAT-04 (spades assembly) (version 2) ...
AGTCTCGGCGGATTTTGGGCAGTTAGAATTCGACTATCTGCTTCTTTGCTGCGGGTCAACTCCCACCTATTTCGGACATCCAGAGTGGGAGCAACACGCCCCGAGTCTGAAGACCATACCGCAGGCAACGGAAATTCGTCGTCGTTTACTTGCCTCTTTTGAAGCGGCGGAACGCACGAATGACGCTGAGACTCGTCGCCAACTATTAACGTTCGTCGTTATTGGCGGCGGCCCAACCGGTGTCGAGCTGGCCGGTGCGATTGGTGAATTGAGCCGCTTTACACTTGCAAAAGACTTTCGGAACATTGACGCCACGCTCACACGGGTTATTCTCATCGAGGCAGGGCCCCGCATTCTGCCATCATTCAGTGAAACGCAGGCGAACCATGCGACGCGAGACCTCGAAAGGCTTGGCGTGCAAGTTTGGCCGAACCGTCGCGTGACCAAAATTGACAAGGACGGAGTCGAAGTAGGTGAAGAGCGAATCCGAGCAGCGACCACTCTCTGGGCAGCCGGGGTTCGGGGTGTTGAGCTGAGCGAACACAATGACCTGGATGTAGACCGCCAGGGTCGAATAGTCGTCGGCAAAGACCTGAGCATTGAGGGGCACTCGAATATTTTCGTCGCGGGCGACCAAGCGTCCCTCATCCAGGACAATGGCAAGCCACTGCCGGGCATAGCACCCGTGGCGATTCAACAGGGTCGGTTCGTCGCTGCAACAATACGACACGACCTCGACGGCAAGCCACGTAATTCCTTCGTCTATATCGACAGGGGCCAAATGGCGACTATCGGCCGAAATCGTGCGATCGTCGAATTCGGCAAGCTGCGATTTTCAGGGCTGTGTGCCTGGTTCGCGTGGTTGGTCGTCCACATATACTTTCTGGTTGGCTTCAAGAATCGGCTCTTCGTTGTGCTGAGTTGGGCTTGGTCTTATCTGACTTTTCGCCGCGGGGCTCGCCTCATTGTCGAGCGGGAGTGGCAATTGGGAAAGAACTCGGAACAAACAACGTACCCACAGGAAAGCAGCAACGGAAGGACAGAGATTTGAGAAAGTTACTTCGATTCGATTGGGACAACATCGCGGGAATCACGGCCGCTGTGTTGGCGATTAAGTGTGGTCAAGTCGGATTGATAAGCAGAGTTCAAACGTAACTTATCAGGAGCTCCGACATGAACACGCCAGAATTGTACAGTGCGTTAGGCGTCTAACGGCTTCGCGGCTCGAAGGCAAAGATCAAGGCGGTCGAGCGACGCAGCCTTGTTCTCGTAAACGCAGTTGCTAAAATGCAAGTGTACATTGAGGTGTGTTCAGGAAAATGCAACTCAACCTTGCTTTCGGATGACATGATAAAGCACGGCCCGTAATCATTCGGGAGGCGCGTTAGTTTGTAAGCCGACGTGGTGGAAGTGACCTTTTGGTCTTCCATCACGTCGGCTTTTTTTTTCGCCTGTCGCGGTAGATGATCAACAATGCGTAGAAACGATCAGAAAACCATCTCATCCAACGGGTGTCTGAGACGCGATGTGAATGGTGGATGGATACCGGTTGGTCGGCGCTGAAAATGGGAGGAAGATCGTGGAATTATCGAGCCAAGTCGAACCCAGTAAAAAGCGCGCGGCGAAAAAACACGTCGTCGTGATGACGATCGGACATTCAACGCGCGAGCTGGCCGACTTCCTTCACCTTTTACAAGCTCATGGTGTGGCGCGTCTCGTGGATGTGCGGACGATACCACGCTCGCGGCACAATCCTCAGTTCAACAAGGAAACCTTGCCGGCCGCTCTGCAGTCCGCTGGTTTGAGTTATCAGCATGTGGCGGGGCTGGGGGGACTCCGCCATGCTCGCCCCGATTCACCCAACAAGGCCTGGAAGAATTTGTCCTTCCGAGGTTTCGCTGATTACATGCAGACCTCCGAGTTCATGGAGAATTTGGAAGTGCTGATCGACATGGCCCGGCTGGAACGAGTCGCCTTGATGTGTGCCGAGGCGCTGCCCTGGCGCTGCCATCGCTCAATGATTGCCGACGCGCTCGTGGCACGGGGCCTCGAGGTGGAGCACATCATGAGTGCAAACCATTGCCAGAAGCATACGCTCAGACCGTTTGCCCTCGTGAAGGGAAAACGCGTCACCTATCCAGCAGAGTCTGGAACAGAAGCCAGTCAGTCGTCCGGGATTCGAGTCAAGCAACGCTCGTCCATTTATAAAGGAGATTCAGCCATGGCGGAAAGCTTCAAAGTAGGAGATCACGTTTCGTGGAACTCGGAAGCAGGTCGAGTCCGGGGAACGATCAAGAAAAAGATCACCTCGGAAATTACCTTCAAGGGGTATAAGGTTCACGCCTCAAAGGTAGAGCCGCAATACTTGATCGACAGCGACAAGACGGATCACCAGGCCATGCACAAAGGCTCGGCTCTTAAGAAGATCGGCAAAAGCAAAAGCTGATTCAGTAAACGGCTGCGCTGGAACTTTTCGCCCGAGGCCCGTATCGATGAACCGCAACACATTTTTCCTGAAACCGGTAGCGCCTTTCCGGCTTGACCTCACGGTCTGGACGCTGCGCCGCCGTCCGCACAACCTGATCGATCGCTGGGACGGCGAATCCCCCGATGCGTTAAGGGGGCATGACGTGAAGGAAGTCTGGGGCGCAAGCCAGCAACAGGTCCGCAATGTCTGGTAGAACATCGCCTGCTGGAACCGGAACGGCTGGCTGTACACATTGGTCGAACTGACATCATGGGACGCAGGTTAGGCCGAGCAGACGTATCGCAGTGATCGCCTAAAGTGCAGTTACGCCAAACGGCGGCGATAAACATTGCCGGCGATAGTGCCCGGTATCGACCCGCAACCTTGAAGCTTAGGCCACTTGCGTGGCCGCGTGCTGTTCTGCGTAGCAGCAGAAGTTTTGAAGTTTGCAGAACGCATCAATTCTTCTGATTCGAGGTCGTCATCTATCAGGCCTCTTTGCAAGAAGAGTTGAATCCCACATAGCTAATACGTCGCATGAGTGTCCTAAAGCCTGAATAAAGAATTGGCGTTCGGCACCGGCACATCCCTATTAAGCGTTACACCCAGCGTATTCACCGCACAATATTTCGGCGCACCACCTTCTGTTTACACTTCGCCAAGGAACCTGGCCAATTCAGAACACATGTTTAGGCATTAGGCCCGATTCTTCTCAGGACAGTACCGACAATGAGCCTTGTGAGCCACGAAGCGACCGTCAATTACACGACTGATCAGTCAATCAAGTGGTCGCTCGCTGGCACTGCAAACGGTGTATCAACTCATTCCGTCGTTATCAACATGGAAACATTCCGAGTTGGACGACGTAGCGATAATTCTCGTGGTCCGCAACCAGGGTCATTCAGCCCAGTCTTCAAGACGAGTTCCGTGGATACCGTCGATGCCATGAGTAGAGGAAGTCTTGCTCGGCTGTTGGGCGGAGGATCGTTGGTTCCTTGTTATCAAGCAATCTACGACCTGCAGACGGGTGAACTAGCCGGATATGAGTTTCTCGCAAGATGTGTTTATCCGGGGATTGAAACACCCGATAGACTTTTCCATCAGGCGACGAGTGTCGGCCGCGAAGTGGAACTCAGTCTTTTCTGCAGGAAACAGGCATTTGCTCACTGTCATCTGACTCCTTCGGATGTGCCTGTCTTTGTGAATACTCATCCGATTGAACCACTTCTCGACGTTGTTTTGCCGCAGATGCGAGACCTTCGTCAGGCATACCCTCATCGAGGTATCGTTCTTGAGATTCACGAGGCCGCTCACACCGAACCGGGATTGATTCGTGAACTTCGGCATCAGCTGGCATTGATCAATGTGCAGCTCGCATTTGATGACTTCGGAGCAGGTCAAACTCGAATACGCGAAATGATTTGTGCATCTGCAGATTATATCAAGTTTGATCCGTCGCTCATTCGCGATCTTCTGCAGGTCTCCAAAGATCAGCGGCGTTTCTTTGCGTTGATTCTTGGCAACATCAAAAGCGAAGGCACGATCACCATCGCTGAAGGCATTGAGACCGCCGAGATGGACGCCGTCTGCCACGACCTTGGCTTCGATCTGGTCCAGGGCTATCGATACGGCCGCCCGACGGTCATGAAACAGTAGTGTGAGATGCAGTGTCTCTGATTCTTGCCCAAACCCTTTGGTCCCATAAAGTTTATGTCAAATCTGGCACTACGGCCTGTTCAAGTTCGGACTCGGAGAACTCAGATGCAACAGGGCGAATCCTCGGTCGACGTGTCGCGACTCTCGCACGCCGATGCTGGATCCAATTCGGATCTCGTTCGGCGAATTGATCAGTTTCGCCAATTCGGCAATTTCACGATGGCCTTTGCCACCTTGCAACCAGGCATGCGTTACTTCGAAGCGCATGGCGGATATCTGGCGTATGACATGAAGTGGGGCACTGCCTTTGTATTGGGAGACCCAGTGGCCCCGTTTGACAATCATGCCGCGATCATTACGGAATTCGTGAGCAGGTTTCCGCGGACCTGCTTTTGCCAGATTTCGAGACCCACCGGAGCAATCCTCGCCCGAATGGGCTGGTTCGTCAATGAGTTCGGCGCGGACATGGAACTTGACTTGCGCACTTACGATTTTACCGGGCCAAAGAAGAGTAAATTTCGGCAAGCCTCGCGTAAGATCGAGCGCGAAGGTTACACAATCGAGGAACGGGACACCGCTGAAGGTGATCGGACCGAGCTTGAGGCATTATGCGCTTCATGGCTTCCGTCGATGACCATTAAACGCGAAGCCCGCTTCCTCTCGCGTCCCCTGGCGTTCGGCGAAGAACCAGAAGTTCGCAAGTTCTGCTTGCGGGATGCGGATGGCGAGATCGTGTCCTTTGTAGCCTTTGACCCGATCTGTGAAAACGGCGAAGTCGTCGGTTATTCGCCCGCCGTCAAACGTCGTTCGTCTGACGCGCCGACAGGAGCTGAAGAAGCCATAACCAAGTTTGCTATCGAACAATTTCGCACCGAAGGATTTACGACGCTGCGTCTCGGGCTCATCCCGTTGTACGATATTCAAATCTCTGAATTTCCCGATGCGTGGCTTCTGAAGCAGATCTTTCTTTGGACCTACCGGCACAGCAATAAATGGGTGTTCAATTTTCGCGGCCATGCTGATTTTAAACACAGGTACCGCGGCACCCTGAACAAAATGTACTTTGCAACTCGCATTCGCGTGGGGCATGCCTGGAGTCTCCTAGCGCTCCTGCGATTATGTCGGTTTTGGTAGATCGTAAACAAGCAACTTCTGATTCGCGTCATCCTCGAAAACCAAGCAGGAGCGAACAGAAACGAGCCAATCGTCGGGGTTACGGCGCGAGCGACGCCGACTTCTGCATTCAGACGATCGGGCTTTCGGCGACGTTTCGTGATCAGGTGGACGCCGCTGCTTCACGCCAGTCCCCGTTGCAACTTATTTAAAAGCACTACTTTACAGCATTTAGTGATTTTGAGGCTTTGGCGGCGAGCCAGTGGCAGCGTTTCTGATCATTTGTCAGCTTGCCCGTCAAGCCTTATCGGACTCAGAATCAAACGGTCAAACGGTCAAACGGGATTCCTGATGGGTTGATCCACTCATTGATAAACCGTGAAGCAGACAATGCAACGCCTGATGAGGCAAGTCGAGTTGGAAGCTGCAGCAGGGCGATTTCGCGACACTGGCCAGCCGTGTCTTCGGCGTCTGAGGACGCGAGGTTCGAGGCGACCGGGGCGGTTCGCAACGATGCACAATGAGATAAGTCTGAGCAGGATTCGACATTGGTTCAGAAGTTCGTCGCACGTCAGCGAAGAGTCCGACAAGCGTTGCCATGACGCCAGCACAAAATGGCACGTGCTGGTGAAACTGATCTGACGCGGTTGCTTGTCATGCAGCGCGGCGGCATTCGCGGCTGTGATCCGAATCAGATTGTACGCCAGCAGTATCGTCCACAATTCGCGGCGCACCATCTCGGGCGACTTACATCGAACATGATCCAGATGAAGATTGGACTTGATCGACCTGATATCAAGCTCCAAATTCCAACGAAAATCGTAGAGCGTTTCGATCTTTTCAGTGCTGTAAACTATGGCATCATCCGTGAAATACTGATGTCCGCGTTCATCACTGCCAGGCCACCCAACGTCTGACGAAGCTAGATGTGTGTCTGCCCGCTGGCTGATCAGTGTATTGAAACGTAACGATGAACGTGTTGGCCTTGTTCCGTCAAGGCCGAGTTTGTCCGCATGCTCGTTCAGGAACGTCACGGCAATCTGCACCGGGTCTGCGGCGTCGGCGCCAACAGGAAAGAACCAGCCACTGCGAATCGATGCTGTGCGGGCAGATAGATTTCAGCAGCAGTATCATGGAGATGGCGATGAGCCGCATCTATATCGAAGTCCACTGTTATCGACGCATCATCGACCGGAGCCACATTGATATGCTCTCCCGTTATAGCAGACAGCACAACGCGATCTTCGAGTGACTCCACGTCACGGGCGCGAATTCGTGAATTTGACCGACGACTGTGTGATGGCTTCCACCAGTTAAATTGAAAAAGCATGGCTCTGTCTCCAACATTTTATTGACGGAATGACGATCGACAGGAAATCAAGAATCCATACTCTGTGACACGACTCGACGAGTCTTCAGTTCGTCCAGCCTTTTGAGTCAATGTCTGAGGTGACCAGAGTCGTATCAAGTCTCGCATTGACTTTCACCATTTCCAGTGTCTGCTGGACGATGTCATTACCAGCCCCACCTTGCAGATCCACGGTGACTCGGCCATTCAGGTTCACATTGCGAATTGCACTTTGAATGTTGTCGTTTCCGTCACCACCATTCAGCGAGAGGTCAATCGCCCCTTGGGCATTGCCTGCAGGAGTCGCATTCGAAAGCAGTCCAATCAGTGCGTTGATCGAGTCGGCTCCTCCTCCACCGATCACCATGACCTGGCATGGATCGGGCGAAGACTGAAGGTCGCCATTGAACACATCATTCCCGTCGCCGAGGTTCGCGTACAACAACACGTCACGAACATTCGGATCGATCACTCCCCCTGATCGCTCGCTCGGATCGCTCACAGTTCTAAACGTGACTGAATCGTTTCCGTAGCCTGTTTGTACGGTGATCGCCTGGATGCCCGTAAAATTCTGCACCGGCCCACCGTCCGCCGTAACATGCACGCCTCGATCATCCTGCACGATCTCGATGCGATTACCGACGCACCACAGCGATCCGTTTGATCGAATGCTGATCGCGCAGGCCCGCAGCGAAAACATGGAATTTGTTACCGCCGACGGAATCATGCAACAATATGCTTCATTGGTCCGCATTGTATGGTGATCCCCTTCGTCGGGCACTCTGTTGATTTACAAACGCACAAGCGAGCGTGTTTATGGCCTGATGGTCCAGATGGTGGGTCGACAGGACGCTGAAGACGTAACGCAGCAGGTCTTTCTGCAAATGTTCAGGAAGCTCGACCAGTTCAGGGGGCAATCAGAACTCGAGACGTGGCTCTATCGACTGGCGACTAATGAGGCACTGCAACACCTTCGTCGGCAAAAGCGACACGCTGCGGGGCCACTCGTTTGGGAGCCGGCAGCGGACGATCCGGATCCACTCACCAAGTCCGAGGAATCCGGGTTGTTTCAAGTGGCGTTATCTCGTCTCGAACCGGAATTGCGAGCCATTTTTCTTCTGAAGGAGCAACAGAAACTTTCCTACGGAGAAATTGCAGAATCGCTGGAGATTCCTGAAGGCACCGTCGGCTCGCGCACCCTGCGACATTCTCTGCTGTCAGCCTCAACAGGTCAATTCTCACCGTGTAAAGATGGATCGGAGCGGCCACGGCGTTTACACTGTTCCTGATGAGACATCGTTCAAACCCTGCAAACAATGAATATTGACGAATATGATCGACGTTGCTGTCTACGACACGAAGTCATACGATCGGGAATACCTCGGACGTGCTCCCGGCGCGGATGGCATCACGTGGCGATTTCATGAGTTCAGACTCTGTGCGGAAACCGCTTCAGCAGCCAGTGGGGCGCAGGCCGTGTGTCTCTTTGTCAATGACCTCGCGGATCGGGCATGTCTGGAAAAACTGGCCGCACTGGGCGTAAAACTGCTGGCACTGCGTTGCGCCGGATTTAACAACGTGGATCTGAAAGCCGCGAGGGAACTGAACCTTGCTGTGGTGCGTGTGCCGGCCTATTCCCCATATGCAGTCGCCGAACATGCCATCGGATTGCTCCTGACGCTTAACCGCAAAATCCACCGTGCTTACAACCGAGTCCGCGAGCTGAATTTTTCGCTCAACGGACTGGTGGGATTTGATATTCGAGGTAAGACGGTGGGCATCGTCGGTACGGGAAAAATTGGTCGGATTGCCGCCCAGATATTTCGTGGTTTCGAAGCGAGCGTTCTGGCTTATGATCCGTTTCCGGCTTCCGACTGGGCTTCCACGCACGGCATCAATTATACCGACTTCGACACATTGCTGGGAACAAGCGACATCCTGTCGCTGCACCTGCCGCTGCTGCCCGATACACTGCACCTGCTCAACCAGCAAACACTCACCCGAACGAAGCCCGGCGTTTTTATCGTGAACACCAGTCGCGGCAAATTGATCGACACCACCGCGTTAATCGCAGCGCTGAAATCAGGTCATATCGGTGGAGTGGCACTGGATGTTTATGAAGAAGAGGAAGGTATCTTCTTCCAGGATCTGTCCGGGAAGGTTCTGCTCGACGATGAGCTTTCGCGTTTGCTCATGTTTCCAAACGTACTTATCACTTCGCACCAGGCATTTCTGACCCATGAAGCGCTCAGCGAGATTGCTCACGTCACGACGAGCAACATCCTCAAACTCGAAGATAGCGAGCCATTTCTTGAAGAAACTATGTTATGAATAGTGAGTAGAATTTCGCCGTCTGTCGATGGCAGCTACGATCAAATTGGATACTGATTTTCCGCTCAAGGTTTACACCGACCGTTCTTCAATCGCCGTGCGATCTTCAACTCGGTCGCCCGGATAAAGGATGACGCGATCACCATCCTTCAGGCCCTTCAGCACTTCTGCTTCGTTGTCGTTGCGATGACCAAGTTCAACCCGGACTAGCCTCGCCCGTTTGCCGACAGCAACGAAAACTGCCCAACTCTCGCCGCTGCGAAACAACGCGCCTGTGGGAACCCGCAGCACATCGGCAGACTCCCATTCGACAATCGCCGCTTCAACCCGGTATCCATCACCGAGCGGTGGGCGTGATTCAGGAGGATCAACGAAATCGATGATGACGTTGACACGCTGCTCTTCAATCCCAAGCGCTGATATCTTTGTGAAAGCCGATGGCTCAATCAGACGTACTCGGGCCGCAAGGGGTTCACCGCCGCCCCATTGTTCCAGCATCGCTCGGGTGCCCGGTCGAATCTGTACAGCATCCCTGGAGAGCACATCGACTTCCACTTCCAGATCCGTCGGTTCGCCAACTTCCAGAATTCGGTCGCCGGCATTCACAATCGTGGCACTTTCCTGGAACACACGCAGGACACGGCCCGAAATTGGTGAAGTGACTGGAAAGCTCCAGGCGTGGTCACTGCTGCCACCGGTGCCTTGAATCAGTGCCGCTTTGGCAACATCAAATTCGAAACCGGCAATGTCCAGTTCGAAACGGGCGGATTCGTAATCGTTCTCCGCCTGCTGAAACACGACTCGCTGAGCGTCCAGTTCCTGTGCCGACCCCGCCTTCCTTTCAACAAGTTGTTGCAGCCGGCCAAGTTCCGATTCGGCGTGTTTAAGAACCACTTTTGCAGATTCCAATCGCGGTTTCGCCTGACCATGACGGGCATCTGCACTTTTCACGCGAGCCTCCGCCTGCGCGATCGCGCGAGGGTCCAGCAGAGCCGGATCGGCTGGCTCCATTGTCGTTAATTGGGTTTCATGAGCGATGACGGTGTCGCCCGGTTTGAGACGGATGCGGACCAGTCTGCCATTGAGCGGGGCGGACACGACATACCGTTCGCGAATCCGTGTCCGTCCATCGTCCGAAATCGTGACAACCAGCGGGCCGCGTTGAATCGTGGCAAGGTCAACCGCAACCGGCTGAGGAAGCATCGCCATCGTGACTGCTGTGATGACGCCCAGCACAACGACGATTGCGATGACACGTTGCGAAAAAGATTTCATACTCGATACCAGCCTGAAAACAACCGCCGCACGACGTTTCAATTGAGACCTATTGACCGCGAGTGGACGAGGGGACTCTTGAGCCACCTCCATCTGGAATGCAATTTCTCAAACACCCAGCATCTCTCGTTGGACATTACTCACTCCTGTCCTTTCAGGACCGCGAACAAATCCAGTTGATCCAGTTTTCGTCGCACAATGAATCCTGATGTGAGAGCCGCCAGAAGCACAATGATAGCGGCCATCCCATAAGTCGCAGGGTAAATCACCAAAGGGATTCGGAACAAATCCGTATGAATGGCGCGTGATGAAAGCCATGCCATGCCGTATCCCATCGCCAGACCAATAGGTATTGCGATGATTGTCAGGATGGCCAGTTCACCCAAAAGTACGATCGAGATTTCTGCCTTCGTGAATCCCAGCACACGCATCGTGGCCAGTTCACGATCGCGTTCCGACAGACTGATACGCGCCGTGTTATAAACAACACCACCTGCAATCACGATCGCGAATCCGATGACGAAACTCTGCATCTGCGTCTGATTCTCCCCCACGGTATCCAGAAAGCTCTGAATCGAAGCGGCATTCGCTGTCACACCGGCAACGTACGGTGTCGCCTTTAACTGAACGTACAAATCGTCAAGGTGTCGTGGATCGACGGACAACCATGCCCCCGATATCAATGAGCCTTCTTGAGCAATCCGATTCACAAGCGGGCGCAACGCAAATGCGTTGGTTCCGGACAGATCATCTACCGTTCCCACGACTCGTACCTGAACAGTTGGTCGCTTTCCTTCGAGAACTTCCACTGTCACATGATCGCCGACATGCACTTTCATCAATTCAGCCAGTTTCCGCGAGACGACAATGCCGTCATCGGCAAGCGGCGGCTCATTTCCGGATTGATCCATCACTCGATAAATCTGGCGATCGGATTCCAGTCCCATGATCGACATCCGGCGAGAACGTGGCCCGGCGTGCATTCGTACCGGAAGTCCACGAAATGTTTCGACTCGCATTACGCCGGGCAGATGATGCAGATCATAGGCAGCATCTGACGGCGACGCTTCGAGAAAGTTGACCCAGAGATCCTGTCGCTGAGCCTGTCGGAATTGAAAGTCCACAATAAAATCCAGCGCGTCGGTGGCGTAGTTTCCCAGCACGACGACACCTGCGGCCATCGCGATACCGAAGACGGAAAAGGCGGTCTTGAGTGGCCGACGACGAATCTGCCGCAGGATCATGCGCCATGTCTGAGGCAACCAGCGTTGAAGTCCGATGTGGTCCAGAAACGTGGGCCGAAAATCGCCCGGTGACTTTGGACGCATGGCTTCCCCAGGCGGCAGTCGAACCGCCAGCCACAGGGATCGGAACGTACCTGCAAAAGCTGCGACGGTACACACCAGTGCCGTCAGCAGTGCTGTCTGCCAGTCGAAGACAAACTGAAACATCGGAAAATGAAAAAATCGCGTATACATCTGCGTCAGTCCGTGTCCCATCCAGACTCCGAAGATCGTGCCGAGAACAACGCCCGCGACGACAATCAGGCCGACGAATCCCAAATAGTGCCGGGCGAGTTCGCTGTTGTGATACCCGAATGCCTTGAGTGCGGCGACCTGAGATCGCTGCATGTCGATGACGCGCGTCATCACAATGTTCAGCAGAAATGCCGCCACGGACATAAAGATAACGGGCGTCACGACTCCCATCGCGCGAAGCTGATCGATTTCGTCCGAGGTGAAGCGATTGGACATTTGATCTTTTCGCCCAAAGCTGCCGATTCCTCCCCAATCGTCGAGCAGATTATCCAGTCGACGAATCACGTCATCTTCGCTTGCGCCTCGCATCAACGTCAGGGAAAGATCATTGCAGGCACCGTCCATGTCAAACGCGGCTTCCATTTCTGTGACGGGCATCCAGAACACACCGAAGCGTTTGAAATCGGGCAGCATGTCTGCCGCATTCATTTCCACGATGTATTCAGGCGACAAAACGATGCCGACAATCTTCAGCGTTCGCAGGCGACCATTCAGAATGGCTTTCACGGTCGCCCCCGGCTGAAACCCATGCGCATTCGCGAAGGATTCACCAACCACAACTTCCAGGCGCCCCGGTTCCGGCATGCGTCCGCGTCGAAGATAAAGTCGATTGAGACGCGATTGACCATGATCGGGAATTGAAATCAGCCGTCCCACAGCCGGTTCGCGCAAGCCTTCGACGATTAGATTCACGTTTCTGACGATCCGCAACTCGACACGAGCAACACCCGGAATATTTTCGACTCGTTGCTGCAGCGACAGTGGTCCTCGCTTGAAGCTGGCAAAGACTTCGGCGAATTGAAATCTTTCGTAGTAGGTTTGCCGAGTTGCGTGCAGAGAACGCAGGGTGCTGAGTGACATGACAGACATCGCCACTCCGCAGCCAATGACCAGCGCGATGGCGATCACCTGGCCTTTCATGGTCCAGAGATTGCGAAGCAGTTTTCGATCCAGAGCCCGCATGGTTACCACTCAATCCCTGCGGCGGCGCGCTTTTGTGAGTTGCGGCGCGTTTCAGAAACTCGACCATCCGACAAACTCATCACGCGGTCAGCCATGTCGGCAATCACAGCATTGTGTGTGATCACTGCTGTCGTTGTTCCCAGTTCCCGATTGACTCGTTCAATCACCTCGAGCACCACCACGCCGGTTTTGGCATCCAGCGCACCGGTGGGCTCATCGCATAGCAGGACTTTGGGACGTTTGGCCACAGCTCTGGCAATTGCGACCCGCTGTTGTTCACCACCGGACATCTGCGCTGGAAAATGATCCATGCGGTCCTGAAGACCGACCAGTGCCAATGCTTCGGCAGGGTTCAGTGGATCACTGGCGATTTCCGTCACCAGGGCCACATTTTCGCGAGCCGTCAAACTGGGAATCAGGTTGTAAAACTGAAAGACAAAACCAACGTGTTCTCGACGAAATTGAGTGAGTTGCCAGTCCGTCGATTCCGTCAGATTCTGATCGAGAAAGTGAACCGAGCCGGAAGAAGGAACATCCAGTCCGCCAAGGATATTGAGGAGTGTTGACTTCCCGCTGCCCGAAGGCCCCAGCAGGACGACAAATTCCCCTTCGTACAACTCCATCGTCACGCCGCGCAAAGCATGCACACTAACCTCACCCATGTGATATACCTTAGTGATATCGTGCGTAGAAAATACAGGTAATGCGACAGACGTAGTGATCGCGGTCATGACAAACATTCGTGAAGAAACGGTAAATTTATCTACGCCGCTCGCCTCAGAAAACTGCAGGACGAATTATTCAATCAGTAGTGTAATCATTCCGATTTGACTTCGCCCAGCGGAGAAGACTTCCGTTCGACGGGCACTGGCTCAATTGCGTGCGTTAGTCTTCTCGGAAAGATTCTGGGGCCGATCGGATTCCCGGGCGTGGTCGATTTCCGGTTCTGATGGGCTGGACGATTCTCACCAATGATTTGAGCTGGCAGATCCCATTTTTGTTGATTATCCCAAATGCTGGCCAGGCAGACATGTTAATTACTTCTTCGACCTGCGGTGATACTGCCGGCAGGTGTAAAAAAGAAGCGAGCCTAAACCATGCAACCAAATCACACGATTGAAATGTTCTACGACGGCGACTGCCCATTGTGCATGCGGGAAACCCGAATGCTCGGTGGATTCGATCGCGATCAGCGAATTCTGTTCACCAACATTGCGTCGCCTGAATTTGACGTATCGTCTCTCGGGAAGACGCAGGACGAACTCATGGCTGAAATGCACGGTCGATTGCCCGATGGAACGTGGGTGACAGGAGTTGAAGTGTTTCGACGCCTGTATTCAGCCGTTGGATTCGGTCCGGCAGTTTGGTTCACGCGATTGCCGATAATTACACAACTCCTGGAGCTTGGGTACCGCGTGTTCGCAAAAAACCGCCTGCGACTCACGGGACGTTGCGGCGAGACCTGTTCGATTAAAGAACCGGGAATGAGTCAGTGAACGAATCATGGCTGATGGCCATCCATCTTGTTTCCACGCTCCTCATGGTGGGGATCATCTGGTTCGTGCAGATTGTCCATTACCCACTCATGGAGTACGTCGGCTCTGAGAATTTTCGTGAATACTCAAGACAGCACCAGAGACGCACCTCCTGGGTGGTCGGCGGGCCGATGCTGCTGGAAGCTGGTACTGCCGTGGTTCTGGTCTGGTTTCAACCAACTCGGCTACTGCTTCCTGCATTCAGTGTTTCCTGCGGGCTCCTTGTGTTGATCTGGTTTTCCACCGTGTTCTGGCAAGTCCCGTGTCACGAAAAACTGCTCGAGGGATTCGACAAGGCTCGCATTCGAAAACTCGTGCAATCAAATTGGCTGCGAACCTTCGCTTGGTCCGTGCGCGGGCTCCTGATTGGGCTCAGTGCGCCATGCTGCCTGCAATGAGGCTTCATCCCCGTGTCGAAAAAGAGTACTGAAAAGTGTAGAACGGTGTCCTATGGAACGTATTGCAATCATCGGCGCGTCGGGTTCAATTGGCAGCACTCTGGCTCGCCGACTTGTCCAAAATGGTCGTCAGGTGCTGCTGGTCGGCCGCAGCCATAAGAAACTG
>Ga0335397_10006722_pt1 | contig 14788 bp, 9 predicted proteins | sample MAT04_FD_205740 | JGI IMG/M metagenome (GOLD analysis project Ga0335397, IMG submission 205740) | Freshwater microbial communities from Lake Fryxell liftoff mats and glacier meltwater in Antarctica - MAT-04 (spades assembly) (version 2) ...
CGAACTTTATTTGCCGATTGGATTTTTTGCGAAGATCCATTCTTCGATGGCTTCGCCCGCGATCAATTGACGTTCCACGAATTCCGGAATGCGATCGGCGGTCATGCCTGCGTACCAATTCCCTTCCGGATATACGACCAAAATCGGCCCTGCCATACAGACACGAAGACAACTGGCCTTGGTTCGATAGCAAGCCGATGGACCGTCGGACAAGGATAAATTCCGTTCCTTTAGCAGATGTTTCAGCGAATTCCATGCTGCTTCGCCTTGCTCCTGGGAGCAGCAATCGTCACCTATGCATAAGAAAACATGCCGTTGGTAAGTGCCAATTTTCAGGTGCAAAGCCATCTCGCGAAGTTTCTGGATATCCATGCGGTTTTACCGTTTGCTTTCGATCCAGTTCTTGAGACCGATGTGGTAGTTGTGACACTGGGTGCACGATTCTCCTGCTCCGTTCGCTTGATGGCAACTAGTGCACAGCGATTTTTGCAAAGGGGTAAACTCACAGTCCGGCAGCGACTTAGGGTTCTCCCGGGCGATAGTGGAGGCGGAGGAGGCGGACGGCAAATGATGGCATGATCGGCAATCGCTGATCGATGAGAGCACTAAGTGCGGCGTGTGATCGAATTTGGAAAAGGGACGTAGGTTGGCAGCCACTCGGCGTGATTTCCAGCACGTGTTGGTTCCATCCTCCCCAATCCTAGCTTGAAGGGCGTGACACTGGCGGCACTGCTGAGCGATACCTATCCGTTGGGATTCGTAGCCTAGCGACGTTTGGCTCGCATCCCCGGTGCGAGACTCCTCCAATTCGATCCAGCTTGACAACCACTCATCGGCGTGGCCGCGGGGAACGTATACAATCGCCATCCGTTGTCGATCGATCATCCACCCACCATAACTCAATTGATCCCAAGTTCGCGAGTCTTTGAAATCGAGAGGTTCTGGAACGACGTCTGATTTCAGTTTACTCAAGTCATTGTCGAACAGGCCACCGCCGGTTTCTTGAGTGAGCAAGCTGCCGTCTCCGGTCAGTAGATCGTCGTCGGGAATCGTCAAATTCGACGACAGGCGAACCAGAGTTTTGGCTGAAGGGCTGCCATCGGCCCGATAGTTGTGGTTGGACGGCTCCCGGAACCATTCCTGCAATGCTGCACGGAACAGATCGGGTGGCAATCCGCTTGCGAAGCGGTCGAGCCACGGGCCTTTCGCATCCACCGAAGGCATCGAATTTGCAGCCGTGTTCGTGGATATGAGTTTTGATATCGATGCGCGAAAGCCTGGCTGGCCTTCGTTGGCTAGTTTTTGCATCAGGCGTTTTGTAATCGTAGCCAACTCGACAGTCGTTTCCCTAGCATCTTTACGGGTGAGTTCCATTTCCGATAAGCGACCGGAGGTTGGTAGCCGCGTCAAGAGTTCTGCTCCACCCGGTTCCGATTGGATTAGTAATCGCATGATAGGTGGGATTACTCCGTCGGTAAGTTGACTAGACTGTGATGGCCAAATGCCAAGCTCGACTCCTTGGCTGGCCAGTTCTTTTCGGTTGATGCTGGGAATCTGCATCACGATCAACCCATCTTGTACGGCTGACTTGATCGGCTCGGCATGGCACGCAGCGCACGCTTTGTCGAAAGAGACGCTTCGGAAGACTTGGCCAACGGCCCCTATCGCTTCACTTTGAAGGTGACAAGTTTTGCAATCGAAGTTCGCATCCTTCTTTGCAAAATGAAGATCACGATGCCTAGCATGATCAAAGGCAATGTTTTTTGGACGATTGAATGGATAGTCTTTGAATTCGGGATGGTCGGTCGAAAAGGAGCTAAATTGGTTCCGATGGCAAGATTGACAGCGTGTTGACGTCATGGCTTGTAGGTCATGTTTCGAGCCTTGGTGCTCACGATGGCATTGGCTGCACTCGGTCGATTTCTCTGGCCATGCTCTCGCAAAGCGGATCAACCGTTTTGCGAGAGTCTCTGAGTCTGAGACTTTGTCACCATTGGCCACGATCTCATTGAGCGCGCTACCGCTCAGGTCGTGGGGGGAACCGTGGAGTGCGTCAGGCATCTGCTGTTCGTGACAGTTCATGCAAAGATCAGTTTGCGTGGCCGGTGAGACGGTGACTGTCATGTCATTGCCTGGATGGCACGCGGCGCAGCGGTCGATGGAATCGGTTCCGTGGGCGTTCTGGCCATGCTCGCGATTGGAGACTAGCAACTGCGCATGAGACGACGAGAGCGGCCCAGGTACCAGTGCCTGTTTGGTGCCAAGGACTCCCCATGACAGACTGACAAACAGCAAAGCGGCGAGCGTCATCGTGGCTTGAATCGAGCGGCTCCACCATTGCAATGTTCTCAATGGGCGACACTCTGCCAACGCACCCGTCTCCGAGGATGTGTGCGAGCAACGCCCTCGCACCGGTCCCAGTGGACATGGATTCCCGGACGGAGAGTTTCCGCATTTAAAGGACTGAGGGGGCATTCGATAGTTATTCATCTGGATGCCTTACCAATTGTCTGCGAACTGATAAACCACTAGAACGTGCGCAGCCGCTAGGACGGTGAATCCACCTAGAAACCAAGTATGGGCGGTTGCCCATAGTCTGATGCGATTCTGGATAGCCGATTGAAAATCGAGGTCGTCTTTTGTTTGGACAAGCAAACTCATTTCTCCCAATTGAATTCGCCCCTCCGTGTTCAGGTAGCGAGAGATGTTCTCTAAGCTTGCGATGAGTCGGCGGCGTCTTCCCCCAGTAGGACATATCCGATACCAGAGGTTGCGTCTGGAGGCAAAGAAATGGCTGAGATCGGCGCGATAGTGATCGGCCAGTGTCGCGGTTTCCGCATTTCCAGCAGAGGACATGGCAATCGCATGGGCCTGGTCCGCAACCTCCATCATTCGAACTGGAATATCTTGCCGCAAGATCTGCCTTCCGGCAGCGCGAAGCAAACGAGGCGTCGTATGGTTAACATACCAACCGATTAGGCCGCTAAGTGCAATCGCCCAAAAACTGATCGCGAGGATGGACTCGAGCCATCCATCGGTGATGAAATTGGCGTGCAGTGCATACGCACCCACGCTGAGCAACCCAAGGTAGTGATGTGTCTGTTGCCAGATGGCTAGCCGCCCAAAAGGAAAAGTCGAGAAGCGTTTGCGGACACCGAGCAACATCAATAGGGCACAGACAGCCGCCAGCGAGTAGCCGGTCACAAAGGCTTCGTTCTCTAAACTGGCAGCGGATCTGTTTCGCAATGCCCGAACAACTGCCCACGCGACGAGTACGGCTAAGCTGGGGAGCAGTCGCTTTCCGATTCGAGTCATACTGGGGATGCGGCCCGCTAGTGAATCAGCAATGGGAGCGAAGTGATTTTGCGGCAGGTTCTTCATGCGGAAGCCCTTTTGAGGAGCCATTCGGCGAGCGAAGACGTTTCGCTGGTATCGATTCGAAACAAGGCTAGATGGGGGCAAGCGATTTGGCATGCGGGCCCCGACTTCAGTTCGTGGCACAGATCACACTTGGAGGCTTGCAGAATAGGCAACTGGGTCTTGCGATCAACAGCGGCGCGCCCCTGGTCGTCTCTCGACTGGATCATCACGATGTTGTCATAGGGGCAACTCTCAGCGCACGTTTTACAGCCGATACAGGTGTCCGGATTGATGGAGATAACCCCCGAGTCCGGGTCGCGCGCGATGGCTCCCGTGGGACATCCAATCATGCAAACCGGATCAGCGCAGTGCATGCACGCGTGGGCAAACAGAAGTGGGCCATATTGCGGGCCATTGCGCACGAACCGAGGTGTACCGTGATGGGTCGTAGCGCAAGCTTTTACACACTCGTCACAGCCAGTGCATCGGTCCAGATCGATCAACATGGTCTGCTTGCCATTGATCAAACGTTCGTCCACTAAAAACTCCACCAAGGAAGTCTCTAAGACCGCGAACGATTTCTCGATGAGGTTCGATGGGTCATGGGACGAAGTGGTTGGTCCATCCGGGACGACCAGACCGCCAGAATCGTATCGCAGATGGGAGATGGGTTTTGGTAGTTCGGAGTTTCGGATCTTGGGTAGGATTTCGGTCAGAACCAATTCGCTGGGAATGCGAAGTACATCCACAAAGCCTAATGCCCGCAGAGACTCCTGGAACGGAATCGGTTTGCCTAATGGATTTCGAAATTGGTGGGCCAATTCTGGTAGTCCAAACACTTGGCCGCGGCCCAAATAGGCGACCGTCTGATGCCCTCGACCTTGTTCAAAACTCAGGCGGGCGAAACCAGCTCGGATCAGGATAAGATCTTGGACACTCTGCCCTTCCTTGGCGATGATGGGCTCTCGTTCTATTTGGGTTTGAACATCCAGTTTTTGAGTATCGCGATACTCGGAGAACCACTCCCGTTCGCCCAGTGACTCGATTCGCGTTTTAGCAATCACTTTCTCCATCGCTGCATCATCTAAAAAACGCAGGATAGGTGTTTCCCGCAGATGGGTTTGCAAACTAGTGGCCCGAAAGCGAGAATCGAGATACTCGCGAAAGGTTTTGTCACGACGCATGAGCCGAAGCCCTTGCCAACGAATCTCCAAAATGATCGTAGGTCTATCGGCTACGACGGTATAACGGTGTTGGCTGCGTGTGATAGCCGCCATCTCGCCAAAAATTTCTCCTACCCCTAGCGGTTCCGATTGAAAACCTTCCATCACTGCATGGATGTCTTGTAGGAAGATTCGATTCTTGCCACCCTGATTTTCGATGCGCTGAATGGGAACAGGTCGCTCCTTTTCAGAGATCGATACTCGATTGCCGGAGCGGTTGGCTTCGCGTCGGTTGTCTTGGAAACTGGCAGGAGGTTGCGGCCGATCGGTTTGGAAACGTCCCTTTAGCCAATCCAACCAAGTCTCCGGGGGTCCGCTTTCGTTCGGTTTGCCACGCGGCCGCCAAAGCGACTCTAGAAAAGCACACACCGATCCTCGCAGAACGAGGAAGGCGCTGCCGCCGTAGTCCCCTTCGCGTATCACCATGTCCCCGGGTTCGAAACGCAGGATGCGGCAGTCATGCCTCAAAACATCCTCGAGCGTTGAAAGGGAGGGAAAAACATCGCGATTCATTGTCAGAAATGGGGGCTGCTCGAGCATCCAGCCCAGATCGCGTGTGAGCATATCGGGATCGAGAGGATGATCCCAACGCTGCGGCCTATCGATGGCTACAAAGTCGCGAGTTGGAGTTTGCATGTACGTATACGATCCCTGAGAAAATCTCGGATTCACCGAGAATCAGTGCCAGCAGAGCAAATACGGGAGTTTGCGGAATTGGGCTCGTCAATTCAAGAGCAGTTCCGGGACATTCGCAAAACAAAAGAAATGCTAGCTTGGGAGGCGGAGCTTAGTTCAGTCGAACCATTGCATCTTCAAGTCTTATCTTTGGGTATACCCTTAGTTGTACGACGCTCCGCGTCGTAGGGCGATCGGCAGGTAGGATGGGACCAATGTCCCGTCCGTGGAATCGTTCGGGACAATGGTCCCAAACTACGACTGGTATGCCACAGCCTGCTGATCCTCGTAAGGGTCACGACGCGGAGCGTCGTGCAACTAAGTTTTCCAACCCAAGTTTTTAGGTTGGACGACGCACTAGACCTGTGATGCGATCAGATCATTCGCGGTCGGCGGGGGCCGGTTGCCCAAGCTTCTTGGCTTGCTCGCTTCGAAGTTGCGTAAAGGCTTCCAATAATCCCCAAATCGATGCCGATTTTCTTAGTCATCGCAATGTCAGCAGCTCGCAAATGCATTTCCTCCGCACTCGGTGATGCGGTTCGGTCACGTCGCGTTGCGAACCAATATGGCTTGTACCGCGTCCTCAGCGTCGTGTTGGTTGCGGGTGATAGTTGCAGAGAACCTGATCAATCGAACCGCAGTCAGATGGTACAGCCCCAAAAGCGCCGCCGCACCGCTTTCTGCGATGCACCGGGCACACTCTCGAACACCTTCGGAATACAGGCGTGAGGGGGGTCATGACGAAATTAGGGATGCGCGTCGACGTCCAATTTGTCTATGATAGACCGAAGAAACTTGTCCCACCGCGGATAAATGCGAATTGCGTTTAAATCTGAAACGTTAAGATGCTCCGGTAAAGCCTTCGTTTTTCAGTTTTTACAATTCTTTGACACGTCAACAACTAAACTCGGACATACACGGGGGCCAAACGGCGTTAATGTATGCATACGCGAAAGGTTCTTGGTTTACCAGGACGTTTCCAACTGCCGGATTCAACGGCAGGTTCAGCAGAACACCCTTTGATCCTAGGAATTTCCGCATGCAAGGCTCCGATTCAGCCACTGATCTACCAAATCAACAGCTTCATCAACATCACGCCGGTAGCATGGTTGCTACTCCACAACCCATGGTCGAAGAACTAGCCCCAGCAGGTCTTCCATCTGCTGGGGGCGCGTCGAATGTTTCTCCAGTTCCGACGGTTTGGCAAATTCAATGGGGTGCATCGGCTTGGCTGGTCGCACTGCACATTGGTGCTCTGTACGCTCCATGGTCATTTACGTGGAGTGGACTTGCATTGGCTGTCCTGTTTCACTGGATGACTGGTAGCCTCGGGATTTGCCTCGGGTTCCATCGGCTCCTGACACACACCGGCCTGGATGTGCCCAAATGGCTCCGGAATGTCTTCGCAACCATCGGTACCCTGGCGGGCGAGGGTGGTCCCATCAGCTGGACCGCAAACCACCGCAAACACCACGCCTACAGCGATCAACCCGGCGACCCACACTCACCGCACGATGGACCATGGTGGTCCCATATGTTTTGGTTAGCATTCACCACAAACAATGGCGACGCTAAGGGCTATGCCCGCAAATGGGTTCCTGATTTGCTCAAGGACAAGTACATCGTTTTCTTGGAAGATTTTTTCCTTCCGCTTCATATCGCATTCGGTGGCTTGGTAACCGGTGCGGGATATCTCATCGGTGGTTCATCCTTGGCTGTTTCGTGGTTGGTATGGGTTATTTGCTTGCGCATGGTAGCCGTCATGCATACAACCTGGTTCGTGAACTCCGCGTCTCACATCTGGGGATACAAGAACTACGATACTCGCGACGATAGCCGTAACCTGTGGTGGGTGGCTGTGATTGCATACGGCGAAGGCTGGCACAACAATCACCATGCTCACCCTCGTTTGGCCCAGCATGGTCACAAGTGGTGGGAGTTCGACATGACGTTCCAAGTCATTCGATTGCTGCGAGCCTGTGGCCTAGCGAAGAACGTCATCGATCTGAAGTCGATGGAAGAAAAGAAGCAGCGCAACGCAGAACGCGTTGCAGCCTAAGAACTTCTGATCTGCTATGAACGCTGAAATCGGGATTTTGATCGCAAAGTGTGGTCTTGCAACAGTTTATCCGGATTGGCGAAAGTTGACCGCTCTCACTGCCAACGGATTGTTTGACCATTTGCAAAAAAGCTTCCCGGTGCTTGGTGGCTACTACACAACCCGGATGGCCATCAAACGAGTTTGATCAGCAGTGCCTATGAGCATGTCGCGATCAAGGATGCCTGGTTCGTTCGCTAAGGGCCGCCGCCCCGGTATCCGTAAAGCACAACAATCCACAGGGCAAGCCTGTGGTATTCGAATCCCGCACGCCTTGTGCTGCGGATCGTTCAGGCTTTGCGGCTGAAACACGCAGGGCCGTTCCGCTCAAATCAGGAGTTCTGAGGCTCCGATGAACCATGCCCTTATGCTTTGCTTGATTAACTTGGTTAACCCAAAACCCTCGATTCCATTATTCCAACTCAGCCTCAAGAATCTCGCGTATCCGTGTGGCGGCTAGCCCATCTCCGTAGGGATTCCTAAGGCCGCAGCGCCTAGCGTACTCCTCTCCATCGGTCAGGAGTATTGTCGTTTCTCGCAAGATCGTATCGACATCGGTTCCCACTAGTCGGCACGTGCCGGCATCGACCCCTTCAGGGCGTTCGGTCGTGACTCGCAGCACGAGAACCGGTTTTCCGAGCGAAGGGGCTTCTTCTTGCACTCCGCCGGAATCGCTTAGCAAGAACGTGCACCGATCCATGAGCCAGATAAAGTCTTCGTAGCCAGCGGGCTCCACGAGCGCGACCCGTGGGTTTGCCCCAAGAATGCGCTGAACAGGCTCGCGCACTTGGGGATTCAAATGCACAGGATAAAGCACACCGACATCGGGAAAGGTCTCGGTAATGCGAGCGATGGATTGACAGATCCGCTCGAATCCTTCTCCGAACGACTCTCGTCGATGTCCCGTGACGAGTATCCAACGCTGTCCTGCGTCGATGAAATCCCTGCAAAACGCTTCCGGGATACGGACGCGTTGGGATACCTGAGCCGAGGTTACTCCAACTGCGTTCGATCGATCGCGTACCCACAACAATGCGTCCACGACGGTGTTGCCAGTAACATGCAGTCCGTGGTGGATTCCTTCGCGAACAAGGTTTGCTTTGCTAACTTCGGTTGGGCAAAAGTGCCATCGAGAGAGTGGCGAGGTTAGTCGACGGTTCATTTCTTCCGGAAACGGGGAGGCCATATCTCCGGTCCGCAATCCAGCCTCGACATGCCCGACGGGAATGCGGGCATAGAACGCTGCCATAGCAGAAGCGAGGACCGTGGTTGTGTCCCCTTGCACGAGCAGAGCCGCGGGTTTGTATTGCTCACACCAATGCGAAACGGCAGTGAGAACTCGGCCGGTAAGATCCGGTAGGGTTTGGTGTGGCTGCATCAAATTCAAATCGTGTTCGGGCTGAATTCCGAAAACTTTCAGAGTTTGATCCAGCATCTGTCGATGCTGGGCTGTAGCCAAGAATACCGTTTCGAAATGATTGGATTCTCGAAGCGCAAAGTAAACCGGCGCCATTTTGACCGCTTCTGGACGGGTGCCTGCGACTACGGCAACAATTCTCTCACGCAATGGAAGGTATCCTATAGGATCTTTCGTTCTCGTAGAGATCTTACCCTACTTGTGGGATCCTTCACCAGGGCCAGCACAGGAAATCCAGGAATGTTGCCAAGATCGTAGAGACGTTGCACCGGTGGCTAGCGACAACTAGTTTTCCGCAGTTGGCGACAACTAGAATGCAAAAGTGGTGTGTCCTCGATTTTCTCAGACTCGCTTCTTGAAAGTGATACGAAGCTTCACGATTCACTTGTCGCATCAAGTGCTGACTTGCTCGAATCCGCTGGATACGACAGAACCGCGTACATCCAGTGGGTGCAAAATGGCGAACTTCCTGCGTGATTGAATTTGCCGTAAAGGTGATACGGGTTGAAAAAGGTGAGCGTGCCACACAATTTACAAGTAGATTTCAAACTGCCCTTCGCCTATGAGCACACAAAGCAAGCTTTCCGATTTTTCCCATTTAAATCGTACGGGTCGAAAGAGCTTGCACCCATTAGCCGGTTCCCTATGCCGTCGTCGGAGGTAACGCGGTCGCTGCTTGGGTTTCTCGCATCGACGAAGCCGCAGTCCGAAACACGCAAGATGTCGACATTTTGCTGCGAGAGGATGTTGGTGTCGATCAAAAAATCCACAGTCCCAACTCCGGTCGATTCCGCTTGCGCATTTCATCATTCCACTTAATGAATTCGTCAAGGTTTGAAGCATCGCCCTCACAACTTCCAAAAAGTTTATGCAACTTTTCTGCTTGCTCTTCTTCGCTCAGGGGGCCTGACCTGACGATGATCTCTACCCTTACTCCATCCGGTATGTTGAGGGGATCTTCGAATAGAATTGAATTGCCCCGAACGATCTTGGCAGCACACGTAAATGCTGGTTGGTTTATGCCCCATATTTCGAGGGGTTTAGTTGATTTGCCGATGAGGACGATACACGGTTAAAGACTTTCGCCTGTGCTGTTTCAAGTGAGTGCGTTACCTCGTAAGAGTTTGCGTGAAATTTCCGCCCATGCGGTGCAAGATTCATTCAATTCACGTGTCTAATGGGTGTGAAAGCCATTTCATCCACTTGTGGACCGTCATGAATTCCAGCCAACCCGAAACACGAGCCAGCTTGATACTGCGTCTTCCCAACGTGGCCGATGTTGCGGCTTGGGAGGAGTTGGTAGCAATCTACGGGCCACTCGTCAGTCGATTGGCGGCACGACGCGGATTGCAAGCGGCCGATGTGGATGACTTGGTGCAGGAGGTCTTTTCCTCCATCGCAAAGTCGATCGCAAAGTGGCTTGAACGTGAGGATCGCGGAAAATTCCGAGCTTGGTTGCTTAGAATTGCTCGCAACACCGCCGTCAATTTTTTGACACGGCCCCCCTACCAGTCGCTTGGAGCAGGCGGTGATGAAGCAGCCAGGATGATGGCCGACATCCCAGATCGAGCTACGGAGCTCAACGGGGAACTCAGCGGGGAACTCAGCGGGGAATTCGATCTCGAGTATCGACGCGAAGTGTTTCAGTGGGCGGCCGCGACAATTCGACAAACGGTCGCGGAAAAAACCTGGCAAGCTTTTGCGTTAACGCAAATCGAGTCCGTTTCCGTAACAGCCGCGGCTGAGCAGTTGCAGGTTACGGTTGGTACGGTCTACGTTTCTCGCTCCCGCGTGATGAGCCGCTTGCAAGAGTTGGTCAAGCAATTTGAGGTATCCCAATGAATCGATCCAAGCCAAATGAGTACAGCACGTGCAACGACGATCGATTACGAATTTTGCTCGCAATCGATGAGGATAGTCAACAGTATCGGCAAACCCTCAATCATGTCGACCATTGCGAACACTGCCAGTCGCGACTGGAGCAAATCGCAGCCAGCGAAATTGCTTGGCAAGAAGCTCAGGCGATGTTGACTTCTTCGGATTGCAGTCTTAAAGAAGACGCGAAAAGGCGTCCGCAGCAATCGCCTTGGAATCAGCGAGCAACTGCTTGGACCGATTCGATGGTCAAGCAACTCTTGTCCGCTCCCTCGCATCCTGAAATGCTGGGGCGTATTGGCCGCTATGAGGTCGAACGTTTGATTGGTTCCGGCGGGATGGGAATCGTCTTCAAGGCCTTTGACACGGAGTTGAATCGTCCGGTAGCGGTGAAAGTGCTTGCACCACATCTGGCAGGCAGCGGTGCAGCTCGGCAGCGATTTGCCCGCGAAGCACGCGCGGCTGCGGCTGTGGTTCACGAACATGTGGTCGCGATTCATAATGTCGAAACCGAGGGAGCCAGTCCATTCTTGGTAATGCAATTCGTGGCAGGAGAATCGTTGCAACAGCGACTCGATCGCGAAGGCCCGCTGGAACTTTGCGAAGTTCTACGCATTGCAACGCAGACCGCCTCGGGGTTGGCCGCCGCACACGCTCAAGGCCTAGTGCATCGTGATGTTAAGCCGCCCAACATCTTGCTAGAACAAGGTATCGAACGCACACTGCTCACCGACTTCGGACTCGCTCGAACCAACGACGATGCGAGTCTGACACATACAGGTTACCATCCTGGCACGCCACAATACATGTCGCCGGAACAAGCACGCGGTGATTCCGTCGACGCTCGCAGCGACTTGTTCAGTCTAGGAAGCGTTATCTATACGATGTGCACAGGCCACTCCCCGTTTCGCGCCGAGACTACTTATGGAATTCTTCGAAGAATAACGGACAATGCACCCCGTTCTATGCGAGAGGTCAATTCCAAGGTTCCAGAATGGCTTGACCGTATCGTTTTCAAACTGCTCGCAAAATCGCCTGACGATCGCTATGCGAGTGCTGAAGAAGTGCGATCCGTTCTTGAGCAGTGTTTGGCTCATTTGCAGCAACCGACCTCAGTGTCGTTGCCGAATTCGGTGCGTCGTTCGAGTTGGGAGTCGTCCTCGTTGCTGAAGCCGATCGCAATCGCGTTGGGCGCCGCGTTGTTCATCGCAGCAATTTTCGCTGCCACCGTAAACCGTGAACCAAAAGTTGTTGGACAACCTCGCAACGACGCATCTCCTTTGGTCCCAGACGAGGGTCCGACCGATCCATTTAACGATCTCAACGCGGAGACAAGTTGGCGAGCAAGCACCAACGAAATCAATCGCTACAACGAGGAGCTCTTGCAGTTTCAAGAGCGTCAAATGAATCTCTGGCAAACGCGCAGAGAGTAAAACGATTGTCCTCAATCGTTTAAAACGCATTGAAAGCGAAACCAATACCTCCTACGCTCTTTTGACAAGTAAAAACACAATAATCTTCAATGAAAGGCGAGACCAAATGTTTGTAACATCGTTACCTAAATCGATTTCCGGAAGCTTCTATCGGGCGATCATCATCACTTGTGTTGCTTCGATTCCCCTGACTGCAACGTTCGCTCAGCAAGACAATTCCGAAAAGAACGCTTTTTGTGGAGACGAAGAAGTTCTCAAGAAGGCTGGGAGTTTTGCAAAGGAGATTGACTCCCCCAACGCATTTCCTCAGCCGGATAGCTACACCTTAAATTCCCAAAGACGAGGCAGCCAAGGGCAAGGCGGAAACCTAATACAAATTCCTGATAGTGCTATTCCTGGTAAATTTTGGACGGAGGACACTAAGGTTGTATTTTCAATTTCTAATGATGGCGAGCAAGTGTTTGCCTATTGCGAACGACACCCACGTTGGGCTGCTGTGGACATAGTACAAGTACCAAATACTCGCTCAATTCCACGCTTGGGAAATGGGGCGTGTGCATTTTGGCGAGGCAACTTTTGCTATGCGTTTAGCACTCAACATGGCACTTGGGACAAGTTGACTTTACCAAACGATGAAAACGCAGACCCGACAGTTGACAACGAAAGTGTCAGCGTGCATTCGCCCACGCAAGGCGATTTTGTCTACAAGACCGCTTGGGGTAAATGGTTTTCTGCAGACGATATAAAGAATGGCAAAGTTTCGGAGTTTCTTTCGAATAGAAAGCTTAAGGATGAGCCTGATTCGAAATTTCTGGTCAACCAAGCACTTTACCTGAAACGTGCAAAAGCAGAATTCGTAGCAAGTACATTGGAACGCCTGTTTAGAGATCAACCTACGAGATTAGTTGTCACCGCCGACCCACGTGTAAACCAACTCATCGTACGAACCGACGAAAAGTTACTTAAAGAAGTCATGCGAGTGGTCGAAGATCTTGATGCCAAAGGTGTGCAGTCTGAAACTGAAACAGCTTCCGCACCGAATGACCGCGACTCATCACTTTCTAAACTTCGTGAGCAAGTTCAAAGATTGGACGCCGAATGTGGGGCGATTGCCACCAAGTTGCAAGAGAACCCGAAGTCTGCGGAGAAGGATTTGCTAACGAAGTCTCTGCAGCAAACTGTTCAAAGTGCCTTTGATATTCAACAGCAAGTTCAGCGAGCGGAGCTAGCCGAGTTTGAACAGCGATTGAAGGGCCTTGGGCAATCGATTGAGTCGCGACAACGCATAGGAAAGCAGGTTGTTGATCGTCGTATCAAAGAACTGCTTGCGGGGGACCTAAGCTGGCGAACGCGAAGCATCCCGCAAGTCGGCATCCCGCAAATCGGCGGCTTAGACAATCAGAGTTCAGTTGGCTCTGATCCAAAGGTAACCGACAATAAAGTGATCGCGGACTTCATCAATCTCGTAGCGGTTAACAAAGGGATGTTGCAATTGCTCTCCGGAAACGGAAGCATCTCCGGAAGTTGCAGTGTTTCCGTTGCACTCGGTGGCCAAGTGCGAATGAGGTGGATAGCAATTCCTAATTTTTTAGATGCGAGGCTCTTTGTCACGATATCGGTTCCAAAGGCAAACGATTTGGATGATCAGGACAAACAAGCGATGGTCGCAAATATTATTGAGATCGATTTCACAAAACAGGAACTGGAGCACGCAGTTTCCGGAGGCTTAGTAACAAAAGTCTTTTACCTACCGAGTGACTTGTCAACAGCCGGTGAAAGGCTTTACAGTTCCATTTCGACATTGGGAATCGAAGCAGGAGCGGATCCGTTCGTTGAAGCGAGGAAACTGGGTACAGTCGCAGCCTCTGTACAAATCTCCAGCAAAGCCGGACTATGAATTCGTAAAAGTCAGTCGATCAATAAGTGTCCGATTTCTAAAGTGGGATAGGCTTCCAGCCTGTCATTTCCAATGCGACAGTCTGGAAGCCTATCCCACTAATTGATCGAACAATCCTAAACACGGTGCAAAACCGGCCTGCTTCCCGGCATGCACAGTGATCCTGTTCAACGTCAGGCATAAATACCATTAGGCGATAATGTCGTGCACGACGTTTCCGTGTACGTCGGTTAGCCTGAAGTCTCGACCTGCGTAGCGATACGTCAGCTTCGTGTGGTCGAAGCCCAGCAAATGAAGCATGGTCGCGTGCAAATCATGGACGTGCACTTTGTTCTCGACCGCTTGGAATCCGAATTCGTCGGTCGCTCCGTGAACATGTCCGCCCTTGACCCCGCCTCCCGCAAGCCACATCGTGAAGCCATAGTGGTTGTGATCGCGGCCACTCGTTGTGCCCGCGTTTGCCCCCGGCTTGGGTAGCTCCACGGTCGGTGTCCGACCAAACTCTCCTCCCCAAACAACCAGTGTGCTATCGAGAAGTCCGCGTTGCTTGAGATCCTTGAGCAAAGCACCGATTGCCTGCGAGCATTCGCCTGCCAGTTTACGGTGGTTCTCTTCGATTTTGTCGTGACTATCCCACGGTTGCCCAGCACCGTGCCATAGCTGAATGTACCGCACGCCCCGTTCTACCAGCCGCCTCGCAATCAGGATCTGCTTTGCCTGGACAGTGTCGCCGTACATTTCTTGAATCGATTTCGGTTCCTGACTGATATCGAACGCCTCGCTCGCCTCCATCTGCATACGGTAGGCTAA
>Ga0335397_10006723_pt1 | contig 14787 bp, 14 predicted proteins | sample MAT04_FD_205740 | JGI IMG/M metagenome (GOLD analysis project Ga0335397, IMG submission 205740) | Freshwater microbial communities from Lake Fryxell liftoff mats and glacier meltwater in Antarctica - MAT-04 (spades assembly) (version 2) ...
CGGGCCAGGCGGGTGCCCACAGCACCTACCCCGATCACAGCGACGCGCACAGCCGTCTACCGCAGATCCGGGCCGGACAGCTCACGCCATCCACCCTCGGTCGGGGGCACGCCACCCGTGCCGCGCAGTCGGAGCACACCCGCGATCATCCCGGCCAGGCCGAGGGCCACGAGCGCCCGTCGAAGTGTCTTCATGGACGACCTCTCACGATGGCGTGGAACGGACGGACTGCGCCGGTGGTGGGGCTAGCAAGAATCGAACTTGCGACCTCATCCTTATCAGGGATGCGCTCTAACCGACTGAGCTATAGCCCCGGACCAGCCCGGGAACCTAGCCGTTGGGATCCCGGCACAGCCACTTGGATGCGGCCGTGCTGGGCAGCGGTCACGAACGACGACGACGCCGACCACGCGAGCGCTTCGCCACCGGCCGCGGCTCCAACTCGATCACGGTGAGGCGGATGCCGCCCGTCAGATCGCAGATGAGGTTGAACAGCACGGCGAACAGCACGGCGAAGCCGACGCCGGCCACGGCCAGCACGCCACCGGCCATGCTGGCTGACCGGAAGAGCACCTCGCCGTCCCACGACACCGAATCCTTGCCGGTGGCCTCGGCCCAGAAGCTCTCGAGGTTACCGAGCAGCCCGGCGTCGCGGCCGACCGTCCAGAGGATCACGCTGGCCATCAGCAGCACGATCCACAGGCAGATCGACAGGAGCACGGAGACCTTCAGGACGCCCCACGGCGAAATGTGCCGCAGCACGTGTTCGGCCTGGCGACCGCGACGGCGACTGCGACGCCGACGGCCGGGGGCAGCCGGAGCGGGCTCGGCGTCACCCCAGAACCGGCGGGTGGTCTCGTCGTCGAGCGCCGGAGTCACGACCGGCGCGGTGACCGGCGTTCCCGCACGGGGGGAGATGTCGACCGACGCAGAGGCGACGGCTGGTCGAGCCTCAGTCACGCGACGAGTGTACGGCGATCGGTGGGCGGTGGACATCACCCGCCTGGCCGCGCCCGGGACGTGGCTCGCGCGCCACCCACCCGGACGGTGACCTCGACCTCCGAACCGAACCAGGTGATGTCCTCGACCTCACCATCGTTGGCCACAGCTGCGGCCCGCGCCGCGTCGTCGGAGCGATCGAGGGCTGCGGCCGTCGCCGCCGCGTCCGCCGCGGTGCGGGCCTCGGCCCGATCGACCACCACCCCACCGAGGCGGCCGAGTAGCACGACCGCTCCGAGGGCGAGTACGACGAGGAGCACGACGAAGGGCGTGGCCTGCCCGCCGTCTCGATGATGAGGAGCAGTGGGCGGTCGCCGATCGGCGACGGGAGCGGTGACGAGTGGGCTGGCGGTGATGGGCATGGCGCGGTCCTTTCCTGGTGAGGAGCGGACCGGCAGACGGTCGAGTGCCGCGGACGGCATGGGTGTCGGCGCAGGCGCCGCCAGATCAGTCGTCGGGGTTGAGCACCGGGGCCACGGCGGCGACGGCCTGGCCTTCGTCGAGGTTCATGACGCGCACCCCGGTGGCGTCACGACCCTGCGAGGAGATCTCGCGCACCGGCATCCGGATGACGACGCCGCCCGTGGCGATCACGAAGATGTCGTCGTCGATGCCGACCATGAACGCGGCCACCACGTAGCCCTTGCGGGCCGTGAGCTTGATGCCGCGCACGCCCTGGCCGCCGCGGCCCTGGGCGTTGAACTTGTCGAGCTGGGTGCGCTTGCCGAAGCCGCCGTCGGTGACGATGAGGATGGCCACGTCGTCGCGGGCGACATCGCAGGAGACGACCTCGTCGTCTTCTTTCATCTTCATGCCTCGCACGCCGGCCGCGGTGCGGCCCATGGGCCGGACCTCGTCGCCGTGGAAGCGGATGGCCATGCCGTTGCGGCTCAGCATGAACACGTCGTCGGCGTCGTTGCACGGGATGACCTTGACGAGCTCGTCGCCGTCGCGCAGGTTCACGGCGATGAGCCCGGCACGCAGCGACGAGTCGTAGGCCGTGAACTTCGTCTTCTTGACCTGCCCCTTCTTCGTGCAGAAGAAGAGGTACTGGTTGGTCTCGTAGTCGCGCGTGTCGATGATCGACCGGATCGTCTCACCCGGGGTGAGGGGCAACAGGTTGACGATGGCCAGCCCGCGTGCCGTGCGCTCCTTCTGCGGGATCTCGTGGGCCTTGAGCCGGTAGACGCGGCCCCGGCTCGAGAAGAACAGCAGGTAGGCGTGGGCGGTGGTGTGGACGATGTGGGTGGCGTAGTCCTCATCGCGCAGGGACCCGCCCTTGACGCCACGACCGCCGCGGCCCTGGGTCTTGAAGCTGTCGGCGGCGATGGTCTTGATGTAGCCCTTGGCAGACATGGTGACGACGAGGTCTTCGTCGTCGATCAGGTCTTCGAGGTCGATGTCGCCGATGTCGTAGGTGATCTCGGTGCGGCGGGGCTGGGCGTAGGCCGACTTGACCTCTTCCAACTCTTCCTTGATGACGGTGCGCAGGCGGCCCTCGTCGTTGAGGATGGCCTCGAGCTCGGCGATGGTCTCGCGCAGCTCGGCCAGCTCGGCCTCGAGCTCGGTGCGACCGAGTCGGGTGAGGCGGCCGAGCGGCATGTCGAGGATGTGGTTGGCCTGGATCTCGCTGAACTCGAACGGGGCGTCCATGAGGGCGAGCCGCGCCGCCGGGCGATCGTCGGAGCCCCGGATGGTGGCGATGATGGCGTCGATCATGTCGATCGCCTTCAGCAGGCCCTCGACGATGTGGGCGCGGGCCTTGGCCTTCGCGAGGCGGAACTGGCTGCGGCGCCGGATGACCTCGACCTGGTGCTCGACGTAGGCCACCAGGGCGTCGCGGAGGTTGAGGGTGCGAGGCACGCCGTCGACCAGAGCAACGGTGTTGATCGAGTAGCTGGTCTGCAGCGGGGTGCGCTTGTAGAGGTTGTTGAGGATGACGAGGGCTGGCGCGTCGCGCTTCAGCTTCACGACCAGGCGGGTGACGCCCTTGGCTGATTCGTCGTTGAGATCGGCGATGCCCTCGAGCTCCTTGGCATCGACGAGGTCCTTGATCTTGGTCAGCACCGAGTTGGCGCTGACCTGGTAGGGCAGGCCGGTGATGACGATGCGGTCGTTGCCCTTCGTGCTCTCCTCGATCTCGGCCTTGCCGCGGAGGCGGATGGAGCCACGACCGGTGCGGTAGGCGTCCATGATCCCGGAGCGGCCCATGATGTAGCAGCCCGTCGGGAAGTCGGGGCCTTTCACGAAGGCCATGAGGTCGTCGGGGGTGGCCTCGGGGTTGTCGATCAGGTGAGTGGTGGCGTCGATGACCTCGGCCAGGTTGTGCGGCGGGATCTTCGTGGCCATGCCCACGGCGATGCCTTCACCGCCGTTGACCAGCAGGTTCGGGAAGCGGGCGGGAAGCACGGTGGGCTCGGTGAACTCGCCCGAGTAGTTGTCGGAGAAGTCGACCGTGTCCTCGTCGATGCCCTCGAGCATCTTGAGGGAGATGGCGCTGAGCCGGCACTCCGTGTAGCGGGCCGCAGCGGGAGGGTCGTCGGGGGAGCCGAAGTTGCCCTTCGGGTGCACGAGGGGGTGACGCAGCGAGAAGTCCTGGCCGAGGCGGACGAGGGCGTCGTAGATCGAGCCGTCGCCGTGGGGGTGGTACTTGCCCATGACCTCGCCCGTGACCCGGGCGCACTTCATGGTGGGACGGTCGGGCAGGGCCCGCAGGTCGTACATGCCCCACAGGATCCGGCGGTGGACGGGCTTCAGACCGTCGCGGGCATCAGGAAGCGCACGCGAGGTGATGACCGACATGGCGTAGTCGAGGAAGGACCGCTCCACCTCCTCCTGGATCTCGATCTCCTGGACCGACACGCGGGCGACGACGGGCTCGCTGGCCTGCGGTGCATCGTCGTTTCCTGCGTTGGGGGTGTCGTCTTCAGCCATGGCGTTGTTCTCGTTCGGTTGCGGTCTCGAGGGGTCGGATCAGAGGGAGGACGGATCAGATGTCGAGGAAGCGGACGTCCTTGGCGTTCTGCTGGATGAACTCTTTGCGCGATTCGACGTTTTCACCCATGAGGCGGGAGAAGGCGTCGTCGGCGATGGCGGCCTGCTCGACGGTGACTTGCAGCAGCGTGCGGCGATCGGCGTCCATCGTCGTCTCGCCCAACTCTTCCCAGTCCATCTCGCCGAGGCCCTTGAGGCGCTGGAACTCCTTGCGGTGTTGGGAGTGCTGGGCCAGGAAGTCGGTCTTGGCGTGCTCGTCCTTGAGATACACCTTCTCCTTGCCGACCACGGTGGAGAACAGTGGCGGCTGAGCGATGTAGATGTGCTGCTGCTCGACGAGCTCCTTCATCTGACGGAAGAAGAAGGTGAGCAGCAAGGTGCGGATGTGTGAGCCGTCGACGTCGGCATCACACATGATGATGACCTTGTGGTACCGGATCTTCTCGGGGTTGAACTCGGCCCCCATGCCGGCGCCCACGGCGGTGATCAGCGTCTGGATCTCGGTGTTCTTGAGCATCTGGTCGAGGCGGGCGCGCTCGACGTTGAGGATCTTGCCCCGGATGGGGAGGATGGCCTGCGTGCGCGGATCGCGGGCCTGGATGGCCGAGCCGCCGGCCGAGTCGCCCTCGACGATGAACAGCTCGCTCTCGGCCGGATCGTTCGAGGCGCAGTCCTTCAGCTTGTCGGGCATGCCCGCACCCTCGAGGGCCGACTTGCGACGCGTGGCCTCTCGGGCCTTGCGGGCGGCTTGCCGGGCCCGTGACGCCTGGATTGCCTTCTGCACGGCCTTGCGGGCCTCGGTCGGGTGCTGCTCGAACCACTCGGTGAGCTTGTCGTTGGTGGCCCTCTCGGTGAGCGACTTGATCGACGAGTTGCCGAGCTTCCCCTTGGTCTGGCCTTCGAACTGAGGTTCGGCCAGGCGTACGGAGATCACCGCGGTGAGACCCTCGCGGATGTCGTCGCCGGTGAGGTTCTCCTCGTTTTCCTTGAGTTGCTTCGAGGCCTTGGCGTAGCGGTTGACCACGCTGGTGAGCGAGGCCTTGAAGCCCTCGACGTGCTTGCCGCCCTCGATGGTGTTGATGCCGTTGGCGAACGAGTGGATGCCGTCGGCGTTGTAGCCGGTGTTCCACTGCAGGGCGATCTCGATCTCCTGCTCCTCTTCGGCCATCTCGAAGTGGATGACCTGCTTGAACAGCGGCTCCTTCGACTGGTTGAGGTGTTTGACGAAATCGCTCAGCCCGCCGGCATAGCGGTAGACGACCGGTTCGGCCGACTGGCCCTCGCGCCTGTCAGTGAAGCGCAGCTCGAGGCCCCGATTGAGGAAGGCCATCATCTGGAAGCGCTCGAGCAGGGCCTGCGAGCGGAACTCGGTGGTCTCGGTGAACACGAGAGGGTCGGGCCAGAAGCGGATGGTGGTGCCGGTGCGGCCGCGCGGGGCCTTGCCCACGACCTTGAGCTTCGTGTCGATCTTCCCACCCTTGTGAAAGTCGAGGTAGTAGCGGTCGTCGTCGCGATCGACCTCGCACTCCATGCGGGCCGAGAGGGCGTTGACCACTGAGACGCCCACACCGTGCAGACCGCCGGACACCTTGTAGCCCTTGCCCTCGAACTTGCCGCCCGTGTTGAGTTGGCTCAGCACGGCCTCCACGGCCGGCATCCCCTTCATCTTCGGGTCGGACATGGGATCGACGGGGATGCCGCGGCCGTCGTCGCTGACCTCGCAACCACCGTCGGGCAGCAGCGTGATGTCGATGCGCGTGCAGTGGCCGGCCATGGCCTCGTCGACGGAGTTGTCGACGACCTCGTAGACGAGGTGGTGGAGCCCCCCGATGCCCGTCGAGCCGATGTACATTCCAGGACGCTTGCGAACGTGCTCCATGCCCTCGAGGGCGGTGATGGCACTGGCGTCGTAGGAGTCAGTGGTCTGCGCCACAGCGCGGCCTCTCCCGGTTGGGGCCCCCTCGCGGGGGACGGTGGTGGAGGTGGTCATCCGGTTGCGTTCGACTCCGTGTTCTGTCGGCCACGAAGGGTCCGAAGACGAGGTCGAAAACCGAAACCACGATGGGAACATCTTACCAGACGCCTCTGACAGCCCCGTGAACCCCCTCGGCCTTTGTTGGGCTGTTGGGTACTAGTGCAGCGGTCGACGGCTCGTAGAGCCCGTTCCGCCTGCTCTGGGGTCAGGGCCGGGTCGATCGACCCCCGGGCGCCGCACCGACACATCGATGCCTTGGATGACCCCGACGCCGAGGAGTTCGTCGAACCGACGCAGTAGATCGCCTTCGAGGAAGCGCACCTGCGTGGCCCACGCGGGGTCGTCGATCGTCACTTGGAGCCGCCCTCGGCGCACGAGGACCGGCACGGCGTGGGCGGCCACCCGCTCGCCCACCAGCTCCGGCCAAGCTCCGTGCACGGCGCGCAGCGGCGCGCCGTCGCTGCCGCCCAGGCCACGCAGCAGCCGATCGAGGCTCTCACTGACCGGTCGTGCCGTCTTCTTCGCTCCTGGCAGGGGTTCCCACGGCATGGCGCAGGGTTAGCACGACGAGCAGATCCGTGTGCTGTCGTCACACGATCTGATGATCGCGGATACGCACGATCCGACCGGCCTCGATGCCGTCGGGCAGGCCCGCAGCGGTGGTGAGCACCGACTGCCCTGCCGGCAGACAGGCCACCAGGGCGTCGCTGCGGTCCGGATCCAACTCGGAGAACACGTCGTCGAGCAGCAGGATCGGTGTCGACCCGGCCGCTTCGGCCACGAGGGCATGCGCAGCCAGTCGCAGCGCAAGGGCCAGCGACCGCTGCTCGCCCTGGGAGGCGTGGGTGCGTGCGGGGAGCCCGGCCAGGCGGAGATCCACGTCGTCGCGGTGGGGGCCGATGAGGCTGACGCCACGCCGCAGGTCGTCCCCACGGCCGGCGGCCAAGGCTGCGGCCAGACCCTCGGCGGCCCACACCGGCTCGTGGAGCAACGTGACCGGGTCCGGCTTGCGGGCCACCTGCTGATAGGCCTCCTGCAACCGCGGAGCCAAGTCCGCCACCAGAGCGCTGCGTTGTCGGGCAAGCTCGTCACCCACCGAGGCAAGCTTTGCATCCCAGACGTCGAGTGTGATCTCCACGTCTGGGGTCAACCGTCCACCAGCCTGACGAAGCAGGGCGTTTCGCTGCTTGAGGACCCGGTCGAGCTCGCGGAGCACAGCGTCTCGGTGCGGGTCGGCGGCCACGAGCGCTTCGTCGAGGTAGTGACGGCGCTCGCCTGGCCCGCCCTTGACCAGGATCAGGTCATCGGGAGAGAAGACCGAGACGCGCAGCGCGCCCAACAGATCTCGGGCTCGCTGTAGCCGTTGCTTGTTGACCTGGACGCGGTTGCGTCCGGTGACGTTGATCTCGGCCTCGATCAACAGCGATCGACCGTCACGCTGGCCTTCAGCTCGCACGATGGCCTGGGAGCTGCCGGCTCGCACCAGCGCCTCGCCCGGCGCGCCGCGGAACGACGAGAGCGTGGCCAGGAAGGCGATGGCTTCGAGCAGGTTGGTCTTGCCCTGGCCGTTGTCGCCCACGATGGCCGTGAGGCCCTCGTCGAGGTGGAGCTCCGCGGAGGGGTACGAGCGGAAGTCCGTCAGCCAGAGGTGCTCGAGACGCACCGACAACTCAGATTCGGACGGGCATCAGGACGTAGCGGTACTCCGGGTTGTCGGCCGAGCGCAGCAGGGCCGGCTTGAGCGAGTCGATGGTCTCGAGGTGGACCTCATCGCCAACTGCAGCATCGGCACCAGCGATCAGGTACTCGGGGTTGAAGGCCACGCTGAGCTCGTCGCCGTTGTAGTCGGCATCGATGGTCTCGAGCGCGGTGCCGTAGTCCTGGGTGGCCACCGAGAGCTCGAGCTCACCGCTGCGCATGACCAGCTTGACCGGTGTTGCCGCATCGCGAGACACCACGCGGACCCGCTTCACCGCTTCCATCAGTGCTTCGCGCGACACCTTCAGGTGGTTGGGGTGCGCTTCGGGGATGAGGTTGCGGTAGTTCGGGAACTGGCCCTCGATCAGTCGGGTGACCAGGTAGGTGTCGCCCACCTCGAACGACGCCTCGCGTTCGCCGAGGCGAAGCGTGAGCTTGTCGGCATCACCGAGGATGCGCAGCAACTCCTGCAAGGCGTTGCGCGGGACGAGCACGGTCTGCCCGGCACCGAGGAACGCCGTGCCGGGGAGATCGCGCACGGCCAGTCGGTAGGAGTCGGTGGCCACGAGCTTGACGCCGTCACCCTCGGCCTCGATCTGGACGCCGCCCAAGATCGGACGGTTGGGGTCGTTGCTCGCCGCGGGCACGACCTGCTTCACGGCGGCCGCGAACACGGCGGCATCGATGGGAACGGGCTCACCAGCCGGTTCGGCCAGCTTCGGGAACTCGGTGGCCGGGATGGTGCGCACGCTGAACTGCGAGCGGCCCGATGACGAAGCGATGTTGGCTTCGTCGTTGGCCACCGAGACCTCGACGCGACCTTCGGGGAGGGCGCGGACGATGTCGGTCACGAGCTTCGCCGTGAGCACGGCGATCCCGTCCTCCTGGCCGTTGACCTCTGCGGTGGCGCTGATGGTCAGGTCGAGGTCGCTGCCGGTGACGCGCAGCAGGTTCCCGGTGAGCTCGAGGCGCAAGCCGCTCAGCACGGGAAGTGACGCGCGAGAGCTCACCGCTCGGCCGGCGCTGCCCAAGGTCTCGGCGAGCTTGTCTCGTTCGCAAACGAACTTCACGAGGTTGTGCTCCTTCTGCTCCTGGAAATCTTCTGAGTAGAACAGTTGTAGTAGTAGGGCCTGTGGATTGGGGATGACGAGACGTTTTCCCAGGTCAGATGGGGTTCGGTTGTCCGGCCGTCGTCCCCAGCGGTCCACAAGGTTGGCAGGTGCGTGGTGGCGGCCTGGGGATGACCGACTTGTTGTCCACCGAGCGCGGGGGTTTGTCCACAAGCTGTCAACGGGCTTGTCCGATGCACGTTCACGTCGTCAGCCACCATTTCGGACCGTCTGCGTCAGCTGGGTCACCTGGTCGTAGACCTGGCGACGTTCCTTCATGAGGGTGGTCACCTTGTCGACGGCGTGGATCACGGTGGTGTGGTCTCGTCCGCCGAACTCCCGGGCGATGGCCGGATAGCTCATGTCGGTCATGGTCCGAAAGACGTACATGCTGATCTGGCGAGCGGTGACGAGCGGCCGGCGCCGGCTCTTGCCTTGGATCTCCTCGAGCGGGAAGCCGAACACGGCCACGGTGGCGTTGAGGATGACCTCGGGGGTGATGGGCCGGGGCTGGGAGTCGCTGATGATGTCCCGCAGGACGCGATCAGCCATCTCGACCGTGAGCGGCTCCTTGGTGAGGCTGGCATAGGCGCACACCCGGATCAGCGCGCCCTCGAGCTCGCGGATGTTGTTGGTGATGTGGGTGGCGATGAACTCGAGCACCTCGTGCGGAGGTGGGGGGTTCTCGGTTTCGGCCTTCTTGCGGAGGATGGCGAGGCGGGTCTCGAGGTCGGGGGGGTTGACCTCGGTGATGAGCCCCATCTTGAAGCGGCTCCGCAGGCGGTCCTCCAACGTGGCGATGGCATCAGGAGGACGATCCGACGACAGCACGATCTGGCTGTTGGCCTGGTGCAGGTGGTCGAACGTGTGGAAGAGCTCTTCTTGGAGGCGCTCCTGGCCGTGCAGGAACTGGATGTCGTCGATCAGCAGCACGTCGACCTCGCGATAGCGCCGCTTGAACGCCGCCTGCTCTCCTCGACGGATGGCCTCGATGAACTCGTTGAGGAAGGTCTCCGTGGGGACGTAGCGCACCGACTTCGTCGGATAGTTCTCGAGGACGTAGTTGCCGATGGCCTGCAGGAGATGGGTCTTGCCCAGTCCCGGTCCGCCGTAGATGAACAGCGGGTTGTAGTTCTTGGCCGGCGTCTCCGCCACAGCGAGGGCGGCAGCCTGCGCGAAGCGGTTCGAGGTGCCGGTGACGAAGTCGTCGAAGATGTACTTCGGGTTGATCTGGACGCGGTCTTCGCCGTCGAGTGAGGGGATCGCGCTCGGGCGGGTGGCCTTCGCCGCAGGCAGGATCTCCTCGTCATCGTCATCGTCATCGTCGACGACCTGGTGACGGGGCTCGTCGACCGGGGACGGGTCAGCCACGCCGATCTCGATGGTGATGGTGATGCCGGGCGCGCCGACATCAGCCAGTGCGCTCTGGACCAACGTGAGATAGCGGCTCTCGATCCGCTCCTTGAACACGACCGACGGCACGGAGAGGACGAGTTCATCCGGTTCGAGGCGCAAGGGAACGACGGCGTTGAAGCTTGTCAACCACACCGCTTCGGCCACCTGCGCGCGGAGGATCTCCGAACACGCTTTCCACAGGAGATCTGCCTCGTCCACCAGCGTCACCGTCTCCTGTACCCCAGAGATACGCACAATTCGATCCACACCTGTGGAAAACGACGATGGACCAGGGGCCAAGGGCGTGCCCGAGACATCGTGCTTCCGCATGCCGAGGCACAGGTCTCGGCGGTGAGGGCGGGACCGTAGCACCACGTTCGGGGCATCGCACACGCTGCGGCCACCTCGACGTTCGTGCTGCTCAGGCCGGGTAAATGACAACGATGTCACCTGTGACCTGCATGTTCTCGCCCTGCGGATCGATGCCCCGGTTGCTCTGAGCGGACCGGAACCTCTACCCTCGTACCGGCCCACCACCTGGGCGCGTCCTGCGCGTGGTCATCCGACATCGGTCGGGTGGTCGGTGGATCGGGTAGCGATCGAACGGCCTGCTGGCCCTGCCGAGGTGGTGGGTCATGACCATGCCGGACCACCCAGACCTGGTCATGCCAGTTCCGGCCGAGGAGGCGAACAGTGAAGCGCACGTTCCAACCGAACAACCGCCGCAAGGCGCGCAAGCATGGATTCCGCAAGCGGATGTCGACCCGGGCGGGCCGCGAGATCCTGCGATCTCGTCGGCTCAAGGGGCGTCACCGCTTGTCGGCCTGATCTGGCGCATCCGGGACCGGGCCACGTTCGCCTCCTTCCGATCGATCGGCATCCGCGGTTCGGGTGGCGTGTTGACGGTGGTGTACGTGCCGGATCTCGGCGAAACCCCAGAACCTCCCAAGGTGGCCTACGCCATCGGGAGGAAGGTCGGTTCCGCCGTGGTGCGCAATCGGGTTCGTCGTCGCCTCCGTGCGATCTTCGAGCAACGGCAGGGCTCGTCCCGTCCGCTCCGACCAGGGGCGTACCTGGTGGTGGTCCGACCAGAGGCGGCGGACCAGGGTTTCGTCTCGTTGACGGCGTCGGTGGAGCAAGCGCTCACACGTATCGAGGGTAGGATCAGGACGTGACAACCGTCACACCGCAGAGGGAAGTCGAGCTATCGCTCGGGGTCAAGATGGCCCAGCGCGCGCTCCGGACCTACCAGTATCTCCGCGCTGGACAGCCCTCTCCCTGCCGTTTCATCCCCTCCTGTTCGACCTTCGCCCTCGAGGCCTACGAAGAGCACGGGGCGCTGCGCGGCACCTGGCTCTCCACCCGACGCGTGTGCCGGTGCCACCCCTGGGGCGGCCACGGCTACGACCCGGTCCCACCCGCACGATCTGACGGGAAGATGACCTGATGGACCTCCTGTTCGACGGCATGGCCAGCCTCATGGCCCTCTTCTACAGCCTCATCCCGAACTACGCCGTCGCCATCATCCTGCTCACGCTGGCCGTGATGATCATCCTCACCCCGCTGACCCTCAAGGGAACGCGATCGATGATGATGATGCAGCAGCTCCAACCGGAGATCAAGAAGATCCAGTCTCGCTACAAGGACGACCGGCAGAAGCAGAACGAAGAACTGCTGAAGTACTACAAGGAGAACAGCATCAACCCCATGGGCGGCTGCCTGCCGCTCATCGCCCAGATGCCGGTCTTCTTCGTACTCTACGCAGTGCTCCGCGGCCTCGTCCGGCGCATATCGGACATGGGTCTGGCCACCGGTTGGTCCGCCGGTCAGACCGGCACCGGCACCGACCTCACCAAGGTGCCCGACCTCCTACTGAACTTCGATCCGGCATATTTGAAGCCGACGACCGACATGTACCAGTCGCTCTCGCAGACGAACGTCATGCAGGCGTTCGGGATGGACCTCTCCGAGACCGCCTCCAAGGCCATGCAGCAGGGCCCCGGCACGGCCGTCCCCTACTTCGTGCTCATCGCCCTGGTGGCCGTCACCGGCTTCTACCAGCAGCGCCAGATCCAGGGTCGGATGCCCTCGGGTCAGGTGAACCCGCAGCAGCAGATGATCATGAAGTTCATGCCGTTCCTGCTGCCGGTGTTCTCGTTCACCCTTCCCGCTGGCCTGGTCCTCTACTTCGTGGTCTCCAACACCTACCGGGTGGGCCAGCAGTACTTCATCAGTCGCTCGATCTACGGCCTGGCCAAGGGCGAGACCATCGACCAGAAGCACCAGCGCGAGGCTACGGCCTCATCGGGCAAGTCCTCAGGCAAGTCGAAAGCGGTCGTGGCCTCGTCGAAGGACGCTTCGGCCAAGACCACGTCGGCCAAGACCACCCCGGCCAAGGCGTCGAAGAACGGCTCGGCCAAGGATGCTCCGGTGGCCGAAACATCCATGGAGGCGCCGACGCCGTCGAAGTCGAAGCGCACGGCCCCATCATCGTCGGCACCGCCTGCAGATCCCTCACCGGTGCTGCAGCCGCGCGCTCGCAAGAACAAGAAGAGGTAGCAGTCGTGGAGTGGGTCTTCGGAACAGGTACGACACTGGAAGAGGCGACGGGACGGGCCATCGATGCGCTCGGGGTCGCCGACGACGAGGCCGACGTGGAGACGGTCGAAGAACCCAAGCCGGGCCTCTTCGGTCGGGTGCGAGGCGAGTTCAAGGTCCGGGCCCGGGTTCGCCCCACGGCCGCCCGACCGAAGGTCGAGCGACGGGACCGCCGTCGCAAGTCGTCGTCGGGGCCGAAGGATGGTCCTGCGTCCTCATCAGCCGACGACGGCGACGCTGACGAGCAGGCGACCCCGCCCGCAGAGGAAGCAGTCGAGTCCGCCCCGGCTGCACCGAAGCCCAAGCGCACCCGCCGCAGCGCCGCCGCACCGCCTGCAGCCACGCCACGTGCAGCCATCGAGTCGGATGCCGTCGAGGCGCCCGAACCAGTCGAACAGCCAGTTGCTACCAAGCGCCGAGCCACACCACCGAAAGCAGACCAAGGAGAACCGATGAGCACCGTCAGCGTGAACGAACAGGTCGAGGTCATCAGCGATTTCCTGGAGGGTCTGCTCGACGTGTTCGGGTTGGAGGGCGAGATCGGCTCGGAGGAGATCGAGACCGACATCGTCGAGATCTCGATCGACGGCGATGATCTCGGCCTGCTCATCGGCCCGAAGGGCCAGACCCTCAGCGCCCTGCACGAGCTCTCCCGCACCGTTGCCCAGCGGAAGCTCACCGGCAGCCACGATGGGCGAGTCCGTCTCGACGTGAGCGGCTACCGCCAGCGCCGTCGAGAGGCACTCGAGCGCTTCGCACTCACGGTGGCCGAGGATGTGCGCACCGCTGGTGTGCAGAAGGTGCTCGAGCCGATGAGCCCTCCCGACCGCAAGGTCATCCACGATGCCCTCAACGAGGTGGACGGCGTGTCCACGGCCTCGGAGGGCGAAGAGCCGCGGCGCCGGGTCGTGGTCCTTCCCGCGTGAGGGTCGAACACTGATGGGCGATGCCCCAAGAGATCCGAATCCCGTCCACCGGCGCCCGAACGGCGCCGGTGGCGCGTCCGGCAGCGGCCGTTCACTCGACGACCTGCTACACGACAGCGATCTTCTCGAGGCGCTGGGCCTCGGCGAGGGACGTGGCTACATCGGTGGGGGTGGGCTGGAGCCACACATCCGGCAGGCCTACCAGTTCGTCGAGGCTGTGGACGGCCGTGCTCCTCTATCGGGAGTGGACCTGGGCAGCGGCGGAGGCATACCCGGCCTGGTGCTCGCCCTGGCGTGGCCGACGAGCTCCTGGCTGCTCGTGGACAGCAACCTGCAGCGCACCCGCCACCTCGATGAGGCTGTGGACATCTTGGGGATCAGCGCGCGTGTCGATGTGCTCTGGAGTCGCGCCGAGGAGGTGGCTCGTCTCGATGGTCTGCGAGGTTCGAGTGATCTGGTCGTGGCCCGCTCCTTCGGAGCCACGGCGGTGGTCGCCGAGTGTGGAGCGCCACTGCTCGAGGTAGACGGCCACCTCATCATCAGTGACCCCCCCACCGGTCCGGGCGACCGCTGGCCTGATCGCGGCTTGGCCGTGCTGGGTTTGGCTTCGGCCAAGGCGATCGCTGGGTGCTCGGTGATGCGCCTGCGGGAACCGTCGGACGATCGGTACCCTCGCCGGACGGGGATCCCCAGCAAACGCCCACTTTGGACGACCTGATTCGTCGCAGGTGTTTCACGTGAAACATCTTCACCGGAGCCACATCACAGGGAAGACCGAGCGCGGGCGTGAACGGAGGAGGGATGTTTCACGTGAAACATGTCGGTTCGCTTGACCGGGAGCCTCGTGAACGGAAGGATGGCGTCGTGCCAGAACCCAAAACCGCCGATGGAGCCGTCCAGGATGCCGACCAGGCGCTGGATGACGGCCCCGTGACCGAGTCGGCGTCGCCTGCGAAGACGTCGGTACTGCGGATCTTTGCCGTTGCCAACCAGAAGGGTGGCGTCGGCAAGACCACCACGGCCGTCAATCTCGGTGCTGCGCTGGCCGATCAGGGTCAACGGGTCCTGGTCGTCGACCTCGATCCCCAGGGCA
>Ga0335397_10006726_pt1 | contig 14783 bp, 15 predicted proteins | sample MAT04_FD_205740 | JGI IMG/M metagenome (GOLD analysis project Ga0335397, IMG submission 205740) | Freshwater microbial communities from Lake Fryxell liftoff mats and glacier meltwater in Antarctica - MAT-04 (spades assembly) (version 2) ...
AGCAACGACCAGGCGTGCAGCTGGCCGTTCTTGGCGTTGATGTCTATCTTCAATTCCTGGCCGGAGTTAACTCCTTTTTGTGCCGCGGTTTTCAACGCGTTCGCAATCGTGGCGATCATGTCGGCACGGGGAATCCCTTTTTCCTTCTCCATGTATTCCAGGACGGAAAGAATTTCGCTGCTCATAGGGTTGGTATTATGGGAAAAAAAAAGCGGGCCGCAGGGCCCACTTTTTGAAGAGTGAGGTTGATTGAGTCGGTAAATCTACCCGTCGGCTGTAATTTTTGTCAAGCCCCACGCCCACGACCCGCCCATTCCTCGCGTTCGCGCTCGATCAACCACCCCAGCAGGCCCTGACCCAGCCCGTGGCTGGCCGGCGCGCCGCGGGATCCCATCACCGCCAAGCCCCGCAAGGCCTGGCTGAGCACCGGTGGCAAATCGCCGGGAAACCAGTGCCACCACAATCCGGCGAGGTCCGCGGCGGTTTCCGCGGCGAGGAGCGGCAGGAATCCGTCGCAGACCAGGTTGTCGAACCGTGTGCCACCCACCGTGTCGCGGCAAATCTCCGTGAGGATTGCCCCGCGCAATGTCGTGAAGTGGTGACCGCGGCGCGCCGTACCCGTCGGAATCGCGGCCATAACCACGGGAAGCTTCTCCTTTAATGCCACCAGCCGAAGCGGCCAGTCCGGATTCGCTGCGATCCACCGGGCATATTGGCGCAGCCGGATGCGCGGCCGGTTCGCCGGACGGACGCCCTGTAGACTCCACGAGCCCGCCTCATCCTCGTACAAGGCATCGGGAACAACGGCTCCCCTTGCCCACTCTTCCAGTGGATGCGCCGAGGCGATCCGGAGCATCGGCGCGCGGTTGAAACGATAGCCGAGAATTTCAAGCGCCGCGTGGTGACACGCCGCCTCCCAGCCCAACCGCTGCATCCGCAGCCGCGCGAAATGCACTTTCTGCCGCCAGCGCCGGTCCGCCCCGTTGCGCAGCAGGGTCATCAATTCCTCCGGGCCGAGCACTCCCAGCACTTCCTGCACCCGCGACCCCGGCCGGTTGGCGAGGTTTTCGACGGCGTCCTCCGCGGCGAATTCCTCAAGATCATGGAGCAGCAGCGGCAGCAGGACCAAAACCGGAATCTCCCTTCCGTCCGCACCGTGCGTCACGTGGGTCGGCTCCGGTGGAAACAGCACGACATGCAACGCCACGCTGTCATAGGCGCGATCCTTCGCGTGGCCGTGCTCCGCCCAACCTTCCACCGCGAGATGCAGCTCCACATCGCCCGTGATCACCGCCCCATTGGCCAGGCGCAGGCGAGCACCCTTGAAGTCAGGTCCGCCCAGAAGATTCCATTTCCCCGGATGCACAACCTGCACCCGCCGGCCGTCGAGGGTCACGGCGCTCAACCGGTCAAATTCGCCCCGCGCCCAGATCTTCTGGAGCAGTTTCTCGGAAAAAGAAAACGGCCCGTAGAGCCCTTGGATCTCCGCGACCACCCCGGCCGATTGCTCGCTTGTCATGACGCCGGTTCACCTCCCAAAGCCCGACGCATCCCGCCACGACTGAACTGCAACTTGCCCGTAACCGGGGGGATAGGCAAAACCAGTCCGGTCGAGACAAGCCGGCTGGCAGGCGCTCCGAACCCAACGCTAGCTAGACAGGAAGGCCCAGTCCAAGTGCGCCTCCAAAAACGCCGCGAGTTCACTTTGATCCCGCGGGGAAATCTCCTGCCCCACCGCCACTCGCGGCATGGCGACCGCGACCAGCCGGGCCTTGGCGTAATCAGTCAGCCCCACTTCGCTGAACAGCACCTTTTCCACCAGCTTGTGACGCAGCTCGCCCAAGTCCTTATCGCCCCGCGGGTCTTGATCGCCGCGAGCCTGCTCAAGCTGACGCATGCGGGAGATTAGAATTCGGGCCAAGGCCTGCGCACGCGGGTTCATGGCGCACCTTTACACAGGCCGGGTAAGATTTCAATCGGCCGGCCCGCCAGCCTTGGCCGCGAAAGCTCGACAAAGCCGACATTTCCCGGCGGTTTTGTCGTCGACCGCGGCACTCCCCGGAACGCGTCGGAGACTCGCCGGTCTCACCGGGACCGCCTGCTGACCGACGGCATAATATGATCCAACGATGAATACCTCGATTCCGGGACCGCTTGCATTCGCCGCCTTTGCCGTTGCCCTCGCCGCCTTTTCGGCCCGCGGAGCTGCATCCACCGATGCCCCGCAGCCCGCATTTGATCCCGCCGCGGTGCTGCGCGAACTTCAGGACACGTCCGCCGCCGGGATGAACCGCCGCCTCGGGCCCGACTACAAATTCTATCACCCCAACGACGACGGAGCGTCCTTTCCTGAGATCTATTTGGTCCCGGAAAAACCCGCTCCGCCCCATCCGGGTCACCCGGAGGAGCGCCATTACCAGTGGGGCGGTCCGTGGACCCAGGCTGCCGGGGATTTCAGTTCAACGCAGGGCCAGGTGCTCTATGTTCCGGACCGGCCGCTGAAGATCGATCCGCAGACGCACGGGCCCAACGAAGGCATCGGAGTGGATCGGGTCACCATCATCGGGATGTCCAACGGGTGCTTCACGGAAAAGCCCGAACCGCCGTGGTGGGGCGGGTTTCGTCCCGAACCTTCCGCCGCAGGCTGGTTGAAATCCGCCGGCAAAAAACTCGGTCAGCCGCTGGCCGTGGCGCGCGGCGCCGGGGGCTGGGCCAACTCCGGATTGGTCCTGTTTTCCTCGGGCGTGATCGCCACCGGCGGCACGGCCACGGGTCGCAGTACCTACCCGACGTTCAACCTGCCCGCGAACAAACTGCCGCTGGCGATTTCCATCACCAACAAGAATGAATTCGCCCTCGTGACCGTGACCGACACGGACACGATGCACGGACAAGTGGCGGTATTTGCCCTGGGGAGCGATGGCACCAAAGCCGGGATGCCTCACGAATGGACCGAGGAGCACGCCGGATTCGCCAACGTCGCGGTGTTCACCCGCATCAAACTGCTGGGCTACGTCGACCTGCCCGGAGTGACTTTCCCGACGGGGATCTCCGCGGTGGGAAACCGCACCGAGGCGCGGATGAATGGTCGCGATGGCAACGCGGGGATGCTGCGCGAGTACAGCCTGCACGTCCAAGCCGACCGGGACGTTTTCGACCACGGCAGCAACGCCGGATTTACGTCTACGGCCGGATATGCGGTGGTGATCGCGAAGTACGAAAACAAAGCCGTGTTCATCGATCTGCAGGCGCTGTTCGCCGCCATGCGCAAGGCGTACGTGACGACCGAGGAAAATTTCCAGGCAACCCTGCTCGTGGGTGACGCACCGGGTGAATGGCCCTATACCTTCGCGCACACCCCGGAGTGGACCCCCACGGTGGTGAAGACCGTCGACATCCCGCGTCCCACGGCGGTGCTCTCCCGCTTGGAAGGCGGATCCGCCGCCCGCGCCATCGTCGCCTCGGAAGACGGCACGCTCACTTTTTTCAAGCTGGGCGGCCTGGCAACCGAAGCCCCCGCCCTCGCGGGCGAGATACTGCCGGTGCATCAACTTAAGGTGGGCCCCAACCCCACCTGCCTGACCTATCAGAAATACGGCAGTGGCTTTCTGGCGGTGTCGCGGGGTGCCCGGGAAATCGCGTGGATCGGCGATTGGGGGGACACGGCGACGGTCGTGCGGCGCCTGCGGGACCGCCGGCTGATTGATCCCGTGGCCGCCGAGGTGTCGGACACGCACGGCATCCAGGCACCCATTGTCTCCGTCGTCGACTTCGCCGGCCGCCAGATTCTCAACTACCGGTACGGGGTGCTGATATTTGCCACGCAAGGCGGGGCCAGATTTGGCGTGGGACCGGATGGAAAGGACGAAATTGAATGCGGGGGATTCCTGAAATTTCCCGGGCGTCCCTTCGCGATCAGCGCGACGAACGTGAACTAGCGCGAGCCCCACCGGGCGGGGCGGCCCGGGCCAAGAAAGCTCGACAAGCGCCGCGTTTCGCGGCGGGTTTAGACCGGTGTTGGAGGGGTGGCAGAGTGGTCTATCGCGGCGGTCTTGAAAACCGCTGAGCCGCAAGGCTCCGGGGGTTCGAATCCCTCCCCCTCCGCCATTTGGCGAAGCCAAATGGGGACAGCGGCGCAAAGCGCCGCGGCAAAAGCGCAGCGGTTGCAAGGAGGGATAGGGGCAAACCGGGGCGCAGCGCCGGTTTGGGGCGAAGCCCCGTGTGAAACGAGCCAATCCCTCCCCCTCCGCCATCTATCCCTTCGCCAAGATCGCTTCCGCCACGCCTTCGCCGCTTTGCATGGCTCCTTGGATCGACGCGGTCGCCGTGAAATCCCCCGCCACCCACACCCCCGGCCGCACCGCCTTCGCCGCGGTCTTCACCAGCGGCCACCTCACCGGCAACGCCCGCCGAACCCGATACGTTCGCAGCCAACGCCACGCCGCCACCTCTGGACCGAACCATTGCTTCAGCTCCGCACGCACGCGCTCGGTCAACCTGCCATCGTCCTCTGGCGCGTCGCCCAAGACCGACACCGAGATCAACGCCTGCGTCGGCGGGGCATAACCTGGAGCGACGTCGCTCATTACCACCAGATTGTTCACGCATCCGGCTCCCGCACCGTTCAACATCAGCGTCGGTTCGCCCAACGGACTGGCCGGCGCCGCGAAATACACACACGTCACCGCCCGCCACGAGGGCGCGGTGACTTCCGGTAACAATCCCGCCGTCGCCGCCCCGTCCGCCGCGACCACCACCTCACGGGCCGAAATCCGCTCGCCGCTGGCGAGCCACACCGCGCCGGGCTCGATTCTTGCCGCGGTGGTGTTCAGTCGCACCGTCCCGGCCGACAACCCCGCCGCGAGTTGCTCCGGGATCGCCTGCATCCCCGCCGCCGGCACCGCCGTGTGCCCCTCGGCAAACATCCGAAAGACAAATTCCAGCATCCGGCTTGAGGTCGTCAGCTCAGGCTCCAGGAATATACCACCCAGCCACGGGCGCATGAACTGCGCGATCATCCGCTCGCTGAAGCCGTGCGCCCGCAGTTTCGCCAGCGTCGTCGTCTCCGGTCGGGCCCAGAGTTCCTCCAAAGTCCCGCGCCTCGCCGCCCGCCTCAACGTCGCGATCCGCAGTTTGTCCGCCAGCGACCCGACCGGGGCCCGCAGCGTGGCCCAGAGCGTCCCCGGCGCCCGCCACGGGTCGCCCACGCGGTGCCGCGCCCCGTCACACCACACCAGCGCCCCCGCGGAAAACTTTCGCAGATCGAGCCGGCCGTAGTCCAGCCATTGCGCCGCCGCGGGATACGCGGTCAACAGCACTTGAAAACCCCGGTCCAACCGGAAGCCTTCCACTTCGTCGGTCCGCACGCGCCCGCCGACCGCATCGCCCGCTTCGACCACACCCACCGACGCCCCGCCCGCTTGCAGCCGTCGCGCACAGGTCAACCCCGCCAGGCCGGCGCCCACGATCACCACGTCATGCATCTTCCGGCTCTCCGAGGATTTTATCCGCCAGTGCCCACCCCGACACCGCCGCTCCCTCGACCCGGGGCCCGCCGAATGCATCGCCCGCCAGCCCCAAGCCCAGCTCCGGCCGCCACACACTGGGCTCGGCAAACGTCGCACTCGGTTCGCTGAACTTCCACCGATGCAACGCCAAGCCCGTCACCGGCGCGCCAAGCTGCTCCGCGATCCCCGGCAGGACCAGCGGCGCCAGCTCCGCCTCCGTCTTCGTGTAGTGCTTGGCCGCAAATTCCGGATTCAGGTGCACCGTCACCGCCGCGTTGGTCCCGCTGGAGATTCCTTTCTTGGTGTTGTCGGCGAGCCACCGCACGGGCCCGGTAGCGAACGCGATTCCCTCTGCCGGCACCGCGCTCGGCCCACCCAGGGTCACGAGCAATGCCAGGCAAGGATGATACTGCAACGCCGCCAGCCCCGCCGTCAGCGCCGCCGGCAGTTCGACCCCACCCGCGCGTAGCAAGGCCAGCGCCTGTGGCGTCGGCGCCGTCAGTGCCAGCTGTCCTGTCCGCATTGACGCGTGGCCCTCGATGGCAATTTCCCACTCGGCCCCGTCGCGCCGCACGCTCAGTACCCTGGCCTCGCGCTGCACCTCGAGCCCCTCGGCCAGGACTCTTCCGACCGCATTCATGCTGGGCCGGCCGATCCACCGGTGCGCCGAAGCGCCCGGCCATTGCGTGACGACGCCCCGGTCGTGCCACGCCGCGACCAACTCCGCGAAACGCGCTGTCTGCGCCGTGAAATACTGCGCACCCTGATCGAAGACCGCCGCCTCCACCCGTTTCGTCGCCAACCGTCCACCCAGCCCGCGGCTTTTCTCCAGCACGACGACGTCGCGCCCGGCTGCCTTCAATTCCCGCGCGAGCAACAGGCCCGCGATTCCCGCTCCGACGATGGCAATTTTCTCGTTTTCCATTTTTTTGAAATTCAAACGCCCCGGCCCAACTCATGGCGCAGAGCGGCCTCCAGTCCCCCGTGCCGCCAGGCAAAACCCTCCGCCTGTGCTCGCGCCGGCACCGCCGCCGTGCTCGCCAACAGGGTCTCGTCCGCCATCTCCCCGAAGATCAACCGCAACACCGCCGCCGGCACCGTGAAAATCGCCGGCCGCCCGAGCACCCGTGCCAGCGTCGCCGTGAACTCCGCGTTGCTCACGGGCTCCGGCGCCACCGCGTTGAACGCCCCGCGCCAGGTCTCATCCGACATCGCCCGCAGGTAGAGCGCCTCCAAATCCTCCGACGCAATCCAGCTCATCTGCTGCTGGCCCGTGCCCAGCCGGCCCCCGACCCCGAGCAAAAACGCCGGCAGCATTTTGGCGAGCGCCCCGCCGGACGGCGTGAGCACCACCCCGGTCCGCAGCGCCACCGTCCGCACCCCGAGCGCCTCGATCGCCCCCAGTGCGCCTTCCCAGGCGACACCTACGTCCGCCAAAAAACCGCCGCCCCGCCCCGCCTCTTCATCGAGCCGCTTGGTCCCGCGCTCGCCGTAAAATCCCACCGCCGCCGCGCTCACCACCACCTGCGGCCGGCGCCCAGGGGTCAGCGCCGCGATCCCCGCCGCCAGCGTGCGCGTGCCTTCGACGCGGCTGTGCAGGATCTCGGCCTTCCGTGCCGCCGTCCACCGCCCACCCGCGATGTTGGCGCCCCCGAGGTGGATCACCGCGTCAGCGCCGGCGAGGGCTATCGGAGCGATTGCGCCCTCGGCGGGATTCCAAAAATACTCGTCTACCCCGCACGCCGCCCGCCGCACCAGCTTCCGCACCGTGTGGCCCTGGGTGTGCAGCAGCGCGACCAACGACTGTCCCACCAAGCCCGACGCCCCCGATACGACCACGCATTTCGCCGCGCTCGGCGGAATCATTTCGAGGTCGGCGCGCGTCACCGCGTGCCGATACGCGAACATCCGCGCCAGTTGCCGCCGCGTGAACGCCCCACCCCCCAGCCGCCCAAGCGCCCCCAGCGGCAGCCGGTAGCGAATTTCGTCCGTCAGCACGCTCGCCCCGTCCCCCGCCCGTTCGATCAGGTGCAGGTGTTCCCATTTCTCAAACGGCCCGCTCAGCAGCACGTCGCGAAACTGCCGCCCCGCGACAAAATCACGGTGCTCAATTTCCCAGCGCGCCCATGCGGGACCGATTTTTGTCCGCAGCGACACCCGCGCCCCGTCGCGAATCCCGCCCGTGTGCCGCGTGACCTCCACGCGCTCCCACGGCGGACACAGCCGCGCAAAGGCCCCCGGCCGCTCATGCCAGGCAAACACGTCCGCCGCCGGGCGTTCAATCCGCACGCTCCGCCTGAAAATCTCGTCACTCATGCGCCACCCGCCCTTTTCGCATCCGGCAGGCATCCGAGCAGAACTTCACTTCATCCCACACTTTCTCCCACTTCTTCCGCCACGCAAAGGGCCGCCCGCACACCGCACAGGTCTTCGTCGGCAAGTCGGCCTTTTTTCTCATCTTCGGCATCACGACGACGCTTGTTTATCGAAGTCCAAAAGTCCATCCGCCCCCCGCGGCGCACCGCGGTTGCCCTTGATTTCCGCTGCGCGCGCGGTGATCGCCGCCCGTTCCTTGGGTCCCAGCCGCGCCAGGTTTTTTACCTGCAACGCCATCCGCTGATTCTTCGCTAACAGCGGCTCGTGTCGGAGCAGAAAGTCCCAATACAGCGTCGTAAACGGACACGCCTCGTCGCCGGTGGATTTCGCCGGATCGAACCGACACCCCGCGCAGTAATTGCTCATCCGGTCGATATACTTTCCCGTCGCGACATAGGGCTTCGAGGCCATGATCCCGCCGTCACCATACTGCGACATGCCCAGCGTGTTCGGCAGCTCGACCCATTCCAGCGCGTCCACATACACCGCCAGATACCACTCGTGGACTTTGGCCGGCTCCACGCCCAGCAAGAGCGCGTAGAGCCCCGTCACCATCAGCCGCTGGATGTGGTGCGCGTAGCCGTGCCGCAACGTCTGCCCGATGCTCTGGCGCAGGCAGTTCATCTCGCATTTTCCCGTCCAGTAAAACTCCGGCAGCGCCGCCTTCGCCCCCAACGCGTTCATCCCCAAATACCCTGGCATAAACCGCCAGTAGATCCCCCGCACATATTCCCGCCAGCCGAGGATTTGCCGGATAAAACCCTCCGCGCTCGCGAGGGGCACGCGTCCCTCCCGATACGCCGCCTCCGCTGCGGCCACGACTTCGCGCGGGTTGAGTAATTTCAAATTCAGCGCCGCCGAAATGCGCGAGTGAAACAACCACGGTTCATCCGTCCACATCGCGTCCTGAAACTGCCCGAAGCCCGCCAGCCTGTGCTGGATAAAGTCATCGAGCGTGGTCCGCGCCTCCTCCGGCGTCACCGGCCAAGCGAACTCCTCCAATTCGCCCGGGTGCTTCGCAAAGCGTCTTTCCACGAGCGCCAGCACCGCCCGCGTGGTCGCGTCCGGCTGGCTCAAAACCGGCGCGCGCAACTTCGCCGCCTGCGGGCCGCCCGCGGCAAAGCTCCGGCGGTTGTCATGATCATAGTTCCACTGTCCGCCCTCGGGCGCGCCGGTTTCATCGAGCAAAACCCGAAATTTACGCCGGACTTCACGGTAGAAAAATTCCATCCGCAGCATCTTCCGCCCCTCGGCGTGCGCGGCAAAATCCGCCCGGGTGCAAAAGAAGTGGCGATCAAGCCGCACTTCGAGCGGTCGCCCCGCCGCGTCGGCCGCCGCCGCCATTGCTTGGCCCAGCCGCCACTCGCCCGCTTCGGTCATCACCAACCGATCCGGTTTGAACTCCCCCACGGCGCGAGCAAGTTCGCCGGCGAGCGTCTGCGTGTTCCCCGCCTCGTCGATCTCGGTATAAAAGACCACGCGACCCAGCTTTCGCTGCGCGTCGCGAAAATGGCGCATAGCCGTCAGAAACAGCGCTAACCGCGGCTTGCTTGACCAGACATATTCCGCCTCGGCCGCGACCTCGGCCATCCACACCGCATCGTGTTGCGCGTCGAAATCATCAAACACCGCGGCGGCCGCGTCGAGTTGATCGCCCAACACCAGCACGAGCCGGCGCTCCCGCTTTGCTCCAGTCCCGCACCCGCCCTCCGCCCGCTGGTCCGGGGTGGCGGTCGACAACCGCGCTCGGGAAGTTGTACGCCGTTTCATCGCGGTGCCTCGCCCGGGCCGGGGGAAGCGAAATCCGTATCGAGCCCCGCGGCCGACCCGGCGTCGAGTTCTCGCGCGGCGGAACCGAGTTTCCGGCGGGCTTTTTCGTTCGCATATTTTCCCAACACCAGCCGCAGCGGCGGATGCTCGGACGCCACGGCCGCGATGATCGCCTCGGCCGCTTTGTCGGGATCGCCCGGCTGCCGGCCGCTCATCGTCTCGAGGAAGCGCAGGAACTTGCCGCTCGATGCCTCGTAGTCGGCGACGCGGCCAGGCGCCCGCTCGAGCGAACGCGAGATGAAATCGGTCCGAAACGGGCCGGGCTGCACGATGGTGACCTTAAGCCCCAGCGGCCGAACTTCAGCAGCCAGCGATTCAGAGACACCTTCGAGGGCGCATTTGGTGGCGCCATAAATCGAGAAGCCTGGATAGTTGGCAATGGCGGCGGCCGCACTGATATTCACGAAATGACCGCGGCGCTGCGCGCGCAGGACGGGCAGCGCCGCCCGCATCACCCGGAGAGCCCCAAAGAAGTTCGTCTCGAAACTCCGCGCAATCTGCTCGTCGCTCACCTCCTCGACCGCGCCGAAGAGGCCGTAACCTGCGTTGTTTACGACGACGTCCAGCCGGCCGAACGCCGCTGCGGCCTGGGCGACGACGGGCGGAATTTGCGCCGCGACCGCCACGTCGAGCGCGAGCACGCGACACCGGTCGGGATAACTGACGACGAGATCAGCGAGTGTCTCCGGTCGTCGCGCCGTGGCCACGAGCCGGTGCCCGCGGGCCAGCACGCGACGTGCGAGGGCCCGGCCGAGACCGCTGGAGCAGCCGGTGATAAACCAGACGGGAAGATCGTTTTGTTCGTTCATCGGGTGGAAGGGTTGATGCGGCGCAGCGGAAAAATCGAAACGTCGACCGCCTGGGCGCCGAGGACGGACGCCGGTTCGCCGACGAGATCGAAGCCGGCCTGACGTGCCGGTACGGTCGAGAATTCCGTCACTTCCGGCGTGTGCAGGCGATAGGGCGCATGGTGCACGCGGCCGGTAAAGAGTCGTCCCGCGCCGTCCGCCGCGAACAGCAGGTAGCGCTCGACCAGAAAAAACGCGAGTGAGCCGGGTTCGGCCTGAGCGGCGTCCCGCCCCGGCGTCCACGCGTAGCGGGCGCCCGACGCGGCCTCGGAACGCCGCTGGCAATCGTAATGTACGGTGCCGTCGCGATGCGACGCAGCCATCCGCGCATGGAAATACGGCAGATGGAAACAGCGCCGCGCGATCGCCACGGCCAGCGGCTGATCGCAGTCGAGGGAATAGAACCAAACGCCAGGCCGGCCATCGATGTCATGCACGTAGGTGCGGACGTTGAGCTCAAGGAACCAGGAAAGCCACGGCAGCGGAGGCAGCCAAGCCGGCCGGATCCGCTGCATGAAAAAGGGCACGAGGCCGAGATAGGCGGCGCCAGCGTAAGTGTCCACGAACAGGCCCTTTGGCAGGGTCGCTTGGATCACGCGCGGGTCGATTTTCCAGTGCAGGAAGAGCAAATCACTCCACCGCTGGTGGCCAATCGCCCAGGAGGCGGGAGATTGCCGCAACGCCAACCGCCCCGCTAAGTCCGGCGCAATCACGCCAGCTGGGGCGCTGACCATGGACGTCAAGTGTTCCGATCGTCGCATGCCGAGGTGTGCTTGAACGATGCAATTGAACCACTGATTGGCGGGATCACCCGGATTGAATCGAGCAAGGCCTTGCCCATCAATTCAATGGTATTTAGGTCACCCACCCCGGGGTCTGAACTCCCCCGGTTGGCCCCGTCAGCCTGCTTCACCATCCGTGTCATCGGTGTAATCCGTGGTTACTCCCTTTACCATGATCCTGCCGGCGATGGGTTAGGCGACAGGCATCGTCCGCAGAAAAGCGGCGAGGGCGAAGAATGAAGGCGCCCACAGACCGACGAAAATCGCGCAACGTTCGGCGCGCGCCGAGACGACCGCTTCGTCTGCCGTGGTCTTCGTCACCCCATCAGAAGGAAATCTCACGCGCAGCCAGATATAGATCGACGCGAAGATGGAAAGAAAGCCCAGCACTGCGCAGGTGGAGCCCAGGAGGAGAAGTGTGTCCTTAGACATTAGAATGAGGGTTGGGTTGGAAGAGAGATAGTTTTCCCGTTAAAGCAGAGGCGGGACCGGGGGAACTGCCGTTCAGCGAGCAATCACCCGCACCGGCACGTGCACCTCGAAGCGTTTAAGAAATCCGGGAGTAAAGGGGCCGCTCCAATAGACCGCATACGGTGCGCCGGCCGCTTCCACGTCCTTGCGGGTGGCCAGCCAGAGGAGAAGCTCATCGCGGGTCTTCGCAAAATTGCGCGCAGAATAACTGCCGCGCGCCCCGAGACTCGCCACCGCCCGCTCCGGAATCTCCACCACCTCCACTCCGTTCGCACTCCCCGCGACTTTCGCGCGCTCGCTTTTCGCCACCCAAAAGTACATTGCCGCACCGTCGATCTTCGCCTCCACCGGTGTCGTCATGGCGATATCGTGCGAGGAGATGTAGTTGAAGAGCGGGCGAAAAAGGCCGTTCGCCTGGTCGAAATAATTCCCTTTGCCCGTGGCCTTCAGGAGCACACCGGCGGGCAACGTCTTCAACTCCGGCGCGGCGATGGGAGAAGGCGGAAACGCTTGTTCGGTGGCCATGAGGGAAGCAGTGAAGGTGAGGAGGATAATAAAATATTTCATGTGGCTTGGGGGAATCGAAGCTCACGATGCCGGCAGGCGGATAAAAAAAACGGAGCGGAAAACGGTCCGTCGGTGAGACCGACGGACCGCAAGTCCGCTCCGGAGGAGTGAGTTTGTGCTCGGAAGACCGGAGCAATGCGCCCGCAGATTACGGGAGGAGGACGGTGTCGACGACGTGGATGACCCCGTTGCTGCCGACCAAATCCGTGGCGATCACCTTGGCGTTATTGACCATCACGCCCATGCCATCGACCTTCAATGTCAGCATCTTGCCGTTGACAGTGGGGGCCTCGCCCGACTTCACGTCGGCAGCCATCACCTTGGCAGGGATGACGTGGTAGGTGAGAATCGCAACGAGCTTGGCTTTGTTTTCAGGCAAGAGCAGCGACTCCACGGTGCCCGCGGGCAGCTTGGCAAACGCGGCATTCGTTGGCGCAAAGATCGTGAAGGGACCGGGACCGCTGAGTGTTTCAACGAGGCCGGCAGCCTTAACCGCCGCAACGAGCGTGGTGTGATCGGGAGAACCGGCGGCGATATCGACGACGGTTTTGGGCGCGGCACCGGCGACGAGGCCAGAGCACAGCACGAGGGAGGCAAGCAGGGAGAAGAGCTTCATGGGAACGAGTGTTTTTATTGTTGGTTGATGCGACACCGGTTGGCCGAATGGCCGCGGTTGCACAGGTACAACGCGTGGAGACAAACAGCGGATGCATTTATTTCTCGCGCCGCTTTGTCCTGACCGCGCCGCGCACGGTGGCGATTGTCCCCCGTCGTCTGCCCGCTGGTCGGTTCAGCGCCGCCGGTCGCTTTTTCCTAAAGTACCGTTCCACGGCTTGCTTGCGTTCCAAAACCAATCTTTTGTTCGCTCCCGGCCGTTCCCTGATTTTCGCGCTATCCAACCAACGAGGGTAACAAGGAAAAACCGGTCATCTTCACGACCCCCTCCTCCGGGGCTGCGCCTCGCTCCTGCGCCGGGTTCTTCTCTGCACCGTCGAACCAAGCATACCTAAACGTGACCCAGCACGCGTCAACCGGATGCCATACCAAAGCGGCAGGGCGGCCAAGTCGGGAGCCGCCGGGCACTTAATCGAGTAAGAATCGCGTCATACCACGAGGGTGAACCGACCCGTGCGGGCAGAGCGCTCCGCCGCCGCGATTATCTGCGCCGTGCGGAGCGCGTCGGCGAGCGTGGAAGGCGGCGCGGCCTCGCCCCGCACCGCCGCGATGAACTGCCGCACAAACCGCTCCCCGGCCGCGCCGGCGTAGGACGTGGTCTCACGCAAGCGGTAGGATTTTTTCCGCATCCCGGAAGGCAGTTCGACAGCAAGGCAGGGTACCACGCCCGGCCAGACGAGGCGGCCCGAGCGGCCGTTGAGCGCCAGATAGGCGTCATAGCCACCCGCGTTGAGATAACCGCTGCCGGCGAACGCGAGCGCATAACCGGCATGGAAGGTCCCCACGGCACCGGACCGGAACTGGAGCGCGAGCGCCGCCGTGTCTTCGACGTCGATCCGCCGCCCGGAACGCCGCGCCAGTCGGGCGGCAACCCCTGTAATCTCGTCGCCCGAGACGTGCTGCAACAGGTCGAGGTAGTGACAGCCGAGCCAGAGCAGAATGCCGCCGCCGGAGTGACGGCGGCGGAAGAGCCATGAGCTCGGATTGCGAAACTTTACCTGCGTGGTCAGAAACCTCGCCTCAAGGGAAAATAACGGGCCCAGCTCGCGCGTCGCAACGTGCCGGCGCATGGCGATGGCACAAGGATGCAACCGCCGCGGGTAGAGCACGCTGGCCACCAGACCGGTCCCCGCCGCGGCCTGTTGCACGGACCGGATCTCGGCTGGGTTCAGACCGACGGGCTTCTCCGCGAGCAGGTGCTTGCCGGCCGCGAGGACCCGTTGGGCCAAGGCGGCGGACTGGTCATGCCGCACGGCGACGATCGCAAAATCGCAGGCCGCCAGTGCGGTCTCGAGATGGGGAGTGACGAGCACGGTCTTTCCGCTGCGCGGCAGCGAGTCGCTTGCCTGCACCACGCTCGGTTCGGCATCCCAAAGGACGATGCGGCGGATCTCCCGCAAATTTTCCAGCGTCGCCAGAAGCGCAGCGGAAGGACAGTACTGGGGTCAGGTTTTAATGTTTGATGTTTTTCTCAAACGCAGTTCCGCAACAAATTCTCCCGCCGCAGCCGACCGCTTTTAAACATTAAAACCTGACCCTCAATTGCTGCCCCACAGCCGACAAATATTAAACATTAAAACCTGACCCCGGCTTGGGACCCCGAAGTCCTTCAAGGCGGCGCTTGATCGCGCCGGGGTACGGAACGAATTGTATTGGGTAAAAGGCCGCGGTCATTCCACGACGCTGATCTTTGGCGGTGCGGCTGAGGATGCGGCCATCGATTTTCT
>Ga0335397_10006729_pt1 | contig 14782 bp, 14 predicted proteins | sample MAT04_FD_205740 | JGI IMG/M metagenome (GOLD analysis project Ga0335397, IMG submission 205740) | Freshwater microbial communities from Lake Fryxell liftoff mats and glacier meltwater in Antarctica - MAT-04 (spades assembly) (version 2) ...
ATACTTCGTCTTCTGCGCCGCCTCCTCATAAGTGAGGTCACCGGCCTGTCGCTGGCCCCCTTCGTAGAACGCGCAGTCAACGATCATCGGTCGATTGTGGCAAACCGGTCGGGGGAACCGTTTACTTGATCAGGTCCTCAGACCTCTGATGACGGCGATCGGGCCGAAGCCGCGGCTCATTGGCTGCGGTTCGAGACCGGCCTCCTGCATCCAGGTCGCGATCTCACCTTCGCTCCAGGTCCAGCCACCTTCGTTCTCCACGACCATCATCGCCGTAAATCTGGCGACACCTTCGGGACTTGTCCGGCCGGGGTCGATCACCCAGTCGTAGATCACGAGACTGCCTCCGGGTGCCAGAAGTGATGCGGCCTGCTTCACGTACCTGGCGTTTCGTTCAGCCGGATGGTCGTGGAGGATGTTCGCCAGAAGGACGTAGTCCCACTCTTCACCTTCCGGACGACCGAAACGCTCAAGCTCGAGGTCACCCTCCAGGAAGCCGATCTCCGGATGTCGCTCGGCGAGCACCGGGGCCGCTCCCGGCAGGTCGAGCACGGTCGCTTCGATCGCCGGATTGAGTTCGGCCAGATTGGACGAATGTGAACCCGCACCACCGCCGACGTCAAGCAATCGGCCGCCGCTCTCGAGTCCGGCCAGCCCGGGCAGTTCGCCACCGAACAGGGTGCAGAGGTCATCTAGAGCGCGCAGGAACGAATGGGCCTGCTCCGGATCGTCCTCCAGCCTTTCTCGCCATGGACCGGTGCGGGCGTGGCCGTCCTTGACCGCCATCGGCATTTCGGCCCAGAGCTTGTAGAAGAACCACTCCTTAAGCACGATCTGGGCAACTGAATCTTGATGCGAACCCGAGAGCAGTTCCCCTTGACTGGTCAGGCTGAACTCGTCGCCGTCGCGTTCAACAAGGCCGAAGGAGACGAGTCCTGCCAGCAGAGCCATGGTGCCGCGCTCATCCGTCTCCAGGTCAGCGACCACCCCCTCCAGGGTCAAAGGCCCATCCGCCAGCAGATCCGCCAGCCCCGTCTCCACCGCGGTCCCGAGCAGGGCCGAGCCCTGATATCCGGTCATCATCCCGACCAAGTCGATCGGCGACGGATCTTCACTCATGCGTTTCTCCTCAGTTGCCTTGTAGCCCGCAGCGCGTCCTTCAGCATGGCTGCCTGGCTGCGCAGCTTCTGGCCGCGTGACTTCTTCCGAATTCCCAGTTCTTCAAGCACCACCCCGGCAGTATTGCGACCGGGCATTCCCGTGATTCCTCCGCCGGGATGAGTGCCGGCTCCGGTCAGGTAAAGGCCATCGATGGGGGTCGTGTAGCCGGATAGTCCGGGAGAAGGGCGCATGGCCATCAACTGGTCGATGCTCATCTCGACGTGGTTCGGGTTAGCTCCGGGATTGCCGTGACGGTCGACCCACTCCTCTGGCCCGGTGAGATGGCGCTCATTCGCGGTCAGTTTGTATCCGAGTGCCTTCTCCGCTGTCCGCCAGGTCAGGTCTGCTGATTCTTCGAGCAGGTCATTCGTCCACCGGCCTCCGCTCGGCGTCCAGGGGACGAATGTCGAGAGCCACACGACTCCTTTGCCTTCCGGGGCCCATCCGCTCTCCAGGGTGGACGGGAAGGCGATCATCACCGGTGGCCTCTCCGGCAGTTCACCAAGGGCGATCCGCGAAAAGGCCCGCGTAATGTCGGTACCGGTGTTCGGGGAAAGCATGAAGGTCCGCTCCATGCCGGCCGGTCCGTTGACCCGGGGCACCTGGTCGATCACCGCGTCGACCTTCAGTTCCGAAACGTTGTGCTGGGTCACGTGGATTCGGTTGACTTCCGCCCTCAATTTCGGCGAGAGCACGTCAGGATCGATCATGCCCAGGAACAGGCGCCGCGCGTCAACGGCAGACACGACCGCGCGACGGGCCTGATATCGCTCACCGGCAGCGATCACGCCGGTGGCTCGGCCCCCGGCAACCTCAACCTTCGTCACCGGCGACGAGCAGATCAGACTGCCGCCGGCATCCTCGAGGCACCTGGTCAGAGCATCGACGGTGCCCTGTGAACCCCCGGCCGGCCGGATCGCCGGGGAGCCATGGCTCGCGGCAAGGAACAGCGCGCCCGCCCCGGTGCCAGGCACCTGGGGCGGTTGCTGTGAGTGGGCAGCCCAATGATCGAGCGGGCCGCGCATCCGGTCGTCTTCGAAGGCGGCTTCAGTCAACGCGGTCGCGGGGGCAAGCAACGCCTGGATCAGGCGCGCGCCTTCGGCACCGAGACTGGCATCGGCCAGGGCCGCGAGTGCCCTCAGGCTGGGTGGCGGGCCGTCTTCGGCCTGTCCGAGGACGCCCATTGCCGCACTCGACCATTCGGAGAATCGGCGGTATCGCTCGGCCTCTTCCCGGCCGACGACCTCGGCCAGCCCTTCGACGGTCTTGTCGAGGGAGTTCCAGAATGCGAGGCCGGTGCCGTCGTCGCAGGGTGAATAGAGGATCTCGTCACGCTCGTGGAAATCCAGTCCGTAGCGGGTCTCGAGTTCGAGGTCGGCGGCAACACCACTCCCACGGATCCCACCGTGTTCGTAAGCGCCCAGCTCGAGACGGTTGCCATCGTCCAGGTCCTTTGTATAGATGCAGCCGCCCGGCGTGTCGGAGGATTCGAGCACGACCACCGACAGTCCGGCCCTGGCCAGATATGCGCCGCAGGCCAGTCCATTGTGACCGCCGCCGATGACCACGATGTCAGTGGTATCAGGCATAGCTCAGCCTCCTTCTTCGAAATCGAGTGGGCCGGCGTAAGCCGACTCCCCCTTCATGCCGCCACGTATCGCAAGTTCGGCCGCGGCCTGGCGGGCCTCGGTGGCAAGGGCCCGGCGATCCACTCCTAGCACAGCCGACCCGCTCACCCGGTGATTGCCGTCAACCCAGACCTCGGCGACGCTGCGGGGCGTCGCGCCGAAAACGATCTGCTGGAACGGATCGTGGAGCACCGCGAGTTCGGGACCATTGCCGTCGAGCAACTGTATGTCGGCTCGTTTGCCCGGTTCGAGACTGCCGATCCGGTCCTGCAGCCCAAGTGCGGTTGCGCCACCGATGGTCGCCATCCGGAGCACTTCCGGTGCGGTCATCGCTTCGGCGTCGAGGTGATGGACTTTCTGGAGAAGCGCGGCCGTCTTGATCGCGCCGAACATGTCCTGGCTGTCGTTCGAAGCGGCGCCATCCGTTCCAATGCCGATCCGAAGTCCTTCACGCTGAAATCTCGGCAGCGGACAGACACCTGACGCGAGGATCATGTTGGCGACCGGATTGTGGGCCACGGCGACGTCACGGCTCGCCATCAAACCGATGTCTTTTTCGGAACACCAGATGCAGTGGCCGGCGATGACTTCATGTTCGAGCAGACCCATCCGGCCGGCATGCTCAACGGTGCTGCAGGAGTTCTTGATGCGTGATTCAGTCAGCTCCTCCCGGACTTCGGCCAAGTGCGTGTGAACCGCCCAGCCATGCTCGGCACAGGCATCGATGGTGCGCTTGAAGAGTTCATCGCTCATCCCGAGCACAGTCCCGACTCCGATCCGGAAGTCGATGAGATCCTCGCCGGAGATCAGGTCAGCCAGGGCTTCGTGCTCGGCCATGAATACGTCGGCGGGCGGCGCCGTGTCATACATGTCTTCGGCGCCGAAACAGACGACCCCGCGCAGGCCGAATCTGCTGAGACCATCCACCGCGCCCAGCGAAGCGTTGGATCCGAGGTTGCGATGGCAGGACATGTCGTTGACGGTGGTGATGCCGCTCTCCAGCATCTCAACCGCCTTCAGCTTCGTGCCGAGGGCCACTTCCTCCCGGCTGATGACCAGCCCCGACGGATTGACGACCCGCTCGAACCATTCCCAAAGCAGCGCCGTCTCACCCATGCCGGTGATCAGCCCTTCAGTGAGGTGGGTGTGAGCGTTGACGAAACCGGGCAGCACGATGCCGTTGCCATCGCCGATGACTTCCGAATCCGGGCTCCGCGCGATGAGGTCTTCCGCCGGGCCAACCGCGGTTATCGCACCGTCGGTACCGAACGCAACTGCGCCTTCGCGAATCGCCCCGGCCGGTCCCATTGTGAGGACCCAGGCACCACGCACGACGGTGGCTGCAGGCGGACTCATCTGATCTCCTCGGGTTCGAGCTCGAGCCCCTCGGACTCGACTTCCCGACTCTCGTAGTACCACGGCAACAGCAGGCGCTCGATCAGGCTGACGATCAGGAACAGGCCGATGCCGATCGATGCCAGAACCACGATCACCGCGAACATGTCCGTCGTCGCCGTCTGATTGTTGAGAACCAGGATGAGGTACCCGAGGCCATCCGACGCACCCACCCACTCGGCGAAGACAGCGCCGATCACCGAGAAAGCGGCCGCGACCTTGAGGCCTGAAAACATGAACGGCAACGCGGCCGGCAGCTGGGCCTTGCGGAAGCGCTGCCAGGCATTCGCTTTGAGGGTTTTCAGCAGGTTGAGCAGCTCCGGATCAGCCGCACGCAGACCGTCGATCGTGTTGACCGCGATCGGGAAAAAGCTGACCAGCGCGATGACCATAACTTTCGGACGCAGATCGAATCCGGTCCAGATGACCAGGATCGGGGCGATCGCCGGAATCGGCACCATCTGGGAGACAACCAGCCAGGGATAGACCGCACGTTCGATTCGTCTGGAGCTGCGGATCAGGACGGCGATGCCCACTCCGATCACGATCGCGGCCGCGTAGCCGATCAGGATCTCCTTGATCGTCACCCAGGCGTTGTCCCAGAGCAGCTGACGGTTGTCCCAGATCGAAGTGACAACCTCGGTCGGCTTGGGCAGGGTCGACTCCTTGACATCTCCCAGCACGACGTACAGCTGCCAGACGGTCAGGACGAAGACCGCGAAGAGCAGTGGTGGCAACACCCTCTCGGCAATGTTCCGCCCCCGGCTTCCGCGCTTCAGCATCAGAGCGCCTCCTCACGGGTCGGGCGGTCATCGATGAAATGCGTGCCTTTGACTGCCGCCTCGAGGGGCTTGAGCAGCCTCTGCTTGAGCGCCAGAAATTCGGGCGACATCGTGATTTCCGACTTGCGCGGCCGGTCGAGTTTAACATCGACGCAGAGGACCACTTTCCCGGGGCGCCCCGACATCACGTAAACGCGGTCGGACAGATAGACCGCTTCTTCGACGTCGTGGGTCACGAAGAGGATCGTCTTGCGGTCCTCCTGCCAGACGTCGAGCAGCCACTCCTGCATCTGGGCCCGAGTGAGGGCATCAAGCGCGCCAAAGGGTTCATCGAGCAGCATCAGCTCCCGTCCGGCCAGAAAAGTGCGAAGCAGCGCCGCCCGCTGCTTCATCCCGCCCGACAGTTTCGCCGGCCACTGCTTTTCGAATCCGGCCAGGCCGAAACGCTCGAATTCGGCCAGCGCCTGTTTGTGCGCCTTCTTTTTTCTTACTCCGTTCAGCTCAAGTCCGAGCGTTGTGTTGTCGAGCACCGTCCGCCAGGGCATGAGCATGTCCTTTTGCGGCATGTACCCGACCCGCCCGAGAAGTTCGTCGGGCTGGTCCCCGTCGAGCAGCACCTTGCCACTCGACGGTTTTACCAGCCCGGCGATGATGTTGAAGAGGGTTGACTTGCCACAGCCCGACGGGCCGACGATCGAAACGAACTCTCCCTGGCCGATCTCGATTCCGACGTCCTTCAGCGCAGTGACGTTGCCGCCTCCGCCGCTTCCGCGATACGTCTTCGAGAGACCCTCGATCGTGAGTTTGTTGCCTGCAGCTTGCATCCATCTCCTCTGTTCTGACTCGACCAGCTACTTGCCGGCCAGGTCTTCTCCGCCCGAGAACTCATTGGTCCCGAACCGGTCGGGAGCTATCGGAGCCGAAGCCAGATCGGAACTGACCAGGAACTCAGACAGCGATACCAGCGCATCCTTCTTGAACTGACCATAGGTGTCCGACTCTCCGAACAGCGGGAGATAGGCGTCAAAGACCTGCTTCTGCAGATCGGCATCGAGACCCTGGGTCTGGTCGATCAGAGCGGCCAGCGCCTTTTCGGGATCGGCGATTGCACCCTGGTAGCCCTTGATCGTCGCTTCGACGAAACCCTTCATCAGATCGGGGTCGTCGGCGATCTGCGACTCGGTCGAGAATGCGACCAGTCCCGGATAACCCGGACCACCGTTTTCGTCCAGCGCGAACGACTTGGTCGGGAATCCGTCGGCTTCCACCTGGACACCATCCGCCGGGATGAATCCGGTGAATGCCTGTACCTTGCCGCCCTCGAGGGCCTGGACGCCGTTGAACCCGATAGTCACGACTTCAGCATCATCCGAGCTCGCGCCCGCATCAGCCATGATCGCGTCAAGGATCGCGTTGTCCGAAGGGACTCCGGTGACTCCAACCGTCTTGCCCGCGAGGTCCGCCGGGCTTTCGATGCCTTCATCGGCCAGAGTGATCAGACCACCGGGCGGCCGCTGCAGGATCGCCATGATGCCCTTGGCTTCCCGTCCGTCTTCGATCTGGCCTGCCAGGTCGATCCCGTCGGCAATGCCGAACTGCGCCTTGCCGGCGTCGATCAGCTTGAGCGTGTCAGCCGTGGAGGTCGGTTCGATGATTTTGAGGTTGATGCCGTTGTCTTCGTAATAGCCCTCGGACATTGCCTCGTAGATCCCGGCATGGACCGCACCGGGGATAAAGTCAAGAACCAGCGTTGCGTCCTTCACCTCCGCCGCGGACGACGAATCTCCCGAACTGCCACTGTCACTTTCATCACTGCCACATGCCGCGACTCCGAAGGCAAGTGCCATCGTGGCCGTCAACATCAGCAATAGGTGCTTCCATCTGAACTTGGTACTCATGTAGTTCTCCTCTTTTGGTGAGATCGAAAAGTGCTGCTTTGTTGGACTACCGCGGTTCAGGAATCTCCGACATACCTCCATTGCATCCAGGCCCAGGCACGGACCACCTCTTTCTCGAACCACTCCGAACGGATTGCCAATGTTTCGGCATCCAGCGCATCGCCTGGCTTGAGTCCCTCCCCCGCCAGGCAGCGCTCCTCCAGATAACGGGCACGGACCACCGCTTCGGCCAGATTCCGGCCGACCGCGACGCTTCCATTGCCCCGGATAAGTACGCATGAAGCCGAGCCGAGTGCACCGGCCACTTCGCGGGCCGCCTCAATGTTCGTGACCAGGTCCACCCTGTCACTCAGCTTGACTTCGCCGGCCAGGCCGGCCAGTCCGTGGGCCAGCGGCGGAATCGAGCCCGCAGCTCCGGCCGCGACGGCCGCCGGTGAATGGGTGCGGCAGATCGCGCCGACGTCTGGCCGGCTCTCATAGATCGCCGCGTGCAGCGGTGTTTCCAGCGGGACGTCTTCGGCACCATCTCCGGCCCGGCCTTCACGGTCGATCAGGTGGATGTCGTCGGCGGCGGCCGCACCCATTGGCCTGGTCGAGGTAATCAGGAACCCGTTTTCAGCCCGGGCCGAGACGTGGCCAAAAGCTTCGACCAGGCCGGCCGCGGCGACGATCCGGGCCGCTTCCGCAACTTCGCCGGGAGTTGCCAGGTCTGTCGGAGCGGCCGGATTCAATTCAGGCCTTCACCCTCAGCGCCATCGGGGTCGGGTTGAACGCATTGACCGCCGAAATGTCCTGAGGACAGGCGGACAGGGCGACCACGAGGTCTTCGAGGATCTCGAGCTCGATCAGGGACCCGGCCGGATGGGGTGGTTCCGCGGTGATGATTTTCCCGTCCACCACCGTGTTGTTCATAAAGACGTTCCAGCAGTTCTCCCCGTTGATGACCAGCCCAAGTGGGTGCCCTTCGATCGCGGCCTGGATCGAGGTCAGGCATGATGCGTGGTCCGGCACGCCGTAGTCGATTGAGTAGCGCTCGGGATCACAGCAGGGAACGATGAGGTCATGGCGGCCCACGTCATCGCGCACCACTCTCATCAGGGGAGTCCGGTGATTGGAGAGGATCGGATCGCCCGGGACGGGCACGAGCTTCGCAAGGCTGGACACGGTGTGGGCCGGGGACAGGTACTCGCTGGGATCGGAAATCATCCAGGCCGCCAGGTCACCGACCTGTTGACCTTCGAGGTCAACCACCTCGAGGGTCTGGCCCTTGCGAACTTCGATCGTTCGAGCCTCATAAGCCGGCACGATCACTTCTTCGATCAGTTCACTCACGGATTCATTTCCCTTTCTCGATGAAACGGCATTCGCCTGACGGTGCCGGAGTGTTGCGGGACCGAAGGGCCTGGACCTTGCCGTCGACCATCACCGCGGCGATCCCCGGAATGTCGCCGAACTCGATCGATTCGATCGGTCCCTCGCAGGTTGAACCAAGCGGGGCAAAACAGCAGAACAGGTCTGCCGGGCGACCAGGCTCAAGGATTCCTTCCGGGCGGCGGAGCACGGCAGCGTTGTTGCCGGAAGCGAGGGCGATCGCATCGGTGCCACGCAGACCCCCGAGGGAAGAGAGCTCGCAGACCGTCTTGAGCATGCCCAGCGGCATCACACCGGTTCCCGTTGGCGTATCGGTTGCGATCAGCAGACGATTGAGTGAATCGAGGTCGTAGGCGAGGTCCAGGATTTCGAGGCTCGACCTGAGGTTGCCCGCCTGGACCAGCTGGATCTGGCCGGGTGCTTCGAAGAGCCTGCGCAGGTCTTCATCGGCCAGGGCGGTGGTGCCACCGTTCGCGTGTCCGATGATGTCGCAACCCAGTGCCATCACATCTTCGATTGTGACCGGGGAAGAGTCCGGGATCGACGCTCCGCCGGTGTGGTTCATGACAACGAAGCCGTGCTCCTGCGCTGCCCGGACCAGCGGTGCCGCGTCGGCCTGCGGGCTGAAGTCCCCGAAACCGACCTTGGCCAACCAGACGCCCTGCGCCGCCATCTCGGCGAAATCGTCCGGAGTCAGGGATGGTTCCATGATCACCGAGCCGGCCAGCACTTTGACGCCGCCGGGCCGGAAGGTGTCGAAAGCCCGCTGCGCGGTTAGAGCGAGCGCCTTGACACCCTCGCGGTCGTGGGGTCGTCCCGGTAGGTGGACTTCAGAGGCGGACATCATCATGGTGACTCCCCCGTGCAGCGAGGATTCGATCCAGCCCAGGGCACTCTGGCGCGGGGTCCAGTCGCCGAAGACGACGTGCGCATGCGAATCGATCAATCCGGGGGCAACGACCGCCCCACCCGCGTCAAGCACCGCGTCCGGCTCGGGACCCGGCTCGAAGCCGACTATCAGGCCATCTTCGACCCGGATGACTTCGGGCATCTTCAGCCCGGTCTCGCCGAGGCGGCCAGTGACCATGCCACCGACGTTCCGGATTTCGATCGACTCGCTCAAAGCGAATCCCCGCTGTTGCCGGCCCTGTTCACTCCACCTCAGCCGCAGTCTTGCCGCCGACCCTGGCATTGAGCCGGCCTCTTGACGCGACAGCGCCGATCAGGACGATCTCGTCCGGCGCCGGTGCATCGGAGATTGCGAAGGTAATGGTGTCGTAGTGGGAACGGACCCAGATTTCGTCCTTGTAACAGAGTGGCACGTCGATCTGGGCACCAGTTGCGCAGCGCTTCGTAGTCGATGGCAGCCAGGCTTTGCCGCCCCCGAAGCCCTCACGAAACGGGTTGCCGAATGCTGTGGTCTTGGCAGCATTGCCGTGCTCCTGTTCGCCTGCCATTCCGACCATGACCGCTTTGCCGTGGCTTTCCACTTCGGCCTCGAAGGCTGCGCTGCAGCGCTGGCCGATCAGCGTTCCAAGTTCGGCGCTGGCATCGATCAGGCCGGACAGGTCTTCGGTGAAGGGCTTGCCCGCGTAGGGGTTGGTGAAGACGACGGCTACAGCGGCTTTGATCAGCGGGTAACCATCACTGCGGCCACCTTCGGAATTGACCTCTTCGACGAAGGTGACGATCTTGCGGATGTCGAGTTCGAGAGTCATTGCGGCACCTCCTGGTCGGTGTTTGAAACGCCGGTCGGCGTGTGTTCACCGCACGGTCGGTCCGGCAGCGAACGGAAGTAGGCGATCACATCATCGGTGGTTTTCACGTCGCCGTACTTCATCTGGATATCCAGCAGGTTCACCTTGTGCGAAATCATCGACCGATCCCAGACACATTCCTCGGGGACGATCGACCGATAGTTGTACTGGGCGGCGTCCACGGCGCTTGCCCGAACACATCCGCTGGTGGTGGTTCCGGTCGTGACCACAGTGTCAGCCCCCAGGTAGATCAGGTAGTCGAGCAGGTGCGTTCCGTGGAAGGCGCTCGGCTTGTCCTTCACAAAATAGATGTCCTGGGCTTCCGGTTTGATGTCTTCAACTATGTCGTTGCCGATCGAACCTTTCATGTCCGAAGCCTCGCCAGCCCGATGGCTCTTCCAATTCCATGCCCCTTGGTCGAATCCATCCGGTCGCCGGTCCATGCCGGTGTAGACCACCGGGATCTGTTTTTCGCGGGCGACTTCGATCAGGCGCTTGAGATGTTTGATGCCTTCCCAGCCGCGCTCGCCGCAGCTGTATCTCCACCGCTTGATCGATTCAAGGATCGGCTCGGGAACGTCGCCGACGAAGTTGTAGATGACGTCCACAACAAGCAGGACCGGCTTCTCGCCGAAGCCGACCTCTTTGCCCCAGCCGGCCGCCTCGAATACGAGGCGGTCCTCTTCGGGCAGGACGTCATCCCACACGTTGCCCATTGTTCAGGCGCCTTCCTCGTTCTTGCCGATCTGTGGCAGCGTGCGGACGGGGGCCGTGGCTCCGGAACCTCCGGCGACCGGGATCAGGTCCTGACCGGGTATCCGGCGCAGGTAGTGGCCGTCCGCATCGCCGATGAACTCGGGGTAGGGGGCGCCATCATCGAACTTGGACATCTGCTTGCCGCGTAGGAAGGTGGCAACGGGATAGCCGTGGATCTTGTGGCCGTCGAGCACGGTCCAGCCGGATCGGGTCAGCACGTTCTCGTTCTTGACGGTCACCTCCCGGTCCAGGTCAACCAGGACGATGTCGGCGTCGGCGCCGATGTCGATCAGGCCCTTCTGCGGGTACACGCCGAAGATCTTCGCCGGGTTCTCGCAGGCGACAGCAACCAGCCTTTCGAGGGTCAGCTTGCCCTGATGGACACCTTCGAGCAGGACCGGCAGGTGCATCTCGACCCTTGAGGTGAAACCGGTCTTGAGATTCCAGATGTTCTCGTTGTAAGAGCTTTCATAGTCGGCAGGCTCCCAGGCGACCACGTGGTCGGATCCAACCGAGTCGATGATGCCGCACTGCAGGGCGGTCCAGATGTTGGGGTTATTCTGCCGCGAGCGCAACGGCACGTTGATGCGCCAGGCGTTGTGTTCGCCCTTTCCGAAATGGAGCCAGTGAGGACCGGTCTGGGCGTAGATCTCTACTCCGCGACCGCGCAGTTCGAGGATCTCGCGATAGCTCTCCGGAGTGGTCGAATGCTGGATGTAGATCGGGCAGCCGGTCTCGGCGGCCATGTCACCGTAGGTCCGGATGTGGGTCGCTTCCAGGAAATGTGGAGAGCGGTCCGACCAGGTGGCCCAGTCGGTCCGGCCCTGGGCCTTGAGGCGCTTGTCGTAGATCCGGGCGATCTCCCAGTTCTCACAGTGCATGCATACGACCCCGGGTCGCCCGAGAGCGGCAACGTTCTCCATCGTGACCCAGCAGACACCGTCATCAAAGCCGGCACCGAGTCCGGCACGGCGGCCCGGCCAGTCAGGCTCGGATTCGGGGCTCATCGCCTGCAGGTAGAGCTTGTAAGAGGTGACGCCGTGTTCCTTGGCGTATTCGGGGATCTCTTCGGCCTGCTGGTCGGTCTCCAGCATGTAGGTGGCGAAGACGTCGACCGCCGAGTCCTCTTCAATGATCTTCTCGAAGTAGGGGAACCCTTCGTGGAACGAGACAACGTCCTCTTTCTGGACGTATTCGACGAAGTCGGGATGGCCCATTCGGGTTGAAGGAGCGTGGATGCCCCAGGTGGTCACGCCTGCGGTCACGGCCGCGCGGGACTCCGGCGCGATGTCGTCTTTGAGCGGTGAATAGCAGCCGGGGTGGGCCTCAGTATCGACCAGTCCGGGGATGATGTGAAGGCCGGTCGCGTCCACAGTCTTCTTCGCCGGGGGCAGGAATTCATCGGTCGTGACCGCCACGATCTTGCCACCGTCTACCGCGATCCCGACTCGCCTGGTACCGCTCGGACTGACCACGGTGCCGCCGGTGATGACCAGATCTACCTCACGCGCTTCACTCATTCGGATCTCCTTGTAGCTACAGCCGGATTCCCCGCTGGCAGTTCAGTATGTTGAACTGAGTTCTATATCGTGGACGACAGTAACACAGGTCCATGGGGCTTACAAGGCCTTGCTTTTGTACAACGGGACGAAATTCCAAGACCGGCGGGATAGCGCCGAAACCGGCTCAGCCAGCGCGGCCGGGGGCAACCACACCGGCACCCGACATGATCGAATCGGCAGTTGCGCAGAGCAAAATCGTCGATCCTGTCGGCTTCAAGCTGGGTGGGGAAACCGAGCGCAAGCAGCATCAGTTCGAGTTCGCCGCTCACGCCCCAGACTCCGGCAGCAACGGCGTTGTTCTCGTTCAATTCGCCCTGGCTGGCAGCCCAGCCTCGAGAACGCACTTCATCGATCTCCCCGACCAGCGTGTCCGGGCTGGTGATGGTCGCCGATGTGTGGGCCGGTAGTTTGCGACCCTTGATCAGGTTTGCGGCGCGGGCCTGGTTCATGGCCGAAAGGAGGATCTTGCCCAGGGCGCCGTCCATCGGCCCGTAGGCACTGCCGACGGTGATGCCAACATGGACGTCCTTTGCCGGGTAGAACCGCTCGATGATCTGGCACTCATCCTCGGAAGTCCGCTGGGCAACGGCGAAGGACAGGTGATGAGCAGAGGCCAGCGGTGCGATCCGGTCGATCGCGGTACGGATGAGCTTCACCTGACGGGTGGCGGCACTGCCGAGGGGGATAAGTGCCGGGCCCAGCCGGAACATGCGTGAATCGGGATCCCTCCGGACGAAGTCGCTCGCCTCGAGGGTCGAGAGCAGGTTGTGAAGAGTGCTCTTCGAGAGGCCGGTTGCCTGGGCTAGTGAAGTCTGGGTTGCGCCAGTCTCGCCAAGATTGCCGAGAACCTTCAGCACCTTGATCGCCCCGACGACAGCCGGCACCTGGTATTTGCTCATCACGCCTCCGGCGCGTATCGGAAGCGTCGCAGCACAATCGTCTTTTCCCGCGTGAGTTCTTCGATCGTGTACCCCAGCCCTTCCCGACCCCGTCCGGACAGCTTGGTGCCGCCGAATGGAATCACTGGAGGCCGGTAGTTGTCGGTGCCGTTGATCACGACCCCGCCGGATTCGATCTGTTCAGCCACGTGGACAGCTCGCTGTATATCCCTGGAAAAGACGCTGGCCATCAGACCGAAGGACGAAGCGTTTGCCACCTCGATCGCTTCTTCAACGGTGTCGACGGGGATCAGGTTGAAGACCGGACCGAAGATCTCGTCGTCGCGCGCGACGTCGGCGGTCGTCGGAACCCCGGCCAGCAGCGTCGGTGCGAAGTAGGCCCCGTCCGCCAGGCCGTCACCAGCCGCAATCTCCGCCCCCTGTGACCGGGCATGCGCGACCTGCGAAGCAACCCTGGCAGCGGCAGCGGCATGGATCAGAGGACCGATGGTCGTGTCTGGATCGCCGGCTGGTCCAACCTTCTGCCCGACCACCGCATCGGCCAGCCGGCTGGCGAGTTCATCGTGGAGCGACCGGTGGACGATCAGCCGTTTGCTGGCCGAGCAGGCCTGGCCATTCATCAGTACGCGGCCGCGCACTGCTTCTTCGGCGATCAGGTCGATGTCGGCGTCTTCGAGGACCAGCGAAGCATTGTTTCCACCCAGCTCGAGGTGCAGGAAGCGCAGTCGGGCCGCGGTCGCCTGGGCGACCGCAATTCCGGCGTTGGTCGAACCGGTGAGCGAAACGGCATCTATGCCGGGGGCCTCAGCCAATGCCGCTCCGACGTCGGCACCGCCGTTCACCGCCTGGATCACGTCTTCGGGCACACCTGATTCGATCAGGGCCTGCCGGAAACTCTCAACCACCAGCGGATCCTCCGAGGGTGGCTTCACTACTACCGCGTTGCCTCCGACCAGGGCCGCTGCACATTTTTCGATGAACAGTTCGACCGGGAAGTTGAAAGGAAGGATTGCCGCGACAACCCCGAGCGGCTCACGCCGGGTGTATGCGAGATCCCATTCGGTCCCGTGGTTTCCTTCCGTGGGGAGGACACGACCGGCCAGGCGGCGGCCTTCGATCGCGTTGCCGTGGAGAAAGTGGATGCCTCCGCCGACCTCGAACTCGGACTGCGCGATCGGCTTGCCGGATTCGCTCGCTAGCAGACGTCCTAGTACCTCCCGTTCCGATTCCAGTGAGTCAGCGGCAGCATCGAGGATTGCGGCACGTTCGGCCACCGGCTTCGCGGTCCATCCCTTCCGGGCTGCGACGGCACGGGCAACTATGCCAGGCACATCAGCAGGATCGGTGAGGCTTATTTCACCGAGCGTCTCGGTGCCTTCAGGATTTTTTATTTCAAGTTTGTTCACCATGCGGAACCGGGTTCAATATATCGACCTGCCCGACTCGGTCTGGAACTCCGGTCCGACGGCTAGGGCACGCGATGGACTTCGAAGAGGTTGGTGCCAAGATGGAGGTCGGTGAGGCCGGCGACGATTGCGATCAGGTCGCCCGACTCGGCGGCACCTTCGGCGAC
>Ga0335397_10006731_pt1 | contig 14781 bp, 11 predicted proteins | sample MAT04_FD_205740 | JGI IMG/M metagenome (GOLD analysis project Ga0335397, IMG submission 205740) | Freshwater microbial communities from Lake Fryxell liftoff mats and glacier meltwater in Antarctica - MAT-04 (spades assembly) (version 2) ...
GCGCATGCTCGCTCAGGTGGCGCATGAGAGAGGCAAACCTCCCTTCGGCACCTGCACCTCGTGTCAACATCTGGAAAACGACGGCTGCAGCCAGGATGAACATACGCCCTATGCGTGCGGGTTCACGAGCGAGCCGCTGCGTCTGGAAGAGCTCGACGGTGTCTGCATCAACTTCATCCCGGGCAAGCCCATGACGGTGAAGGGCTCTGTCGCCGCAGCCGCACCGCGATGAGTCCTGTTCCCGCATCAGCGATCACTATCGCAGACGGTGAGATCACCATCGATGCCGAGCTTCTGACCGGTGCGCCGGCTTCGTTGGGTTTGTCAACCAGTTTGGGATATTGCGCCACGCGCGCACGCACCTGTCCTTGCAAGACCATGATGCCTTGATTCGTGGCGACAACCCGCGGCCTGTGGAGTGGATTATCAATTCATCAGCGAACCGAGTGGTATTTCCGGATTCGCCAATGGATCAATCTCGGCGCAATGGACAACACGGCTCGACGGACAAGAGTAGCAGAGTGCTCGCTGTCTGTCGCCATACTCAAACGGCAGGGGAGGATTTCTTATCCGCGGGCTTGGATAACAACAGGTGACAGCCCCGTAAGTCTTTTTTTTCCAAAGACTGACAGTTTGACTCTTTATCTTTTCCGGTGAAGAAGCATTGCTTCGCCTTCGAGCCGGCCGTGTCGAAGTCAACCCCCGGCCTTCACCTTCAACCGCCACGCATGCAGCAGCGGCTCGGTATACCCGCCGGGCTGCTCCAGCCCCTTGAACACCAGATCGGTTGCTGCCTGGAACGCCGCCCCTTGCGGGTTCGGGGCCATCGGCATGTACCGCGTGTCGCCGGCGTTCTGCTTGTCGACCACCTTGGCCATGCGCTTGAACGTGGCCCTGACCTGGGCCTTGGTCACGACACCGTGGCGCAGCCAGTTCGCCATGTGCTGGCTTGAGATGCGCAGCGTGGCGCGGTCTTCCATCAGGGCGACGTTGTGGATGTCGGGCACCTTGGAGCAACCCACGCCCTGGTCGACCCAGCGCACCACGTAACCCAGGATGCCCTGGGCGTTGTTATCGAGTTCCTGCTGCTTGTCGGCGTCGCTCCACTTTGGCGTGCGAACCACCGGGATGGTCAGCAGGTCGTTCAGGATCGCCTCGCGCTGCTGGGCGGCGTCGCCCGCCGCGGCGTCTTCCTCGATCTGCTTTTGCACGCTTGAGACCAGCACCTGGTGGTAGTGCAGCGCATGCAGCGTGGCAGCCGTCGGGCTGGGCACCCAGGCGGTGTTGGCGCCGGCCTTCGGATGCCCGATTTTTTGCTTCATCATGTCGGCCATCAGGTCGGGCATGGCCCACATGCCCTTGCCGATCTGCGCCTTGCCGCGCAAGCCGCAGGCCAAACCGACCATGACGTTGTTTTTCTCGTAGGCCTGGATCCAGACACTGGTCTTCATGTCGCCCTTGCGCAGTACCGGGCCGGCCTGCATGCAGCTGTGCATCTCGTCGCCGGTGCGGTCCAGGAAGCCGGTGTTGATGAAGGCAACCCGGCTTGCGGCAGCGGCGATACAAGCCTTGAGGTTGATGCTGGTGCGGCGCTCCTCGTCCATGATGCCGAGCTTGACGGTGCTCGCCGGCAGGCCGAGCAGTTTTTCCACGCGCCCGAACAGCTCGCTGGCGAATGCCACCTCGGCGGGGCCGTGCATCTTGGGCTTGACGATGTAGACCGAACCCTTGCGCGAGTTGCGAATGCCGTTGGCGCCGTGGCCTTGCAGGTCGTGCATTGCGATGGTCGTGGTGACGACCGCATCCAGAATGCCCTCGGGAATCTCGCGCTCGCTGCCCTCGGCAGCGGTGTACCGGATGGCCGGGTTGGTCATCAGGTGGCCGACGTTGCGCACGAACATCAGCGAGCGGCCGTGCAGCGTCACGTTGCCATTGCCGTTGGGTGCGGTATAGACCCGGTCCGGATTCAGTCCGCGGGTGAAAGTCTTGCCGTCCTTGCTCACGTTCTCGGTCAAATCGCCCTTGAGAATGCCCAGCCAGTTGCGGTAACCCAGCACTTTGTCCTGCGCGTCCACGGCTGCAACCGAATCCTCCAGGTCCAGGATCGTGGACAGTGCGGACTCCAGCACCAGATCGCTGACGCCGGCCGCGTCGTGGGCGCCAGTGGTGCTGGTGTGGTCGATGCGGATGTCGATGTGCAGCCCGTTGTGCTGCAGCAGCAGCGACGACGGGCGTGCGGCATCGCCCTGGTAACCAACCAGCTGGCGGCTGTTGCGCAGCCCGGTGTTCCCGCCGGTCTTGAGCGTTGCGACCAGCTTGCCGCCGAGTACCGCATAGGCGGTCACGTCCGCGTGCGAGCCGCGGGCCAGCGGCGCGGTGCGGTCCAGCACCTGGCGGGCGTATTCGACGACCTTGGCGCCCCGCACCGGGTTGTAGGTCAGGCCGCGGCTGGCGCCGCCGGATTCGTCGATCGTGTCCGTTCCGTACAGGGCGTCGTACAGCGAGCCCCAGCGCGCATTGGCGGCGTTGAGCGCGTAACGCGCGTTGAGGATGGGCACCACCAGCTGCGGGCCGGCCTGTTGCGCCAGCTCGGCATCGACATTTTTCGTCGTTGCCTGCACGGTGGCGGGTTCGGGCACCAGGTAACCGATCTTCTCCAGGAAGCGGCGATATGCCGGCATGCCGCGGATCGGCCCCGGGTGGGCCTGGTGCCAGGTGTCGAGTTCCGATTGCAGGCGGTCTCGCTCGGCCAGCAGCGCCGCGTTCCTGGGCGCCAGGTCGGCCACGATCGCATCAAACCCGGTCCAGAATGCGCCGCTCTCGACGCCGGTGCCGGGAAGAACCTGGGTCTCGATGAAATCGTGCAGCTCGTTGGCAATATCGAGGCGGTGCAGTCGGGTGCGGTTGGTCATGGATAGGTTTCCTTCTTTAATAGGGGGATCTGTTTTCACAGGAACACGCGCACGTCGCGCAGGCTGCTGCCGACATGGTGGGGTTGGGTGCCGAGTTCCTCGAACGGCAACTGGTAGCGATTCACCCACAGCGTCTGGTAACCGTACCAGGTCGCGGCCAGGGCGTCCCAGGCGTTGCAGCTGACAAAGCCGATCTGGCGCGCGCGCAGTCCGGTCGCCTGCTCGCCCAGGGCGTAGGCCTGGGGTGCGGTCTTGTACAGGCGCACCGGATCGACGCTGATCACATGGTCGAGCAGGCCACCGAGTCCGGCCGACTGGACTGCCAGTTGCAGCATCGCCGGGTCGCCGTTGCTCAGGATGCCGGTCACCAGGCCGGCATCCTTGATCTGCTGCAACACGGCGCGGTTCTCGGGGAATGCGCTCAGGCTGCTGTACTGGTTCATCAACTGATCGACGCGGCTGTCGAAATCCGGTTGGCCGATCTGCTCGGGCGAAAGCCGTTTGACCGCATAGACGAGGGCGCAGCGGGTCAGGTCCCAGAACGGTCGGTAGTGCGCGCCACCGCTGCTGGTCGTGACCAGGCGGGAATACTCGATCTGCTTGTCGCGCCAGAGCTGGCTCAGTGCCGTGCCGTGGCCGGGGTAGAGCTGCTCGGCGAGCAGCCCGACGCTGTAGACGTCGAACAAGGTGCCATAGGCGTCGAACAGGATAGCCTTGGGTTTTTCCATGACCCTACTGTATTCGAACCATTTTTAGGTCATTTGCCACCTGTCGGTGCGCGCATGCGTGACCCAATGGATGCCAATGGCGTGTTCGATGGCGCTGACCAACGGATGCTCTACGGCCCGGCATACCAGGTTCATGGGCGAGGCAACACCAAACGGTTGCCAGACCGGAACCGGTCGGGTGCATAGGGCTGCATCGGCACGCCCGGTAGATCGCCGCTGGCCAGCGCTGCCACGATGCGGCCCGTGTGTGGCGCCCCGGTGAGGCCCAGGTGCCCGTGACCGGCCGCGATAAATATATTGCGGTGAGCGAGCAATGCGCCGATGGCTGGCAGGCTGTCCGGCATACCGGGGCGCGGACCCATCCACCGGTTGGACTTGCTCAGCCGGGCATCGGGGAACATCCGTTGCACCTGCTTGTGCAGGATCGCAGCACGCCGCCACGATGGCGGGTCGTCAGCCAGGCCGAGTTCCTCGGTGCCTGCGATGCGAAGGCCCATCTCCATTTGGGTCACGGCAAAGTGCAGTTCCATTTCGCTGACCACATGGTGCAGGTTGATGCCCGGATCCGCGTAGGTCATGTGGTAACCGCGCTCGGCGATCAATGCAAGCGGCAGGCCCAGGGGTTCGACCAGGGCGCGCGACCAGGCGCCCGCCGCCACCACGACCGTGTCCGCCTGCAGCCGCCCCGTGGAGGTGTGCACAGCGACGCCGGCACCGTGCGGGAGTAGCTGCGACACGTCGGCCCGCACGATCTGGCCGCCATCCTGTGCAAACAGGCTGGCATACGCCTGGGTCAGCCGCAGCGGGTTTGTGGTGTAACCCATGGGGCCCATGCGCACGCCGCGTGTATAGGCGCTTGACAAGGCGGGCTCGGCGGCGCGCAGCGCGGCGCCTTCCAGCACCTCGATCCGGGCACCGTGTTCGCGCCGCAGCCGCCATGCCAGGGCACCATGCACATCGATCGCGCCGGCGTTGCGTTGCACGTACAGCCCCGGTGTTTCGCGCACCAGTTCGGGCACGCCGGCTTCGGCTGCCAGTGCGCGGTGCAATTGCACCGAGCTGCCATACAAGGCCTTCATCGCATGGGCTGTCAATGGCACCTGCTGGGGCGTTGCAGCGCGGCGAAACAGCCGCAGCCAGGGCCATATTTGCGGCAACGAGGACCAGCGCAACACCAGCGGGCTGTCCGGGTCGAGCAACATGCGCGGCAGTTGCCGTTCGAACCCGGGCAGGCCGACCGGCACGACAGCCGAGGCGGCCAGGATACCTGCATTGCCGAACGAGCAAGCCATGCCTGGTTCGAGCCGGTCCACCAGTGTCGCGGCCCAGCCGCGCCGCTGCAGCGCCAGTCCGACGCAGATGCCGACGATGCCAGCGCCCACGACGATCGCGTGGCCGCGCTCACGACCGGCATGCGCGGGTTCCATCAGTCCTTTTTCGGATTCCCGATGAACTGCGTGAACACCACCAGCAGCGTCGTGATCGCAACGATGATGGTCGAAATAGCCGCGATCGTCGGATCGACCTGGTCGCGCAACGCATTGAACATGTTGCGCGTCAGCGTCGAATTGTCGCCACCCGACACAAACAAGGACACGATGATCTCGTCGAACGACGTCAGGAAAGCCAGCACCGCCCCGGTGATGACCGAGAACCGGATCTGCGGCAGCGTCACCTGCAGGAAGGCCTGAATCGGCGAGGCCCCCAGGCTGCGCGCCACCCGTGCCTGGTCCATGTCGAACGAGCGCAGGGCCGATCCCACGACCAGCATGACGACCGGGATGGCGAGCATGCTGTGCGCCAGCACAAGCCCCAGCAAGGTATTGACCAGCTTGAGTTTGACGTAGGAATAAAAGACACCGATGCCGATCAGGATCACCGGCACCACCATCGGCGCGAGCAACAGCATCGTGAGCAAGTTGGCATGGCGCAGCCGCGAGGCGTGTAGTCCGTAGGCCGCCATGGTGGCCAGCGGGGTCGATATCAGGGCGGTCAGGAACGCAGCCTTGAGCGACGTGCTGGTGGCCTGCATCCAGGCGGCGGAGTCGAAGTAACTCTGGTACCAGCGCAAAGACCATTGCCGTGGTGGGAACTCCAGATACTGCGAGCCCGAGAACGACATCGGGATCACCAACAGCGTGGGCAGCATCAGCAACAGCAAAACCGTGGTGGCCAGTGCATACAGCCACAACCGGGCGCCGTGGGTGATCTGGGTATCAGTGGCCGCACGCCTGAACCAGCTCGTTCTGGCAGCGGCTTGCGCAATGGGGATTTCACCCTCGGAGCGGCCTGGCGTTGTCATACCCGCTCGCGCCCGCCCAGTACGCCATCGAGCCGTACCAGCCGGGCCGCAGCCAGGATGATCAGCGCGGTGACCACCAGCAGCACCACGCCCAGCGCGCTGGCGGCGCCCCAATTGAAGAAGATCTCGATATCGTTGGCGATGCGGCTTGACACCATGATGACCTTGCCGCCACCCAGCACGGCCGGCGTGATGTAAAAGCCCAGGCACAGGATGAAGACGATCAGCGCGCCGGTCAGCAGCCCCGGCATCGCCAGGGGAACGAACACCGTCCAGAAGCTGCGCAGCGGGCTGGCGCCCAGGTTGGCCGCTGCGCGCAGGTAATTGCGGTCGATCGAACGCATCGCCGAATACAGCGGCAACACCATGAATGGCAACATCACGTGCACGGTGCCGATCAGTGTGCCCGTGAGGTTGTGCACCAGCGCCAGTGGCTCGTCCCACAGGCCCAGTTCGATGCCCCAGTTGTTGATCAGCCCGCGGCGCTGCAGCAGCACCAGCCAGGCGTAGGTGCGCACCAGCAGCGATGTCCACAGCGGCAGCAGCACGGCGATCATGCACAGGTTGGCGGCGCGTTTCGGAATTTCGGACAGGAAATAGGCCAGCGGATAACCAAGCGCGATGCAGATGGCGGTGCTCAGGAAACTGACCTGGAAGGTCGTCCAGAAGGTGCGGGCGTAAGACGGCTGCTCCCACATGCGCTGGTAATGCTCCAGGCTGAACGTACCCTGGTCGGATAACAGCGACAGGTAAAACAGCCAACCCACCGGCAACAGCATGGTGACCAGGATCAGCAGCAAGGCCGGTGCCACCAGCGCGAGTAGCCCCAGCCGCTCGAGCAAGTCGGTGCGACGCAATGCCTGCACGTTGGGCAATGCATCTTCGGCGCTGGATCCGCGCTGCGCGCCCCGGGTTGGCCCGCAGGCCTGACCCGGCGGGTTCACGCGGCGGGCTCCATCGCCAGCAACACCGTGTCCTCGACACTCACGGCCAGGCGCAGTAGCGCTCCCGGCGCCGGCCCAGCGGCCGAGGCGCCGCGTACGCTGAGCGCCGTGCCGTCGCCCAGTACCACCTGGAACAGGGAGCTATCGCCCTGGTACACGGTGGCCACCAGCGTGGCGTCAATGCAATTGCTGGCATCGCCGGCCGCCTCCCCTGCGCCGAGCATGCGCAGGCGCTCCGGGCGCAGCATCAGCAGTCGCTGGCCGTCCGCCGGCGGCGGCGTGGCGGTGCGCAGCGTCTGCTCGCCCAGGCGAACGCGGCCCTGTGCCACCGTCACCGGCAGGAAGGTGGATTCGCCGATGAATTCGGCGACAAAACGGTTCTTCGGCCGCTCGTAGATCGCGCGCGGCGTATCGATCTGCATGATGCGCCCCGAGTTGATCACGGCAATTCGGTCCGACATCGTCAATGCCTCGCGCTGGTCGTGCGTGACATACACCGTGGTCATGCCAAGCTTGTCGTGCAACTGGCGCAGTTCGATCTGCATGTGTTCGCGCAGTTGCTTGTCGAGCGCCGACAAAGGTTCGTCCATCAACATGATGCGTGGTTCGAACACGATAGCGCGCGCCAGCGCCACGCGCTGGCGCTGGCCGCCGGAGAGCTGCTCGACACCACGGCCGCCGTAACCGCCCAGCCGCACCATCTCCAGGGCGCGCTCGGCGCGCTGCGCGATTTCCGCCGGTTTGACACGGCGCAGCTTGAGCGGGAACCCGACGTTGTCGGCCACGCTCATGTGGGGAAACAGCGCGTAGTTCTGGAACACCATGCCAACGTCACGCTTGTGCGGCGGCACGCAGACCATCTCGGCGTCACCGAACTTCAGGCTGCCGCCGTCTGGCCGGGTGAAACCGGCCAGCACGGTCAGCAAGGTGGTCTTGCCGGAGCCCGACGGCCCGAGCAGAGTCATGAACTCGCCACTGCGGATCTCCAGATCCACATGGTCCAACGCGAAAACCTTGCCGTATCGCTTGGTGATCTGCGAAACGCTGATCGGCAGTGACGCGTTGCTCACAGCGGCGGTTCCGGCGCCAGCTTATTCGGTCAACATGTTCTGGTACAGCTCGGACGCACGGGCCTCGTTCTTGATGTACCAGTTAAGGTCGATACCTAGCTGCTTGGCTGCATTGTCAGGATGCGAGGGCAGTGTCTTGGCAAAAGCCGCGCTGATGGCATTGCCTTCGTAAGCCTTCTTGTTGGTCGGGCCGTAGGTGATGTACTTGGTGAACTCGGCCTGGTACTGCGGCTTGCTGATCTCGTTGAGGAATTTCATCGCCAGCGCCTTGTTCGGCGCACCCTTGGGAATGCCGAAGCAGTCGTAGTCGAGCAGCGCCTGGTTGAAGGTATAGGCCACTTTCGCGCCGTCCTTCGCAGCCACGTCGAAGCGGCCGTTCCAACCCGTGATCATGTCGACTTCGCCGTCCTTCATGAGTTGCGCGTGTTGCGCGCCAGAGGACCAGAACACGGCGATATGCGGCTTGAGTTCCTTGATCTTCTTGATGGCGCGCTCGATACCGCCGGGGGCAGACAACACCTCGTACACCTTGTTCGGGGGCACGCCGTCGGCCATCAATGCGGGCTCCAGCGCACCGGCGACCCCCTTGCGGTAGGAGCGCTTGCCTGGAAACTTCTTCACGTCCCAGAAGTCAGCCCAGTTTTGCGGGCCCTTGTCCCCGTAGGTCTTGGTGTTCCAGGCCATCACCGTCGAAAACACGTCACCGCCAACGCAGTGTTCCTGTGTGAAACCCGGCAAAAAACTCGACACATCGATCGTCTTGTAGTCCAGCGACTCCAGCAGACCTTCCGCGCCGGCGCGTGCCGCGCTGCCCGATCCGCTGGCCACGATGTCCCATGTCACGGCACCGGCCTTGACCTTGAGGCGCAGATCGGAGATGCCGGTATAGGTTTCTTCCTTGATCGTGATCCCGAGCGCCTTGGCGGCAGGCTGGAACAATGCCTTGCTCTGGCCGTCCTGGTAGGCACCACCAAAGGATACGATGGTGAGCTGGGCGGCGGCGTGACCCGCGTAACCGGTCGCGAGAACCAGGGACAGCAGGCTTGCGGCCCGGCCCCAAAAGCGCTTGTTGATCATGAAAAACTCCATTAGGTGGCAGATGCGGCCCGTATGAGCGGGCCTTGATCGGGTTGTCTTCCCAACTGCACTTTAGGAACCAGTTGGTCGCAGTAGTAGGGCCATTCTCGAATCATCACCATACCATTCGCGACGGTTGCGCGGCTAGCCGATTCGCGCTGCAACCGCCTTGAGCTTGCAATAACTTCGCAATGCCTCCAGGCCCTTCTCGCGGCCGAAGCCGGACATCTTGTTGCCGCCAAACGGTACCGAGATACCACCGGCAAAATACTCGTTGATGAAGACCTGGCCCGCATCGATGTCACGCGCGAGCCGGTGCGCGGCATCGAAGTCGCGTGTGAATATCCCGGCCACCAGGCCAAAACGCGTGCCATTGGCCAGTGCCAGCGCCTCCTCGGGCTCGTCGAACACCTGCACGCACAGCACCGGCCCGAAGATCTCCTCCTGCACCACTTCGTCGGACGGCAGCAGCCCATCGAGCACGGTGGGCTCGTAAAACCAACCCTGCCCGGTGTGCGGGTCGTGCGCCATCTTGCCGCCGCACAGGACCTCGGCGCCGCGCTGGCGTGCACGCTCGACGTAACCTGCGATCTTGCGCAGGTGGGCGTCGGAACTGACCGGGCCCAGGTCGGGATTGCGCAGGCCATGGCCCAGTGTCATCGCACGGGCCCGCTCGACCAGGCGTTGCACGAATTCGGCGTGGATGCTGCGCGCGATGACCAGGCGCGACCCAGCGGAGCAGATCTGCCCTGCGTTTTCGAAAATGGCGCCCAACACACCTTCCACGGCAGCGGGAAGGTCGCAGTCGGCCAGCACCACCACCGGCGACTTGCCGCCGAGTTCCAGCAACAGGCGGGTCACGTTGGGCGCGGCGGCCTGCATCACGTTGACGCCGGTGGCGACCGATCCGGTGAAACTGACATGGTCAACGCCGGGATGACGCACCAGCGCGGCGCCGGCCTGCGCACCGGTTCCGGTGACCACGTTGCAGACACCTGCCGGCACGCCGGCCTGCAGGCAGAGTTCGCCCAGCATCAGCGCGGTGAGGGGCGTCTGTTCGGCCGGCTTGGCCACGACGGTGCAGCCTGCGGCCAGCGCCGGAGCGATACCGCGTGCCGCGGTCGACAGCGGGTAGTTCCAGGGGATGATGTGGGCCGTCACGCCGACCGGTTCGTTGAGCGTGTACGCCAGGTATTGCGGACCCAGCGGAATGCTGCTGCCCTCGTGCTTGTCACAGGCGCCAGCGTAGTATTCGAAGCAGTTCGCCGCGCCGGCGATGTCACCCTGCGCTTCGACCAGGCGCTTGCCCGAGTCCAGGCATTCGACGACCGCCAGGCGGTCGGCGTTTACACGGATCAGTTGCGCCACCCGCTGCAGTACGCGGCCCCGCAGGGCCGGCGCCATGCCACGCCAGGGCCCGCGCAAGGCCGTCGCGGCGGCGACCACGGCGCGGTCGACGTCCTCGGCGCCGCCAGCTGCAAACGTCGCGAAAACACGTCCGTTGCCCGGGTCGATGGTCTCCATCCGTTCGCCGCGCACCGATGCACAGCTGGCGCCGGCGATCAGATGGCCATCCGGCAAGCCGGCCAGCGTTCCGGTCGCTTGTGCCTCGTGGACCAGCGCGCCCAGATCGCCGCTATGTGTCATGGTGGTCACTGTTGTACCTCCGTCCTGCGGACTGCGGGGCTGAGCGCCTTGGGAGCGGCCCGGCGGCGGTCACTCGACTACCCTCCGTCCTTCGGACTGCGGGGCTGAGCGCCTTGGGAGCGGCCCGGCGGCACTCATGGACGCTCGCTCATCTGGTAAAGCGCATGCTCAAGCCACTGCGGATTGATGTCTACGCCCCAGCCGGGGCCGTCGGGCAGATGGACCCGCCCGCCTTGCACCTGGTAAGGCGAACGGACGAACAGGCCCTCCTGCCAGGGATAGTAGTCGGGGCCCTCGATCGACAGTTCCAGGTATTTTCCGGCGTTCGGAATCGCACACAGCAGGTGCATCGTGAACAGCGTGACCATCGACAGATTGGCGCTGTGCGGCGTGCACGGCAAACCGGCTGCATGCGCCATCGCAGCGACTCGCAGGGTACGAGCCATTCCGCCCAGGTAACACACGTCGGGCTGCACGATGTCGACCGCGCCCATGGCGATGATGTGTTTCCACATCGGCAGATAACAGTCCTGTTCGCCGCCAGTGACATCGAGTTCGAGCGCCTGGCGCACTTCGCGCGTCTGCTCCAGTTCCCAGTAAGGACACGGCTCCTCGAAATGGCAGACGCCGTTGTCCTGCAGCATCTTGCCCACTGCGATCGCCCGGCGTGGCGAGTAACAGCTATTGGCATCGACCAGCAACTCCACCGAGTCGCCCAATACACGCCTGATCGTCGGTACGATCTGCTCGGTACGTTCTGGCCATTCATCCGCATCGTGGCCGCACTCGGAGCCGACGCGGAACTTGAAGGCGTCGAATCCGAACTGGTCGCGCAGTGCCAACAACCGCGCGGCTTCGTCGTCGGGCGAAATGTCGCGCTTCATCGACGACGCATAGGCACGGATCGGGCGCGCCGTGCCGCCCAGCAGTTCGGCCACGCGTTTGCCCTCGCGCTTGCCGCGCAAGTCCCACAGCGCCGTATCGAGGCCGCACATCGCGCGATACAGGTAAGAGGACGGAAACTTGTGTTCGCGCTCGCCGATACGATCCATCAAGGCGCCGATGTCCGTGTCGTCCTGGCCCAGTGACCACGGCGCAACCTGCCGGTGCAGCACCTGCACGGTGATGTCGGCGTTGTATGTCGATACCTGTCCCCAGCCTTGCGCGCCGTCCTCGGCGGTGACACGCACAAAACCGACGAACGCATTGCAAAAGGTCTCGATGCGGTGGATCTTCATGGTTCGGGTGCAAGATGCTGCAGTCGCTGGTGTGGTTTCCATGATCGCGTCAAAATGGTCTGCAATACAGGTCCATTTTGAACAATGGTAGATACCATTATTCGGCCAGGTCCAGGGAGAATCCATGGTGAAACGAGCGGGTGGGTCACTTTTGTTGTCGATCAAGATCGACCGGACATCGCACCAGCCGGTGAGTACACAGTTGTGCGTGGCGCTGCGCGAGATGATCCTCGAGGGTGCCTTTCGCGCTGGCGAGCGGCTGCCGGCCAGCCGCACTTTGTCGCGTGAGCTGGGTTTGTCGCGCACCACGATCATCGAGGTATTCGATCGCCTGGTGGCCGAAGGCCTGGTGGAGTCACACACGGGCGCGGGCACGTTTGTCAGCCAGGTGCTGGGCGCGAGCCGTCCCCGGCCGCCCCAGCCCGATGTGGATTCGGTGGTGCGTGTCGCCCCGAAGTTGTCGCGGTTGATGGCGCAGGCGGTGAGTCGCTTTGGCGACCGCCAGCGGTTGCCGCACCTGCCGCGCGCCTTCACGACGGCGTTGCCGGCCTTCGACGTGTTCCCGATGGCGCAGTGGGCCCGTTTGTCCGCCAAGTACCTGCGCGGCAGCCGAGAAGACATCATGGGTTATGGCGACCCGTACGGCTCACCGTCACTGCGCCGGGCCTTGGCGGCGCACCTGCGCGCCAACCGCGGCATCAGCTGTGACCCGGAGCAGTTGTTCATTGTCGGCGGTGCGCAGCAGGCCTTCCACCTGATCGGCTCCACGCTGCTCAACCCGGGCGAGAAGGTTTGGTTTGAGAACCCGGGCGCGATCGGAGCACGCAACAGCTTGATCGCCTGCGGCGCGGAGCTGGTGCCGGTGCCGGTCGACAACGAGGGGCTGCGGGTCGACGTCGCCATGCGCCTGAGTCCGCAGTTCCGGCTCGCATTCGTCACCCCGTCCCACCAGCAGCCATTGGGTTGTGTGATGAGCCTGGAACGGCGCTTTGCGTTGTTGCATGCGGCCGAGCAGGCCGGTGCCTGGGTGATCGAGGACGACTACGATGGCGAGTTCTTCTTTGCAGGCCGGCCGCCGCCAACGCTCAAAAGCGTGGACACCACCGGTCTGGTGATCTATGTCGGCACGTTCAGCAAGTCGCTGTTTCCGGCCTTGCGCCTGGGTTACCTGCTGGCGCCGCCAGCCCTGGTGGATACCTTCCGGGCCATCATGAGCAAGTACCTGCAGGGCGTACCGTCGCAGACGCAGGGTGTGGTTGCCGAATTCATCAACGAGGGACACTTCTCGGCCCATGTCCGGCGCATGCGCCATGTCTACCTGGAGCGGCATGAGGCACTGGTCGCGGCTTCGCAGCGGCACCTGGCGGGTTTGCTGGACATCGTGCCGACCCACAGCGGATTGCACACCATCGGGCACCTGCCGCCCAGTATTTCGGAGGTGGCTGTCGCCCGCGACGCCGATCAGCTCCAGGTGACGGCATCACCCATCGGACGGTTCGCGGTGTCTCCGGTCGACATCAATGGCCTGGTGCTGGGATTCGGCGGTGTGTCACCCCGGCTGATCGACGCGGGCGCGCGGGTGCTGGCCCAAGTGCTGGAGGCCCGGATGGCTCCTGCGGTTGCGCGCAGGTCCCGGGACCGTGCTGCAGTGGTTTGACAATTGATCCAAAGCGGACCTGTGCGCCGGCCCATGGCCTGTGAGAAGCTCCACCTCGTCCTGGTTTTGGGTTGGTTGTGACGGAGTTCGATTACATCGTGGTGGGCGCCGGTTCCGCGGGCTGTGTGCTGGCGAACCGGCTCACGGCATCGGGCCGTCATACCGTGTTGCTGCTGGAGGCCGGTGGCAGCGACAGGCGTTTCTGGCTGCGCACGCCCATCGGTTACGGCATGTCGTTCTACAACCCGCGTGTCAACTGGATGTACCGAACCGAGCCCGATCCAGCGCTGGCCGATCGCCAGGGTTATTGGCCGCGCGGCAAGGTCCTGGGCGGATCGAGCAGCATCAATGCCATGGTGTTCGTGCGTGGCCAGCCGCGCGACTTTGACGACTGGGCTGCGGCGGGCAATCCGGGCTGGGCCTGGGCCGATGTGCTGCCGTACTTTCGCAAACTGGAAGACAGCGACCATGGTCCCAATGCCGTGCGCGGTGCTGGCGGACCGGTCCATGTGAGTGACGTTTCGGCAGACGTCCATTCGTTGTGCGAAAACTACCTGCGTGCCGGCGAGCAACTCGGCCTGGCGCGCAACCCCGATATCAACGGAGCATCGAACGAGGGTGTCGCGATCAACCAGATCACCACCCGCAATGGCCTGCGCGAATCAGCCAGCACCGCCTATCTGCGCCCGGCGCAGCGGCGCGCCAACCTGCAATTGCAGACCGGTGCCCATGTCACCCAGGTCCTGTTCGATGGCCGGCGCGCCAGCGGTGTGGCTTATCTGCGGCACGGCGTTCCGATGCAGTGCCGGGCCCGCCATGAGGTGATCTTGGCCGGTGGCGCCATCAATTCGCCGCAGATCCTGCAACTGTCGGGCGTAGGCCCTGCCGCGGCGCTGCAGGCGCTGGGGATCGCCCTGGTTGCGGACAGTCCGGCCGTCGGCGCCCACCTGCAGGACCACCTGTGTATCGACCACGTCTACCGGTCGCGCGTGCCGACGCTGAACGCCCAGCTCGGAACCTGGAGTGGCAAGTTGTGGGCCGGCGTTCGGTACCTGGCGCAGCGGCGCGGCCCGCTGGCGCTCAGCATCAACCAGGGTGGCGGATTCTTCCGCTCGCGTGCCGACCTGGCGTATCCCAACATGCAGTTGTACTTCTCGCCCTTGAGCTACATGCGTGCCGTCCCCGGGCGGCGCGCGCTGACGGCGC